>C688J18823_10000005_pt1 | contig 303558 bp, 290 predicted proteins | sample HopSoiMetagenom1_FD_18823 | JGI IMG/M metagenome (IMG submission 18823)
TTTNTCGAGCTGGAACTCTGCTTCTTTTTCTTTCCGGACTTGTGGCTCGCGCCTTTTTTCTTTTTGCCAGTGGTCTTGGGAGTGGTGGCGATGTCGCCACCGGTGCCCTGACCGGCTCCCGTGCCAGGGACATTTCCTGTACCCGGCTGACCATTTCCCGGGCTGCTGGTTTGCCCGCCGCCATTATTTCCGTTGGCTTGCGCCAGTGCCAGAGTACCGCAAAGAATCAACATGCAGATGAAGCCCGATAATTTCTTCATTGAATAAGCCCTCCAGGCTGGTTGAGATGCCAAGCCGTTGGGACAGGAGGCTGATTCCGCGCAAAAAGAAAGCGGCCACAAGGGGCCGCTTTCATAACATGTTGTGCAGAAAGCTATTTCGGAGGTGGGGTGGTGGTGGTCCCGCCAGAGTTCTTCTTACTTTTTTTGCCGCCCTTATGGTGGGTCGTTTTCTTGCCGGATTTGGTAGTGGTCTTGCCGCCTTCGGCAGGCTTATCAGTGGATCCGCCTGTTGCCTGTGCGAACGACAGGGTAGCGCCTAGCAGCAGTGTAAACGCAATCGTAAGTAGCTTCTTCATTCGTCTCCTTCAGATAGGTGGTCAGTTTTGGAATCGTTCAACTCTGTAAAGAATTGTTGCGCAACATTTTAAGCAGAGAAGCTGGAAAAGGAAAGCATTCTTATATAGGCGAAAAAAAAGCGGCCTTCAATGAGGCCGCTTGGGATAACTATGGATACCTGTTTATTTGGGTGATGGAGCTGGTGCTGGTGTGGCAGTTGTATCTGTAGCGCCCTTCTTGTGTTTCTTGCTGGTTTTCTTAGCGCCGTGGTGATGATGCTTCTTGGTGGTGGTTGAGGTGGTCGTTGTCTGATCGGTGCTGGTCGACGAAGTTTGTCCGCCGCTGGTCGACGCTTGTCCGCCTGTGGGGCTGCTTGTTTGGGCAACTGCCAGCGCACCGCCGAGTACCAGAGTGCACGCGATTGTAAATAGCTGCTTCATTCTTTCTCCTTTAAAGGAAGTTCAAATTGTTACTAGAAAGAACCCGCGCAGTGAAAAATAGTTGCGTCCTGCCGTGGCATCAGCCCGCACCGTCTACATAAGGCTAAGATCCGGCTGAGACCTTTTGGCAGCACGCCAGAATTTCCTCTTCTGTAAGGCAGCGATCTGAAGCTTTGGCCCTCTGGAAAATGCGGTCAACCAGCTCTTCAGATGCGGTCATACCTTTACGCTCCAGCCAGAAGATCACATTTGACTTACCCGACATGGGGCCAATCTCAATGATCTGTTCCAGGCCAAAGTAGTGAGAGGGGACGCCGGAGTAGACGGAGTTAGCCAGTTCAATATCGCCCTTGCGGAAGGCCTTAATCACAGCTGCAGCATGTACTCCCGTTGCGGTGCGAAAGGCATCTTCTCCCATCACAGGGTAATTGCGAGGGATCGGCACCCCCGTGGCTTCAGACACGGTGGTGCAATATTCCTTCAACTTTGTCAGGTCCTGCTCCGCCCATGGGGAAACGCCCATTAGCTTCAGGTTAACCAGCATCTGGTCAATCTGAGTGTTCCCCACTCGTTCGCCGATGCCAAGCGCCGTGCCGTGAACGCAGTCCGCCCCGGCCGCCAGCGCGGCAAGAGAGTTAGCGACGGCCAGTCCGCGATCAGAATGGCCATGCCAATCCACGCGAATCTTCTGGCCGGAAGGCTTAACCACTTCGTCCAGAACAAAGCGAATCAGCGCCTGGACGCCGCTGGGCGTGGCGTGGCCCACCGTGTCACAAATTACGATTGCCGTAGCACCGCTGTTGATGGCCGTCGAGTAAAGCCGCTTGACCGTCTCAGGATCGCAACGCGAAGTGTCTTCGGTTACGTACATCACTTCCAGGCCCAGAGACCTGGCGTAGGTCACGGCTTTTTCCGTGGTCTGGAACAGAAAGTCGTCCGTCCAGTTTTCCGTGAAGCGGCGGATAGGGCTGGAGCCGAGGAAGCACGCGACTTCAATCGCAATGCCGGCACGCTGAGAAATTTCCGCCACCGGACGAATATCGTTTTCATGGGTACGAGCGGCGCAATTCGGCTTGATCTTCATCCGGCAGCTGGCAATTTCACGCGCCAGCAGCTCCACGTCTGCAACCGCGCGCGGACCAGCGCCGGGCAAGCCGATATCGACAAAATCGATTCCCAGCTCTTCCATCAGGTGCAGGATCTTGATCTTTTCTTCGATGGGCGGATCTTTTACTGAAGGCGACTGCAGGCCGTCGCGCAGGGACTCATCGTCCAGCATGACCCGCTGTTTGGGAGCAGATTCGGTTCCGGGGAGCGAGTTCCAGTCGTAAATCAAATGAGAGTGTTTCAACATTACTTTGTTAGGCCCTACTGCCCATAATCGGATTTTACGCTTAAAGAAGCCGCCGACGAAGATAGGATTTTGTGCTTTTCACCCCTCCGCGCAGGCGTTTTATTAATCCTTTTGCGAACAGCAGTTCAATAAATCCGCCCATCTGCTGGCTGAAGGCGGGGCCGTAACCGTACCACCAGAGCTTTTTCATGCGCGGCATGCGGTCTGAATCCACGTACTTGGGCCAAACCATTTCTTCCAGGCCAAAACGTCCGTGCGTACGGCCGATTCCGCTGGCCTTGATGCCGCCATGCGGCGCTTCACTGATGCCAAAGCAGGTGAGCACGTCATTCACCATCACGGTCCCGGCCTGGACGCGGCGCGCCAAGTCTTCACCGCGCTTGCGGTCATTGGTAAAGATGCAGGCCGCCAGGCCGAAGTCGGAATCATTGGCCAGGGCCACGGCTTCGTCTTCTGTCTTGAAGCTGCGCACCGGCAGAACCGGCCCAAAAGTTTCTTCGCGCATGATCTTCATGGAGTGGTCCACGTCGGCCAGGATCGTCGGTGCAAAAAAGTTTGGTCCCAGGCTGACAAGCGGCTTGCCGCCGGCCAGCAGACGCGCGCCATGGGCAATTGCGTCTTCCACGTGCGATTGCACGATTGCTAGCTGACGGGCGTGAATCATTGGGCCGGCATCAATGTTTGGATCTGTTCCAATACCGATGCGGAGGTTGCTGGTCTTGGCGACGCATGCTTCCAGAAACTGGGGGTAGATTTTTTCCTGCACATAACACCGCTCGACCGATAGACACGTCTGTCCGGCATTCATGAACGCGCCCCACACTGCGGCGCTCGAAGCCACGTCAATGTCGGCGTCTTCCAGCACAATCATCGGATCTTTGCCGCCAAGCTCCAGCACCACCGGCAGCAGTCGCGCGGCAGCGGCCTGGGCCACGCGCTTGCCCGTGGCCACACTTCCGGTAAAAACAACTTTCTGGATGTTGGCCGCAAGCAGTGCTGCTCCGGCTGCGCCGTCACCAGTGATGATCTGCAGCAAGTCGGGATCAAGGCCTGCGGCGCACAAAAGTTTTTCCAGCTCCAGCGACGAGTAAGGCGTGAATTCAGATGGCTTCAGCACAACGGCGTTGCCAGTGACTAGCGCGGTCAGCGTCTGGATTGATGGCAGGCTGAACGGGTAATTCCACGGGCTGATGATGCCCACAACTCCATAGGGCTCGCGCAGCAGCGTGCCGCCTTTGAGCTTCATCACAGGATTTCCGTGCGGCACCGGCTCAGGTTTTAAGAACGCCGCGACATGGTTCTGGAGATACTTCACCGTGTCCAGCACCACCAGGATTTCGGTGGATAGCGCTTCCGCCTCAGGCTTGCCGGCTTCGCGGCTGATCACGGCAGCGACGGAATCTTTCTGATCGCATAGCAATTCGGCAAAGCGGCCCAGAATGCGTAGGCGATCCCGAATCGGCGTGGCAGCCCATCTCTTCTGGGCTCTACTGGCCAGTACGGTCCGGCATATAGCCTGAACAATCCCTTCATTAGGAAGCTTGCCGATGATCTCGCCGGTTGCGGGGTTACGAACGGCAAAGTATGTGCCGGCTTGAGGTGGAGCAGCTTCGGGTTGTGGGATAGCGGTCATGGTGAGGACGTGAATATTCTACGCCGACCGGCGGGAAACCCTTACGCGTGAATCCGCGGTATGCCTTTGGTTCTCAATTTCGGCGATTTTGGCAATCTCTCCTGATCAGTGTCATCCGTCTTTATCAGCGGTAAAGTTTTTGGTTTTCTCCGGAGCGCGGATTCGGAGCACCCGGCGACTGTTAGAAATACGGGTTCCGAGGTTGAACTGGACCGTCCTAATCTGCTGGGGAGAGCATCTTCAGCAGGAGGATGAAATGACAATGCGCGGAATATGGCCGGCACTGGTTTTTCAGACGACGCTCTTTCAGGCCACGCTCGTTCTCCTGTTGGGGGCCGGCGCATCGGCACAAAAGATACAGACCGGCTACGACAAGTCAGCGGATTTCAGCCAATATAAAACCTACGCATGGATTCCCCGCGCGACGCCCGCAACAAACCCCGTGCTGGCGTCCATCATCGATCACGATATCGATTATGAGCTGAATGAAAAAGGCCTGCGCAAAGTGGACGGCAATCCCGATCTGCTGGTGCAGTCCTACGGTGGGTCCGGCGAGGTGGTAGGCGGATACGCCGCAGAACCCGGCTACACCGGCACTGGAGGCTATGCCATGCCGGGCGCCACGATGTGGGGCGGTTCATTGCCGGCTACGCCTGTCCCGCAGATCATGCATGGCACAATTACCGTTGACCTGGTTGATGCGAAGCAGAAGCATGTTGTGTGGCGTGCAACCGCCAAAGGCAAAATGGATTACAACAAGCGAGAAAAATTGCTGGAACAGGCGAACAAGGCTGTGGCTGAAATGTTCAAAAAATATCCGCCGTCAAGATGATGACCCCGCGCGGTATTCGCGAAGCCCATGCTTCCAAGAACGCGAGTCAGAGGCGCGTTGCATCATTAATATTAATATTCGGTTCCAAGAAAAATATTGTCATCCCCAGCGGAGCGCCTGAAGGATCCTGATCATAAGTGCGCGCGGGCGCGAAGTCCAGGGACCCCGAGAATGTGTCCTTTGCCATATTGCATTAGGGAATTCTCTTCCAACGTTTCCGTGCATCTGCATTTGTGATTAACGGCCGAATGTTGTGGATATGCCAGCCCGAAGGGCGAAACAGCCTAGCCCAGGCGCGTAACCGGGGTCCCCAACTTGCGCCGCTCTTGCGCAAGTTGGGGTGGGTAAGCCCTGGGCTAGACATGAGCAAAAATGCGGAGCCCCGTAGGCGGCGACACATAGGAGCATGTTGTAACATGGCCGCCCTATGTCTCATAGCTACGCACAAAACCACATCCATCTGGTTTTCAGCACCAAGAACCGGCTAAAACTCATCCCAAAACAATTCCAACCGCGCCTCTGGGCCTACATAGCTGGCATCTGTAAAAACAACAACATGCTCGCCTTCGCCGTCGGCGGCATGCCTGACCACATTCATGTGCTCTTCCGCCTTCCGCCAACACTGCCGCTCATCAGGGCTGTGACCCTGATCAAATCCAACTCGTCAAAATGGCTTCGCAAACGGGACCCGAGATTCGCCTGGCAGCAAGGTTACGGCGCGTTTGCCGTCAGCTCATCTCACGTTTCCAGGGTAATCAAATACATCGATAGCCAGGAGAAGCATCACCAGAAATTCACCTATGAGCACGAATTCATCACGATGTTGAAGAGACACGGCATTCCGTTCGATCCCGATCATGTGTTTGACTGATCTGTGTCGCCGCCTACGGGGGCTCAACATTTTTCTCCCCCTTCTCTACCCAGGGCTTACGCGCCTGGGCTAGGCTGTTTCGCCCTTCGGGCTGATGCACGGGGACGATTGAAAACTGGAATAATGGCTTACGTAGCTATGTCGATCGAACAGCCAAACGTTGTCGATATCATCAGTACAAGCAAGTCAGGCGGGATTGTTCTGACCATTTCTGACCACCTGGACTGGTCCGACACGCAGAGGCATTTGCTCATGCTTCAAGAAAAGATCAACACATACCTGAGATTTCTTGAAAGTGAAGAAGTTTACCAGCGCTATCCTGATGCGTTGGGACACAGAATTACCATCAAGGTTGTCTTTCAGATTGAGCCAAATCTGGAGGCGCATTCCTTTCTATCAAAAGCACAGGCAATTGTAGAGGGTGCCGGATTTGGTTTTGAATTCGACCTCTTCTCAGCCACGCCTTATCTCATCTGATAAATGATTGACGCGCTCCCGACGTGGTGGGTATCGTTCCGCCAGCCCGAAGGGCGAAACAGCCTAGCCCAGGCGCGTAAGCCCTGGGTAACGTGATGAGAAAGCGGAGCCCCGTAGGCGGCGACACAAAATCTTTTCCACCAACTCTAGAAACGAGGAAATGCGCCCACAAGACGGGCTGACGAAAACGGTCACATCTGTGCCAAATCGCAGAAAAACTGCGCGATGCGTTTAGTAGCAAAGATTTCGCCATTACTGGATGGCCCCGCCAGTTCTCTTGATGTAAGGAATGAACACGTCCACGGTTCCTGCCACGCAATGCTCAAGACCGCAACAGACGGCGTCCTTCTTTTGCGTCTCGCCCGGCGGAACGGTCAGAGCGTCGTAACAAATTCCCGCAGCACGCAATCGACCTTCCGCTGCTTGCCGCTTGAAATTCTCAGTCAATAGGTCAATCAATTCTTGTGCGGGAGGATGATCGTCTCCTTCCACCTTTGCTCCGATCCACTGGATTTCACCATGAGAGGACATGCTCGCCCCAAAAGGGTGAAACTCACCATATTCGCTCAACATTTTTTGGCAAATGGAAGGAGCGTATTCAGTAGTGCGTCTAGCTCAGGATGTGCCATACGGCTTAATAAGGTGAGTCTCTTCTTACTTCCCCCCACAATCTTTCCGCCCAGTATCTGCCACGCTGGCGATCACCCATTTTCCATCGGCGCGAACAAGGTTGAATAAATCCGTTCCGCAGTGGTCCACCTTGCCGTCCACCAGAAAGTCGAACGGTGCCCACACCACGGCCAGGTCGTTATCGACACGCACCAGCGGATCGTGAATGCGCTCTTCAATCTGTGCCTTGCCGGGTTTGCCTACGGCGTCGGCAAAAGCGTCAAAGGTCATCTGGGTTGGCTTGCCGTCGTGCATCAGGACCATGCCGCCGCCGGGCAGCAACGGTTTCTTGATTGCCGCTACGTCGCGTTTTGCCATGCCGTCAAACATTGCGGCGATGGGAGCCATGACCGCCTGGGCGTCCTTTGCGGAGGGCTCTGCGGAGAGCGGTGTGGCGGCGTGCAGTGAGTTAATGAGAAAGCCTGCGGCTGTTGCTGCGGCAACAAGGAAAAGCAAGAGTGAGCGATTGAAGAGCTTCATGGCTCATGATTGTAAACCCGGGCGTGTACCTTACCACTGATCAACACCGATGACACCGATCAGGAAAAAACAAAATTGAAAATGCGCAGGGACAGAGGAATCGGGGCGCAAGCTGTTCCTTCAGCGCGGTTTTTTTGACAAGTGTTGTAAATCCGAGGAACCAGGAATTGGCTTTTACAATGAACAGCTTAGGGCTGACACAATTATAGGTTCTGATAACTTTTTATTTTTATTCAACCTATTGCATCCGGCTTAGTTTTCGCCTAATATCCGCACTGGTTCTCGCCGGGAGCGGCGCCGTCGAACCATCGCTGAACAGGAAATTGAAAACAAACCTGTTAGCGATCCGGGTATCCCAAATGGAGGCGGGAAACCCAAAAAGGCCAGCACCCACGCGATCATAGCCGACCCATCGTTTGGGCCACAGATTGTGTAGAGACACAAAAAATCGGGAAATCACCGGAATCGCGCGACATCGCCGAGATCGGGGAATCCTACCCGACAGATACATCTCTTCCGAAAAAATTATTAGCACGATGCGTGCATAAGTGTGTCTTTGAGCTGCTTAGCCACGAATAATTCAAAGACAGCTGAACTTTCAAAAGCCACCCAGGAGTGGCTTTCCATTCAGGAGAATGAGGATGACCAAGCAGGAGATCATGGACATTATCGTGGGCTGCGCGGAAAAGCTGAAGCATGTGCCGACTTTCGACGAGCTTGTGCAGATGACCGCCCTATCACACAAACAGATTAAAAAACATTTTGGCGGCTACCCGCAAGCTCTCTTGGAGTGCAATCTGGAGCCAAAAGAGATCGGCCGTGGCGCACACAAACTGGCGCTGGAAAAATTGTTTACTGAGTGGGCCGGGATAGTGCGGAAGCTCAAAAAGCTGCCCAGCAGAAGCGAATATGAAATGCATAGTAAATACACCGGCACGCCGCTAACCCGGCGATTCGGCAGCTGGCTTCTGGTGCCGCATGGACTGAAGCAGTTTGCGGTGAAGTTTGGCCTGGCCGAAGAATGGAAGGCCGAACTGGAATTGGTGCCGCCGCCACCCGCGACTGCGCCTGCGAAAAGGCCGTTGTACTTGCCTGATAAACGGTTATATGGAGCCCCGATGTTTCCAGGACCGCTTGCGTATGCGCCGGTGAATGAAATGGGCGTGGTGTTTTTGTTTGGATGGATGGCGCCCCAGCTAGGGTATGTGGTGCATTGGCTGCAAAGCGAGTTTCCGGATTGCGAGGTGATGCGCCGCGTGGCCCACGAAAGGTGCCAGCTGCTGAAAGGCGAGTTTGAATACGAGAGCCGCAACTTCTTAAAGCACATGCATGACGTGAAAGGATGCGACTTGATTATCTGCTGGCGGCATAACTGGCCGGAGTGTCCGATAGAGGTGCTGGAACTGAGGAAAGCGCTCAGCCTTCAGCAGTCAGCGATCGGCCAGAGCTTTTTGCCGCAGATTTGTGCAGATGAACGCTGATCAAGAAAACCTACCACGGAGACACAGAGACACGAAAAGCACAACTTAACCACAAGGGAAGGAGCGCAAAGGAAAAACCTTACCACTGATCAATAGGGATGATACTGATCAGGAAAAACCAAAACCTTTGAAACACAGGAGAAACGGAGGAAGCGGAGGACGACAAGGTTATAAGCCACGAGGGACACGGAGGAACGCAAAGGAAGATCGATTCGAACTGCTTCTGATCAGCGTTTATCCATGTTAATCAGTGGTGAGGATTTTATTTTTCTCCGTGCCTCTGTGTCTCCGTGGTAGGTTTTAGTATTCCACGCTCACCAGAAAGAGTCCGCTGGCGGGAGCTGTGGCTGCGGCGGCGGAGCGGTCACGCAGTTCAAGAATGCGTCGGACGTCGGCAACGGTGAGGCTGCCTTTGCCGACCATGAGAAATGTCCCGACAAGATTGCGGACCATGTGGTGGAGAAATCCATTGCCACGGACGGTGTAGATCAGCTCGTCGCTGTGGCGCTGCCACTGGGAGTGAAAGATGGTGCGGACATTGTTGATTTCAAGTCCGGCTTTATCGATTTCAAGTTCTCGATTATTTGTTTCAACTCTGGCTTTGTTTTGGAGCCAGGGGTTGGTTTCGAACGAGGATTTCTCTTTGAGCCCGGGTTTGATTTCAATTCCCGTTTTGATTTCTAGTCCCATTTTGGTTTCGAGCCCTGCTTTGTTTTTGAACTCGGTTTTGGTTTCAACTCCGGCTTTGGTTTCAACTCCGGCTTTGGTTTCAAATCTCTCTTTGTTGGCGGCAAGAGCTTCTTTTCGCTCGGGATCGACGGCGGCGAAGCTGGTGAAGTCATGCTCGCCTTCAACCAGTGCGGCGGCCTGGATCATACGCGATTCATCGAGCGGATAAGGATGGTGGTAAACATAACGTGCCTTGAATGGCGAGCAAATTGCTCCTCGATAGAGGTGGTAGCGGTAAGTTTTGGCCACAGCCGAGCGTCGCGCATGGAAATCGGGCGGCATTTCTTCCGCGGCAAGAACGCGTATGGAGCGGGGAAGAATGTCATTTAAAGCGCGGACCAGATTATCGGCCGGAATGGGAGAATTGGTGATGATGGTGGCGACTTGAGCGAGCGCGTGGACGCCTGCATCGGTGCGGCCGGAGCCCTGCGGCAAGGTTTTTTCGCCGGTGAGGTGTTCGAAAGCGGACAGCAGTGTCCCCTGAACGGACAGTCGGTCGGGCTGGACCTGCCATCCGGCGAAGTCGTGGCCATCGTAAGCCAGTGTAAGTTTGAGATTTCGCGCCAAGTCAGCAACCTGATGTTTCAAGCGTTCCGGAAAAGCACTGATATATGGCCTGTTCCGTCCGCCCAACACTTTTTAACGCCTAAAGCAGCACTGAGCCGATATACTAACGGGTTTCCGCAACACTGGTGTGTTTCAATCTGGAACCGCAGAGGGGGTTCCCGCGTATCTTAATGAGCAAAGGTGACGGAAGCTGAAAATTACAGTCTCTATAAATTTACCCAATCAGCCAGTTACATGAGATCTGGAGAAAAAGAATGTCTGTAGGATTTATCCGCAGTAATGTTGTAAGAAAAGTAGTGTCGGCAGTGTGTTTATTGACTTTCCCGGCAGTGGCGCAGCAGGCGAATACCGGCCTTTCAATGCAGGCGACGCCAGGCACGAACCAGCAACCAGCGGCGAATAGCAGCCAGCAATCGACGCCAAGTTCAGATGCGGGTCAGCAATCGGCGGCACCGGCGCCGCAGCAAGGTGGGCAGTCCCAACCAGGCAAGCCACCGCTTCCGGAAGCGCCGCAAGTTAAAAAACTTCCGGAGCCCACGCACGTGGATTATTCCAAGCCAGCGCCACTGCTCCCGAATCCTTTTGCCCGATACATCCCGCGGGATGTTCCAGCGCCCGCGTTTACCAACGCGCCAAAGATCGAGCAACTCGTCCAAAACGGCAAGTTGATGCTGTCATTGAATGACGCTATTTCAATTGCCCTGGCGGATAACCTCGATATAGCAGTAGCGCGCTTCAACCTCCCGATTGCGGATACCGATATTCTGCGCACCAAAGCCGGCGGCTCCTTCCTGGGAGTAAATTCAGGTGTCGTTTCCAACACACCTGGGGGTGGCCAAGGCGGCGTCGGATCAGGGATCAGCGGTGCTGGAGCCGGTGGAACCACGGCCGGCGCAGGCGGTGCGGGCGTAGGAGCGGGCGGTTTCGTTGCCAGCACCAGCGGCGCTGGTCCGCAGCCGGATAACTTTGATCCAGTAATCACTGGAACGCTCAGTTTTGAGCGTGCGTTGTTCCCGCTGTCTAACGCAGTAACCGCAGGTACTGCAGTTCTCAACCAGAATACGACCGTCGGTGATCTCAGCTATTCGCAGGGCTTTTCTCCCGGTACAGCTTTAAGTGTCGGGTTTAACAACAACCGCACAACTACCAACAGTCCCCGTAACTTCACGAATCCTGGCTTGGCATCCAACTTCAGGGCCCAGGTTCGGCAGCATCTGCTCCAGGGATTTGGACGCAACCTCAATTTGCGTCTGCTACGTACAGCCCAAAATAACAAGAAGATCACGGAAGAAGCTTTCACCAACCAGGTGATTTCGACGGTAAGCCAGATTGAAAACATTTACTGGGATCTGGTCAACGCCTACGACGCTTATCGCGTGAATGAACGCTCGTTGGCTCTTGCCCAGAAAACTTTGTCGGACAATCGGAAGCAGGTTGAAATCGGCACCTTGGCGCCTCTGGACGTGGTTCGCGCGCAAAGCTCCGTCGCTACCGCGGAGCAGTCCCTCATCGCCTCTAGATCCAACCTTCAGCTTCAGCAGTTGGTGATGAAGAACGCTTTGACCCGCAGCTTGCCCAGCAACTCCGTCCTGGTACAGGCAGAGGTGATTCCCACAGATACGGTCCAGATTCCCGAGCAGGAAAACCTACCCAGCTTGGACCAGCTGATACAGATGGCCTTTGCCAATCGCCCCGACTACAAGCAGCAAAGAATCACCCTGCAAAATAATGAGCTCAATATCAAAGGCGTAAACAATGGCCTTTTGCCAATAATTGATCTCGTTGGTTTTTACGGTGCGTCGTCAATTGCCGGCTTGCAGAACCCGTTAGGAACCTGCGCCGCGGGACAGAACCCGGCCGTCAACCAATGTCTGCTGCCTGGCAGCGTTCCTCCCACAGGATTTGGCGATGCTTTCACCAATCTGTTCAATTCCAGTGCGCCGGATAAAGGCGTGGCAATCAATATCCAGATACCGTTGGGCAATCGTATTGCTCAGGCAACCCAGGTGCGCGCGATGTTGGAATATCGGCAATCGCAGCTATCGCTTAAAACCGTAGAAAATACGATTGCTATCGGTATTCGCAATGACGTTTTCACCCTGGAAAACAACCGTGCCAGTGTAGCGGCGGCGCAGAAGGCCCGGGACCTTGCAGCCCAGACCCTTGATGCCGAACAGAAGAAATATAATCTGGGCGCTTCTACTTATCTCGCTGTATTGCAGGATGAACGCGATCTTGCCGCGTCCGAATCCACTCTGGTCACTGCCATGACAAATTACGCCAAGGCGCGCGTGCAGCTTGATAGAGATACCGCGCAAACGCTTGACCGCAATAACATCAAAATAGACGAGGCCGTCACGGGAGAGGTCAAGACCCAGCCCAACGTGCCAGGGATTATGCCGAACAAAAACGCCTTGCAAGAATCAAACCAGCCGGCACAGCAACCGCCAAAATAGCTTTCTTAGAACCTATACCACCGGCTGGCCTTCAGGCTGGCCGGTTTTGCTTTTGCTGGAAATTCAATCCAGCCAACACAATGACATGCTGCTCCGAGGGGTACCGAACTTTACCGCTGGGCCAGTGTCTCCAGGCCCGCGCTTCGTGTGACGGGATGAAGATCTACGTTGCTTTTCCAGCCAGCAGAAACTCCAACACAGACGTGGTGAATGCTTGCGGCTGTTCCAGATTAGAGAGATGCGCGGTCTGCAGGCGGACTGCTTTCGCATTGGGGATATCCTGCGCCAGAATTGAGCCGTTACCTTCCCATGGAGTAGAAGGATCTTTGTCGCTGCCGATGACCAGAGTAGGCAGCGAAATCCCGCTCAGCGCTGGACGCATGTCGGCATCGCGCAGCGCAGCGCAACATGCGGCATAACCTTTTGGATCAGTTCCAAGAAGGACTGCGCGCGTGGATTGCGCCCATATGCTCTCTTGCTTTTCGGCTGAAAAGAAGCGCTGCATCGTGGGATCGACAATTGCCTGCATGCCGCCTTCCAGCACTGCTTTGCAGCGAGCGTCCCAAATATCCGGCGTACCAAACTTGGGCGATGTATTAGCCAGAACCAGCGCGGTAAGGCGCTGCGGAGCGTTGATCGCCATCCACTGGCCCACGGCGCCACCCATTGAAATACCGCAGAAGGCGAACTTGGCGAGGCCGAGTTTGTCTGCGAGTCCAATTACATCCTGTCCGAGCTGTTCGAGTGTGTAATCACCATCGGGAATTGCCGACGCGCCGTGGCCCCGCGTGTCATAGCGCAAGACTTGAAAATGCTGGAGCATATCCGGCATTTGCGGAGCCCACATACCATGGTCACAGCCGAGGGAATGTGAGAGCACCAGCGGCGGCAGATCGCTTCTGCCTTCCAGCCGGTAAAACAGGCGAGTATTAGTGATTTCAGCGAAGGGCATGTTTTTCCTCTTTAATGCTTCTGGCTACCAGCAGGCCAGTAAATCTGCCAGCTTTTTTCCTGCGCAATCTTTTTTAAATCAGGATTGGGATTCACGGCAAAGGCGTGCCGCGCAATTTCCAGCATGGCTGCGTCGTGAATGGAATTGCCGAAGCATGCATCCACTTGCTTCTTCACCACTTCTGCAATGGCGGTGGCTTTGCCTGGGCCGCTGGGCACGCGAATCAGCCGGTCAGTGATTTGTCCTTCTTCAATATGGACGCAGGCAGCCAGCACGCGCCGCCGCGGAATGCCAAAGCGCTTTACGCCTTCACGTACCACCCAGTCATTGGTGGACGAAACGGCCCAGACCTCGCAGCCAATGGAATCCAGTTCGCGCGTGAGCCGCAGCATCTCCGGGAAAATGCGCTTTTCCACGATGCTCGAGAAAAATTCTTCCGCTGCTTCCTCCAGCGTCTGCACGGAGTGGCCGGCGTTGATGGTGACCATCTCGCCGCACATCTCTGTTTCATCCACTTTGCCCTGCTTATAGTCGGCATAGCGAGCGGCGGCGCGTTCTGCCACGCCATGCGGAAACATGCCACGATCAATCTGCCAGTAAAAAAAGTCAGCGCCGGAGTCGCCGCTCCACAATGTGCCGTCGCAATCAAATACGGCAACGCGCGGGCGCAAAGCCAGGATGGAGTCAGAAAATTTCTGGCTGGCGGAAGTCTCAGTCCTCAAATCGCGGTACCTGCGCGAAGTTTCTCAAAGTCTTCCGGCGTATCCACATTGGCTACTACCAGCGGATCCTTTACCGGAAAATAACGGATGTGCGATTGGTTCGCGTGCTCGACCTCTCGGGCCGAACTGCCGACAGGCGCGCGCAAAAATGCTTCAATCATTTCCCGTCCAATGACAAAAGGATGTCCATGCTTGCCGCCGAACTCCGGCACCACCGCCCAGACTTGATCGCCACCGGAGAGAAATGCCGCCTTGATCTGCTCAATGGTTTCCACTTCCGCCGGTGGACGGTCCACCAGCGTAACAATCGCCGCATCGCGCCCACGGTTGAGCACCTCTTGCAGGCCCACCAGCAGAGAACTGAACTGGCCTTGTTGTGGATTTGGATTCACCGCCAGAAACCCCGCCTGGGAGTCGGCAATCGGCGCCAGGCTAGGCGCGTTTGCGCCCGCCACCACAATCACCAGCTCCGTTGCGGGTTGCAGCGCGCGGATGGTGGCAGAGAGAAACGTGCCGTCACGCCAGGGCAGCAGCGCTTTGTCGCGGCCCATGCGTGAGGATGCCCCCGCAGCAAGAATCACGCCCGCAAATGATGGTGAAAGGGCCATGGGTAACTATAACCCGTCCGGGGAAGCCCATTCCGTATGAATTTCTGAACTGGTTCGCGCAAGCCTTGTTGACGTTACGTTCAAGGGAACTAACCCAGTGAAGCCACGCCAGAACGACCTGAGGGATATCTTCAGAAACCACCTCGTCTCGTCGTCATCCTGTTTGAAGGATGGCGGCGCGTCATCCGGAACGAATAGTGTTCCGTTGAATTTCACGGGAGTGTTTCTTGGAAAACGCGTGTAAGGGCTCAATGTACTTGTGAGCTCAAAAATTCGGTCCCCTTCTAGTTCCCACTTGCCTTGCCACTCATGCACTCCAACAAGGGTGACTGAGCATCTCTTGATCAGTATGCTTTGGCGTGGTGTAAAGCTAATCTCCCATGTGAATTTATCGCCGCAATGCACTTGAGGGTTGCATGTGAAATCAACTTCCAAATACCGCCCTCCCATCCTTCGCCAGCGTGGAATGTTACGGACAACCAGAGTGGTCACAGCTGTTATGACTATGAGCAGAATGCCGCCTTCAATCGCCCAAACCCCTAATTTTGCCAGCCAAACGAACTCAGGAGAGAAGATTGCACCGCAAAAAACCGCCGCAAGTCCAACCAAGAAGACGACGAGCCCAGCACCCACCAATGGGCCGCGAGAAGTGCGCTTTAGGTGAACTTGCATAGTGGTCCCGAAGCCTGGGGCTTCATGCCCGCGATTCATGTTTATCGGCGTTAATCAGCGGTGATGTTTTGCTTCAATATCTCGGCTGCCTTCGCGCTCTTCATGTGCGGGAGCGGCGTGGCGGAGTTGCGGCGGATGGCGATCAGCTCGGCCACAATGGCCACAGCAATTTCTTCCGGCGTGATCGCGCCAATATCAATGCCCACCGGCGCATAGACGCGCGCCAGTTTCTCCGGGGCGATGCCTTCTTTTTCCAGCTCTTTGTAGATGGCGATGGTCTTGCGCTGCGAGCCGATCATGCCGATATAACGCGCAGGAGTCTCGGCGGCCCAGCGCAGCACGCGCATGTCGTCACGATGGCCGCGGGTGACGATCACGATGTACGAAGCGTCATTCGGGGCAAGTTGCGCGGTGACGCGCTCATATTCGTCGGCGTAGATGTCCCGTGCGTCAGGGAACCGTTCGCGGTTAGCATAGCTCTCGCGGTCGTCGGTAACGACCACGTCAAAGCCCGCAAGGCGCGCGACTTTATAAAGGCTCCAGGCTACGTGTCCCGCGCCGAAGATGTAAAGCGTTGAGACGGCCAGAACGGGCTCGACAAAGACTTCCAGCGTGCCGCCGCAGACCAGGCCGGTATCGTACTTGGGATTGTTATTCAGATCGAAGTGCAGGGTCTGCGGCTTCTCTGTCTTCATGGATTCGCGCGCTGCTTCCCAGACTTCGGCCTCCACGCAGCCCCCGCCAATGGTCCCGACAATAGTCCCATCATCGCGCACCAGCATCTTGGCCGACTCAAATGAGGGAATCGATCCGCGCACATTGATGATCGTTGCCAAAGCTCCGCGACGGCCTTCCCGGCGCAGCCGGGTTATCTCTTCATAGATATCCACAGGGCTATTGTAATTCAGGGTGCAAGTGAACCATTCGACGCAGTCGCGGCAGACCATTCGTTATCGATAGCAGTCATCGTGGCTCAATTCTTATATCAGCAGGTTTACCGCTTTTTCCTGAGGGCGCGTGAACAAGAGTCGCGAAAGCGAATCGGGCGAGGCTTACACAGGTCGCCAATGCCAGTAGAACAAGCAGGGGCAGCAGAATCTCGCGTATCGGGCGAATCAGTCGTTCGTGCTTATCCATATTGGCAGACAGTTGGCTCATTATCTCAAACCTACCGCCGTGGGATGCTTGGGCTGGTACAGTCCCAACTCGCCGCCGCCGGGCAGTTGAATCGACGTACCCGAGCCCCATCGGGCTTCAGTGATCGCGCCGCATTGAACGCCTTTTTCGGAAAGCTCTCTTATCGTGGCTTTCAGGTCGTCACACATCAAATACAGTTCGTGATGCGGCTTTTCATTCGCTTCAATCGGATGAGCGGCGATCTCTGCCAGTGGCGCGGCAAAGATCAGCCAGCCGTGCCCGGCGTCGACCGACTTGAGTCCAAGCACATCGCGCAGGAAAGCCCGGACCTTGTCGGCGTCTGGTGAATAGAGGATGGCGTGGAGGCCGAGAATCATGTTTTCTGAAACCTCGAAGCGCAGCGAGAGGTTGCTACCTTTGCGTGACTCTTGCGGTCCAAATTTTATCGTTGTGATGTCCTTGAAATGAAATTTATTTCTCGCAACTTCGGCATCACCGTTGAACTTTTGAATCCTGCTGGCCATAGAGTTCTCTCGCTAGCGCTCGGGACAAGGCAGTGATAACCTCGCTTGTTTGCCCATCATGTAAGGAGAGTCCCTGATGAAAGCTGTCCGTTTCCATGAGTTTGGCGGTCCTGAAGTCCTGAAGTATGAAGACGTGCCGGACATCAATCCGCGTAAAGACCAGGTTTTGGTGCGGGTGAAGGCCTGTGCGCTGAACCATCTGGATCTTTTTATTCGCAAAGGGTTGCCTGGAGTGAAGCTGCCGCACATCAATGGCAGCGATGTCTCTGGCGACATCGCCGAGGTGGGTGAGTACATCACGGATCTGAAGGCAGGCCAACGGGTGCTGCTTGCGCCCATGACATTTTGCAACGTGTGCGAAAAGTGTACGGCAGGACAGCAGAACTTCTGCCCGCAATTCAGCGTACTGGGCTATTTGAATGACGGCGGCAACTGCGAATACATCACAGTGCCGCGCGTAGGTGTCCTGCCGATTCCTGAAGAGCTGACCTATGACGAAGCTGCGTCTCTGCCGCTGGTTTCCGTCACAGCGTGGCACATGCTGGTAAGCCGATGCGGCATCAAGCCGGCCGATACGGTCCTGGTACTTGGCGGGGGATCTGGGATTGGGAGCATCGCCATACAGATCTGTAAAATGTTTGGCGCAACGTGCATTGCAACTGCCGGTGATGAAAACAAACTTGATCAATGCCGAGATCTGGGCGCTGACCACGTAATCAACCATTACAAACAGAAGATTGGCGATGAGGTAAAAAAAGTCACCAATCGCCAGATGTGCGACATTGTATTTGAGCATGTGGGCAAAGCGACGTGGCAGGAAAGCATGAAGTCGCTCAAGCCGGGCGGCAAGCTGGTAACTTGCGGCGCAACCACTGGCCCTGAAGCTAGTTTCGATATCAGGTTTTTATTTGCGCGCCAGTTTTCATTTCTGGGATCGTTTATGGGGACGATGGGCGACTTCCATGAGGTGATGAAGCACATCTTCGCCGGCAAGATTAAACCTGTAGTCGATAAAAGTTTTCCTCTGCGCGAAGCCGCAGCCGCGCATGAGCGCCTGGAAAAGAGCGAGCAGTTCGGCAAGGTTATTTTGAATCCGTAGTCACCTACTTACAGTTGACTGAAGGCTGAAGTTGAGAGCAGGCTGAAAAGGATGAATACGGACCACGTAGCGGCGTTTTCCGTGCTGGACCTTGCGCGGATGCTCTTTGGCGTGCTGATCGTCGCAGCCGGAGCGGTGAGCTGCCTGTTCTTTGCTATCAGGCGAAAACGAAGAGAGTATTCATTGCTGTATTTCGGCCTGGGCGCAATGTTGTACGGAGTACGGCTCTTCATCAACGGTTCGTCAGACTATATGCACGGACGGTGGGACTGGATCACAGAAGTGATCTCGCTGGTCATTCCCATACCGCTACTTCTCTTTTTTACCGCGACCATGGCAAAGCGCTGGAGAAAAATCGCCCTGTGGTCGATTGGAGTTTTTTCCGTTATCGGCGCGGTTGGCATGGCAGAACTGTTTTTGGTCCATAGTGAGCGCGCCACGCAGAAAGCCATTCACCTCATCGCCGTTGTCGTTATTCCTGTCCTGATGGTCTTGTTGTTTATCGGCGGACGCTCCGCCACTCGCGAGCAGAAGATTCTTCGTGCCGGTTTTTTTGTTTTCCTGCTGTTCATTGTGCATACCAACCTGTCGAATATCGGCGCAATCTCTCATGGGCCAGACCTTGAATTTATCGGCTTTGTGACGTTTCTGGGCTGTCTGGGATACGTGGCTGCGGCCCGCACGCTGCGGAATGAAGAACGGCTGCTTACATTGAACAAAGAACTGGAAATCGCGCGCGGCATTCAGGCCGGGTTGTTGCCGGAAAAGAGTTTTTCTGTGGCCGGTCTGAACGCCACCAGCCACTATGTTCCTGCCAGTTCCGTGGCCGGCGATTTTTATGATTTCCTGCCCAAAGATGGCGGTTTGGGCGTTTTGATTGCCGATGTTTCCGGCCATGGCGTGCCAGCGGCGCTCTCAGCATCAATCGTGAAGGTCGCGATCAAAGCGCAACGCGATTGGGCGGACGATCCCGCCCGCGTTCTCACCGGCCTGAACTCGATTCTCTGCGGCAATCTTCAAGGACAGTTTGTTACCGCCGGCTATTTGTATCTTGATCCCAACCGTGGAACCCTGACCTATGCGGGCGCGGGGCATCCTCCGCTTCTGGTGTGGCGTGCGAAGGAAGCCAGAGTTGAAAGCATGGAGGAGAATGGACTCATGCTGGGAATCTTTCCCGAAGGCGCCTACAAGAGCCTAAACGCAACCCTGAATTCCGGCGACCGTTTTATCTTGTATACCGATGGCATCACAGAAGCCCCCAGCGCTTCGGGAGAAGAATTTGGAATGGAACGCATCAAAGATTTTCTGCAGCAGAATTCGGGGCATTCAACGCAGGAACTATGCGATGGCTTGATTCACCAGGTAGCCGCATGGTGCGGGAGCAGCGCAAGAGAACAACACGATGACCTTACGCTGATCGTTGTTGATTACAAGGCCGCGTAAAAATCTGATGAATACGGCGGCAGAATTATCGAGCATGTCTGAAGCTCCGCACAGCCGGTTCACCTCAGGGCGCGCAATTGTGCTGTATATCGCCGCGGCCAAGCTGTTGCTGCATTTATCGATGGTCGCACGTTATGGCATCTTTCGCGACGAAATGTATTACTTGGCCTGTTCGCGGCATATGGCGTGGGGATATGTTGATCATCCGCCGCTGACGGTGTGGATTGCGTGGGTCTCACATGTGGTGCTAGGCGATTCGCCTTTGGGCGTGCGCCTGCTGCCAATCATCGCGGGTGCAGCCGTGGTATGGCTTGCGGGAGCGCTGGCGCGGGAAATGGGCGGAGGCCGTTTTGCCCAGGGCATGGCGGCTCTGGCCGTTTTTGTGGTTCCACTTTATCTGGTGGCTCACACGTGGCTCACGGACAATGTGTTTGAACAGCTCACCTGGATGGGCTGCCTCTGGCTGGTGGTAAGGGCCATCAACACGGGCGATGCACGCTACTGGATGTGGTTCGGCGTGGTGGCCGGGCTGGGATTTGAAAATAAATATTCCATCGCGTTCCTCCTCTTGGGACTGCTGGTGGGCGTGGCTCTTACGCCGCATCGCCGCTTCTTGAAGAGCCTTTATCTGTGGCTGGGCGTGCTGGCTTGCGCAGTGATCTCTCTGCCCAATCTGCTCTGGCAGATGCGCTATCACTTTCCGTTTCTGGAGCTGATGCACAACATTCGCATGACCAACCGTGATGTGGTGCGCGGGCCGCTGGCGTTCGTTCTTGATCAGGCCATGATCATGAATCCCATTCTTTTTCCGCTATGGGTCGGCGGATTAATCTGGCTCTTCTTTGGTCGAACTCTTCCGTCTGACGATTCAGGCCGTGATGAATCGGCGCAGGATGTAGGGCGCTATCGATTATTTGGCTGGACCTACTTAGTCGTGCTGATCGCCTTTATCGCTCTTAAAGCCAAGAATTATTACGTTGCTCCCATTTATCCGATTCTTTTTGCTGCTGGAGCGATTGGGCTGGAGCGGATTGGTGCGGGAAGACAGATCGGGGCTTGGATGCGAAGTGCGTATGTGGCGCTTGTAATCGCAGCCGGAGCGTTGCTGATGCCGTTCTCTGTGCCTATCTTGTCGCCGGAAAACTTTCTGCGCTATCAAAAGGCAATGGGATTTCAGCCTCCGGAAATCGAGCATCAGCAGAACGGCCCTTTGCCGCAATGGTTCGCCGACGAGTTTGGCTGGCAGGAAATGGTGGAGAAAGTCGCGAAGGTTTACAACAGTCTCCCGCAGGAAGAGCGCGCCCGAACGGCCATCTTCTCTAACAGCTGGGGAGAAGCGGCCGCAGTTGATTTTTATGGTCCAAAATACGGTTTGCCGCAGGCCATCAGCAAGCACAATAGCTACTGGATATGGGGACCGCGCAACTATGATGGCAGCACCATGATTATTCTGCGCAGCGGCGGGACTAACGAACCAAAGATGTTCCGCAGCGTTGAAGTTGCGGGACATGTGGAACACCCGTACGCTCGTCGTGACGAGTTCTTTGATATTTATCTTTGCCGCGGCCTGAAGGCCAATCTGCGAGATGTCTGGCCGAAGCTGAAGGTCTTTGATTAATGATCAGCGGTCGATGATATACGCTTGATCTCCTACTCGGATTTTGCCCGGCGTAATGACTGAGCTGTCCAGCGCTGTGCTTCCATCAAGTTCACGCACTATGCGCAGCAGCACAGATGAATCCTGTGCTTGCGTATCGGGATCAAAGGTGGTCATCACGCAGCGGTCGCGCAGTTTTTCCGTGTGAATGCGAACGTCACCGATAGCGAGTGTGCGTCCGGGCCAGTTGCGCTCTTCCAGCTCCGGGACGTCGGCAAGAAGAATGTTGGGGCGGAGGCGGCGATGGTCGATATTCAGGTAGCGCGCCACACCGTCGGTGGCGATCAGCAGCGGAAGAATGTCAAACGCCTGCGGCGCAGGGATCTGTTGCAGAGTCACTGGTTCGCCGGCGGCTTCGCGAACAAGTTGCAGCGCTTCGGTGGAGTTCCAAGTATGACCGTTGATTGTAGCGATGCCGTTCGCATTGATCGAACCTTGCAGGCCGAGCAGCTTTGGCCGCGAGCGCGATGTTAGAAATCTGCCGTTGATCGTTCGGATCACTGCGATCTGGCGATCACCGGGAATGCCCAGCTTTGTAACTTCAGTTTCATTCAGGCGTTCGCCTTTGAGGCTCTTAATTGGATAACGCCAGATTTCAGAGACATGCATGTGAGATGTATTGATGATGTCCAGGCATAGCACGATTCAGCATTGCCATTTAAATGGCGCTGGGAACGAATCTGCTACTCGCTAACTGCTAATTGCCAGTTGCTAATTGCTTTTCTGCGCCACCAGCACAGTCACCGGAAAGCTGTAAAAGATTTTTCCATCGGCGCGGCGTGTGTTGAGGTCAAGCGTGTCCTCATCAATAGAGTCGGCATAAATCTGGCGCAGCCTATCCGCATCGCCCTCATTGGGAAAAGAGCGGGTCAGCAGGTCTTCAAGCTTACCTTCCATCCTGTAATGATGGATTTGCGGCGTGGCAAAACCGGTCTGTTTGAACAATCCGCGCAGTTCGTCCTCTGGCATCGCCCGTACGTGAGAGGGATCGCGCAGTAGTTCAGCGGCATTCAGCGCATCGGCTTTTTCGGGTTGCGGGGCCATATCCGCTACCACGATTTTGCCGCCGGATTTGCACACGCGATTCATTTCCCTTAGAGCCGCCAGCGGGTCTTGCAGATGATGAAAGACAAAGCGCGAACTCACAATGGAAAACTGATCTGGCGGGAAGGGAAGGGAATAGACATCGCCTTGCTGCCAGCTTAGGTTTTTGAGGTCTTGTTCCTGCTGGGTTTTGCGAGCCTGCTCAAGCATTGCTGGAGTCATGTCGATGCCCGTCGCGTGCTTTGCCACGCGGGCAAAGGCGCAGGCCAGCAGGCCGGGCCCGCAGGCTACATCCAATACATTATCATCTGGGCCAGCGCCAGCCCATTGCACAATGCGGTCCAGCACTTGTTGGTTGCGGATGACGGCAGCGGCGGCGAACGGCGCAGCCTGGCGCGTGAACTGATCGAGGATGCGGGAGTTGTGCGAACCCATACAGAAAGATTCTAAATTGAAATATAAATTTGAAAATTTAAAACCTAATCATCGCGCTGCCGCTTCAGGCCGCTTCTTGTGCCAGTCCGTTTGCTGCTCATAAACATTGGCCAGCCGAAGAACATTGCCTTCGGCCCACGGCGCTCCACTGATCTGCAGGCCAATTGGCAGTCCGGCGTGGGTGAAGCCGCACGGGACGGAAATCGTCGGCAGTCCAAGAATGTTGAAAGGCCGCGTATTGCGCAACGTAAGAATCTCTTTGGTGCGGAGATTATCCATGTCAGCCAGCAGTTCAGAAATGGTGAATGGTGGCACCGGAGTTGTAGGCGTTACCAGGAGGTCTACGCTGTCAAATACTTTGCGGATGGTGTGCCGATATTGGTCCACCTGGCGACGTGCCTGAATGTAGGTTGCCGTGGTCACGTCTTCGCCTGCACGGATTCTCTTCAGCGTTTCAGGCTGGTAAAGCTCGGGATTCCTTTTGATGTTTTCCGCGTGATAGGCGTAGGCTTCAGCCCGCAGGATTGTAGTGTCATTGCTGGCCGGCATTTCAATATCGCGCACGCTGGAGGCAATTTTGCCAATCCTGGTAAGCGCGGCTTTCATGGCGCTTTCAATCTCAGGATGCAAACCTTCGTAAAAATATGCGCGCGGCACGCCCACTCGCAGTTGGATCTTCTGACTGAGCGCCGCAGCGTAGTCAGGAACGGGTGCATCCGCGCTGTTGGGATCTTCAGGATCGTAGCCCGCCAGCACTTGCAGCATAGCCGCCGCATCGCGCACAGTGCGCGTCATGGGACCAACGTGATCATAGAGCCAGGAGAGAGGAATTACGCCCCGGGTGCTCACGCGTCCATAGGTGGGCTTGAACCCCACGGTCCCACAATATGCCGATGGCTGCCGAATAGAGCCGCCAGTATCGGAACCTACCGCGCCATAGCAAAGATCCGCGGCCATAGCCACGGCTGAGCCTGAAGAGGAACCTCCTGCCTCGTGGTCGAGTGACCAGGGATTGTGCACCGGGCCGTAATAGCTGATGACCGAACTTCCGCCATAGGCGAACTCATGCATGTTCAGCTTGCCTAGTAAGACGGCGCCGGCGTCTTTCAATCGCCGGACGATTTCGCCATCCTCCGTGGGAACCCTGTCCTTCAATAAATCGCTGGCTGCTGTGGTGGGGACTCCGGCGGTATCAAACAGGTCTTTCAGCGCGATGGGAACGCCGTGCAGCGGGCCGCGCCAGTGGCCGCGCTGGATTTCAGTTTCCGCTTCGCGCGCCTGGGCCATAGCTGACTCAGCCGTGATGGTGATAAACGCATTGAGCCTTGAGTTAAGTCGCTCGATGCGATTCAAGCAGCCTTGAGTCAATTCAACCGGAGAAATCTTCTTGTCTCGGATGAGGCGAGAAGCCTCGTTGAGGCTTAGCCATGTGGCATCCGATGCCGGCACCGCGCCTACAGCCGCGTTTTCCATCGGCTTCGCATTGCCAATACCACTCATTAAGGTCACGGCAGTTGCGGAAAGGCTTTTGACAAACGTTCTACGGGAGCAACCTGACTCTTCTTTCTCTTTCATGCGGGGGATTATACGGCAGTGACTTTGAGTTCACGGCTTTGTGTCCCGAAAAATCGCATCCTTCCCATCCAGCGCGCATCCATTTAAAATAGAGATGTCATGAGCGATCACTTAGTCAATCCCGATGTAGAGCGCGAGCTGCTGACCAAGCGCTACGAGAATACGGCTGGCAATCCCGACGATGCCCAGCACCTGAAGAATGTGCTATTTGGCAATGAACAGCCGCAGGGCGTGATTCTTACCTCGCTTGATAACGTGGTGAACTGGATGCGCAAAAGCTCCATCTGGCCTATGACATTTGGCCTGGCCTGCTGCGCCATTGAGATGATGGCCATGGGCGCGTCGCGTTTCGACGTTGCGCGCTTCGGCGCTGAAGTATTTCGCCCGTCGCCCCGCCAGTCTGACCTGATGATTATCGCCGGCCGCGTTTCACAGAAGATGGCGCCGGTGATCCGCCAGCTTTGGGAGCAGATGCCCGAACCCAAGTGGGTGATATCCATGGGCGCATGCGCCACCTCAGGCGGCGTGTTCAACAATTATGCGCTGGTGCAGGGCGTGAATCAGGTGATCCCGGTTGACGTCTATGTGCCCGGCTGCCCGCCGCGCCCTGAACAGTTGATTTACGCCATCACGCTGTTGCAGGAAAAAATCCAGAAAGAGCGCGGAACGTTCAAGCGGGCCCTGAATTTGGCGTAAGAAAAGCGGCTGCTAGCTCTTAGCCATTGGCCTTTAGCCAAAACCGGTAATCCACAAAGGACACAAAGGCCTTCTTGTTGCGCCTAGGTGTTTCTGTTTCCTCAGTGGTAAACCAACCTCCCTTGCGCGATAATGTGCTCCACAGTTGAAGGGAGCCATCATGCCGAAGCCTGCATTGGTTTCTGTTTTTCTGCTGGCCGTTTCCGTTCTTGCCGCGGCGCAAGCCAATACCAACCAGCACGTGTTCAGCTTCAATATGAGCGCACCGGCCATTACGGTGCAACTTCAGGTGGAATATGTCCTTAGAGATGATTCCGGGCAGAGGCAGCCAGCAAGCAGAGAAGTAAGCAGCATTCAGCTTGGTGGCAGTACCCGAGTCGTGATCGGAACTGCGTTCGCTGGAAAGCCGGCCAAAAGTCTCCAGGCGTTTGCTTTTTACCCGGGATGTCAGTTTGAGACCGTCACTGCCGATCTCACCACCGACGTACATCGGTTCGACTTCCAATGCCAGAAGCTGGCGAGCACTCCGCTGCATGGCCGTGTAGACGTCTCTCGCTTCGCCGGAAAAAACCTGCAGGTGGGCGCCCTTTACAGCGTCCTCTGGGCCGAAAAGTTCTTTGGCCTGCCGAGCCTTCCCATGCCGCGGCTCTTTTTAGCAAGTACCAAGCTGGAAACTGATGGCAGCTTTACCTTCGATCTGCCTGATTTTGCTTCTGACCCGCTCTGGGACAGCCTCTCCCACGACGCCTCCATCATGTTTACGTTGGTTGATACCTCGAACGGTGTGCCCCTGGCCAATCTCTCGGCTCCTCGCGATCTCTCTCTGGGAAGCGAATTGAAGGTTGCATCCAGATACCCGTCGGAGATCACTTTTGCCTTGAAATAACAAATTGCCAATGACAGAGCTCGCAGCGCCCGGACACGATCCCTGAAAAATCCAGTCACTCGCAGCGGATCCCATGCGCCCTCTGCCCTTGTGGTTAGATGCTTTGCTTTTGTGCTCCTTTGTGTCCTTGGTGGTTAGGCCTTTTCGATGAATCTTTCGATCCATACTGAACTCAAGCGCGCGCTGCCATCCATTTCCCTTGACTGCGTGTGCGCGACGGTCCGCGTTGAGAAGCAAAATGCTGCGTTATGGGACGAGATCAGCGCGCACCTCGCCCATCTCACGGCGACCATCAAGCCGGAACAGATCACGACTTTTCCGCAGATTGCCGCCATGCGCCAAGCGTACAAAGCGCTGGGCAAAGACCCGTCGCGCTATCGCGGATCGGCGGAAGCGCTGCTGCGCCGCGTGCTTGCCGGCAAAGGGCTTTACCAGATCAACAGCGTGGTGGACATCAACAACCTTGTCTCACTGGAGTCGCTGAATCCGGCCGGCACTTACGATCTGGAGAAAATCACGCCACTCATCGAACTGCGCATCGGTGCTGCGGGTGAAAGCTACAAAGGAATCGGCAAAGACCTGATCAACATTGAGAGCTTGCCGGTCTTTGCCGATGCCGCAGGCCCTTTAGGCAGCCCAACCAGCGACTCTGAACGAGCGATGGTCACGCTGCAAACTCAAAAGGTCCTTATGGTTGTCTTTTCATTTACAGGTCCTCAAGACCTTGACCAATGGGTGAGCCGCGCCGGCGAACTCCTTCACCGGTATTGCGGCGGTGAAGAAATTGAAACGTCGATTGAGACCTGATTCCTCGGCTTTTGTGCTTACGTGCATGAGGTTTTGTGCCCGGCCATGGCCTTCTTGATAAACGCCTCCACATCGTCGCTCCATGGCTTCTTAAAGCTGGCGGGCCATCCTCCCGGATCAGCGTAGAGCTTGTTCAGGCCTTTTTGCACTTCGGGATCGCCGCCGGTAAAGCCGCGAGCAAAACTTGACCAGCGCTCCGCCAGCTTGCGTGCCTTGTCGCTGCTCGGATCCTCATGGCTGCTGATGGCCGATTCGATATCGCGAATGAGGTCATTCCAGTCCTGCGTGACCTTGGCTTGCATTTCTGGAGTAAACGTTTTTGCCCGCTCCGCGATTTTTTCCTGTGCTTCTTCACTGTAATACTTTTTTGTCCATTCCATGGCAGTTTGCCTTTCCATTACCTCAATGATTTTTTTCAAGGCCGCAAGATCCGGGGCGCGGCTGGACTTCAGTGACCGCTCCGCTTCCTCAATCGCCTGAATGGCGGCTTCCAGTTGCATACGCTTTTCCTGCAACAGCCGTCTTTGCAGGCGGAGAGTGGATGCCAGATCCAGATCGCTCTGGTCAAGCAGGTCCTTGATTTGCCTGAGAGGCAGACCGATGAACTTGAGCGTGACGATTTGCTGCAGCCGCGCGAAGTCGCGCTCGCCGTACAGGCGATAGCCGGATTCAGTGCGGCCGCTGGGCTTGAGCAGCCCCAGCCGGTCATAATGGTGCAGCGTACGCACTGTGACGCCGGCTTTTTCGGCAAATTCGCTGACTCGGTACACCGGATTTCCTTTCCAATTCATCGTGGGGCATGACGTAACGTCAGGCGCAAGCTTTTTGTTTTAATCCTGAGCGTAGCGAGGGAGCCCTTCGCCACCATAACTTTAAAGATCAATATAAAGATATTTGGCCATAAGTTCGCGAAAGAGCTTTGCCCGCCGATTGGCATCCAAGTGCTTTAGTAGCTATAGGGTTCCCTCGCTGCGCTCGGGATTAAAAACAATACGGGCAGCAGAACACCAGCTACTTGCATCCAACCACCTTTACGGCAGGTGCCTGTCCCCTATGCGTAATTCCAAGCTTATTCTTTTCGTCACGTTACTGAGCTGCTCCATGTTTGGGCTGCAAGTCAAGCTGCGCCAGGTGGCGCTGATTGATTTGCCGGGAAGTCCCGGCTTCAGCCAGGTGACGATGGCCAATGGCCAGGTTGTAATTACCCGTCCAGGAACCAACACCATTGAAGTTTTCAGTCCGGTCAAGCGGCGCATTGTCGCCCGCATTTCTCAGATCAATGATCCTCGCGGCATCACCGTGGACAATGATGCCGGCACCATGTACGTTGCCCTGGCGGGGAACAACAGCATTGCCGTGGTGGATACACGCAGTTGGAGCGTGGAGAAAGTTATACCGGTGCAGCATCGGCCGGAAAAGCTTCTCTGGGTGCCGCAGACAAAAACGCTCTACGCCACCAGCGTTCTGGACCGCACCCTGAGCATTATCGATCTTCGCCTCAGCGCGGAAACGCAGGTGCTTGACCTGAATGCGTTGCCGCAGGATATGCTGTATGACAGTGCGCGGCAGGTTTTACTTCTGAGCTTGCAGGACCTGGGGCAGATTGCTTCGATTGATCACAGCAACAAGATTACCGGCCGCTACAAAGTGCTGGCTTCAGAACCCACTGGGTTAGCTCTGGATGAGCAGCGGCATCGGCTCTACGTGGCCGTGCGCTACGCAGTGCTGGCCTTGAATGCTGATACCGGCGCGGAAGTAGCGCGTATCCCGGCTCCCGGCGGAACAGATGCGTTGGTGCTCGATCCCGGCGGCAATCTGCTTTATGCCGCGGCTGGCGATGGCTCCGTCTTGGCCATCGATCTGAATCGCAATGTGGTGGATCACGAGTTGCCCACTGACGTGAAGGGCTACAGCATCGCCTATGATCCGGCGCACAAAATGATCTTTCTTCCCGGCGGACGTGAAGGCCGCTCCAAAATGGTGATCCTGAGCCCTTCAGGCGTGACAGAAACAAACCGTTTGCAGAACGCCGCCAGTCCCATGGAGTCCACGCCCGAGAGCGGTCCACAGACGGCGAAGAAGTAATTTTCTTGCGGCATTGAGTCGCCGCCTCTTCCATCAGAACCGCTAGCCATTCTGGCGTGCCGTGTTCGTCCGCACTTTCGGCCCACCTTCGCTGGCCTCTGGATACTCTTTCCACTCAAAATCTTCTTTCTAACCTTCCTGGTATCAGATAAATTCTGCATTGAGCCCGGAGATATGCCGCCGGAACGTTTTTCCTCCCCTGTTGTGTTCGATCCTGCATCTTGCGATAGCTGTGTTTAAGCTTGTCAAAAAAACCGACCACTTATAGAAGCTTGTGAGCTAGGGGGACTATGAAGAACTGGGCAATGATCGCTATTTTTCTAATCGTCATGGTATTGAGCGCGGCAGCGCAACAACCGTCAAAGCCTCAAGCAGCAATCATCAATCCCGGGGAGCCCTCCACCATTGCATCGGAAAAGCCGGTGTTGCCGGCGCTTCCTAGCGCGCTCAAGAGCTCTGATTCGCTGCCCAGAAGCGACGCGAAAAATCTGACTGAAGATTTAACGGAATATCAGCGTGAACTGATCGAAGGCCACAATCAACAATTGAAGGAGCATTTTACTGCCCAGCAGCAGGCCGGCGGCTGGCAGCGGGCTTTCCTCAAACAACTTGCCTTGCAGCGGCTGGATCTTCCCAAGGCAACACTGCAACTGAATGCAGCGCAACGGTTCATCACAAATTTTGTTTTTTGTGAGCGCCCGCTGATTGCAGGCCAGTCTTCTGATTTCCAGACGTTCGCCAAGAGCTTTCGTCTCGGCGCCCGGAGCGCGGAATTTGCGCTGGAACCGCGCGCATCGATCATCATCAACGGCTGTAGCTTTGGGCAGGACGCCGGTGAGCTCCGCCTGATCCTGAATCACGATGCAGGAAACTTCGTTGCATTGCAGGTCAACGACTGGAATGACAGCAGCATCTTTGCAACGTTAGAAGCGACCCCTGCGATCTCTGACCAAGAAGCCCAGTTGGTAGTGATCCGCAAGGATGGAACGCAGTCCGTTCCCATGCCAGTTGAATTTTTTCAGCATAGGGTAGCAAAGGCGTTCAAGGTGCCAGGGCATATCGACCATTTACGTGTTGCCGCAGGCAATCACTTAACTGAGTAGCCGCGCGCGTCGATGCAGGAGAAAACGCGCTTTCATCTGGCCAGGAAGCCCACCCAAGCAACCGCGCCGGGATTGCTGAAGTAATCGGTTCTCGTCGCATTGTCCGCGAGGTTTTGTGCTAGACTGCGCCCACTGTGAGTTCATCTTCAGCGCAATCCCAGCCCAGTTCCACCCCAATCCTTGACCGGCAGCAGCCTATGCCGAAAATCGAGCAGCGCAAAGCTGTGCAAACCGTCGCGAACCTGGTTCTAGGGATGGTGATCGGGGGTGTGGTGGGATTCTTATTTATGCGGGAGAACATATTTGACTGGGCGATTCGGATATCGCCCAACAATCCTGCTGCTCCCTTTCTCGTCCTACCTTTCGCGCTGGTGGCCGGCTTTGCCGCCGTGGCCATTCATGAGATGGCGCATGCGCTGGCGGGCGTCGCGGCGGGCTTTCGTTTCAATTCGCTGCGGATTGGGCGAGTGCAGTGTGACCGGCAATTTCGCATTTCCTTGTATAAGGGCCGGGGCACAGGTGCAGGCGGATGGGCCAGCCTGTTTCCAGTCAAGCAGGACAAGCTGATCTGGCGGGCTGTCGCCATGGTGTTGGCCGGGCCACTCTCTAACCTCCTTTCCGTCGCCGTGGTGCTGGCATTGCCCTATGGCAAGGGAACGTTCTCTCTCGTGTTCATCTATGTGTCAGGGCTCCTTGGGTTGATCAACCTTGTTCCATTGCGCAGCCGCGCAGTGATTTCCGACGGCGGAAGAATTCTGATGCTGCTCCGCAATCGCCCCCGAGGCGAGCGGTGGTTGGCCATGCTGAAATTAGCCGAAGAAATGAGGACCGGCCCGCCGGAGAAGATGACGCCGGAATTCATCGCCAAAGCTACCGCCATAGAGGACAATTCACCCGATACCGTGACTGCGCACGCGATCGCTTATGCGGCGGCCTTCTGGCAGCGCCGCGACGATGAAGCTGCCCGGCTGTTGGAAGTCTGTCTCCGGCACAGCAGCCTGGCTTCTCCTGTGCAGCGGCAGGGACTGGCCAGCGATGCCGCGGTGTTTCAAGGGCGGCGGCGCAGGCGCACCGATTTGGCTGAGCAATGGCTGGCCGATGTTCACCAGGAGGCCGATTTTCCCTGGTTGCGTCCGCGTGCCGAGGCCGCCATTCTTGAAGCCAAAGGCGATCTGGAAGCTGCCCGAGGTAAGTTGGATGAAGTGGAGAAATTGATCAGCGCTAGCCCGAACCAAGCGTTGCGGGAGATGTCGCTCCCCAACTTGAAGCGCTGGAAGGCTGAATTGGGGCAACGCCCCAGCCTGACTCAGGACTGTCTGAGTGCTGACTACTGACTGCTGAGTGCTATATAATCCGCCAATCCCGCACTTCCACTCGCAAAAGGCGGATTTATGAAAAAATCAGTGGTTGTCCTTTTTCTCCTCATGAGCACATTCCTGAACGCAGAAGATAAAACCGCCGGCACGTCCAATGCGCCGGCGCCGCCTCCACCTCCCGTTGCCAAGTCCATCCACACGGAAAACGACATCAACGGCGGCAAGCTGGTGGACAATTATCGCTGGCTGCGCGACAAATCGAATCCTGAGGTCGCCCAGTACCTGGAAGCGGAGAACGCATACGCCGAAGGCGTGATGAAACCCACTGCGGCGCTCCAGCAAAAGCTCTATGACGAGATGGTGAGCCACATCAAAGAAACCGACGTGAATGTCCCCTATAAGGATGGCGGCTATTTTTATTATTCACGCTGGGAAAAAGGGCAGCAGTACCCGATCTATGCCCGCAAGAAGGGAAATCTGGAAGCGGCGGAAGAAATTACGCTGGACCAGAATGAGCTGGCGAAAGGCCAGCCTTTCATGTCGCTGGGCGCCTATGAAGTAAGCGATGACGGCAACCTGCTGGCGTACTCTACTGACAATACCGGGTTTCGCCAGTACAAGCTGCGCGTGCGCGACCTGCGTACCGGCAAAGACTCAGAGCCAATCGCCGACAGAGTCGGCTCCGTTGCCTGGGCCAATGACAATAAGACGCTCTTCTATACCGTGGAAGATGACAAGACCAAGCGCCAATATCGGCTGTATCGGCATGAACTTGGGGCCGCAGCAGGGAAAGACGAACTGGTCTATGAAGAAAAAGATGAGCGATTCACGGTAGGCGCGGCGAAATCTCGCAGCGACAAATATATTTTTCTTCAGATCGGCAGCCACACCACCGCAGAAGCACGGTATCTTGATGCTTCCGATTCCAAGGGCGAGTGGAAGCTGATTGCTCCGCGCCAGCAGGACGTTGAATATTATCCTGACCATCACGGCGACCAGTTTCTGATCCGCACCAACGACAAAGGCCGCACTTTCCGGCTGGTGTCCACGCCTGTGAGCGCGCCCGGAAAAGAGAACTGGAAAGAAATTCTTCCCGTCCGGCCTGATGTGATGCTGAATGACATTGAGGTCTTTGAAGATTTCTATACGTTGGTGGAGCGCGAAAACGGCTTGCCGCAGCTCACGATTGTAAAGTTTGCCGATGGCAGCAAGCAGCGGATTACATATCCCGAGCCGGTATACACGGCTTCGGTCCAAGTGAATCGCGAGTACAAAACCAACAAGCTGCGGTATGCCTACCAGTCTTTGGTCACGCCGGCATCGGTGTTTGATTACGACGTGGAAAAGTACACGTCAACGCTGCTGAAGCAGACTGAAGTGCCGGGCGGATACGATCCCGCGAAATATCAATCTGAGCGCGTATGGGCCACGGCCAAAGACGGCGTAAAGGTTCCAATTTCCCTGGTATATCGCAAAGATCTCAAAAAGGCTGACGGTTCCAACCCGCTTTACGTTTATGCCTATGGTTCTTACGGCGTTATTCTTCCGGTGACGTTTGGCTCAAGCAGGCTTTCACTGCTGGATCGCGGCGTGGTGATGGCCTTTGCGCATATTCGCGGTGGCGGCGATATGGGCAAGCCGTGGCACGATGCCGGCAGAATGATGAACAAGATGAATACGTTCACTGACTTCATCGCCTGCACGGAATACCTGGTGGCAAACAAATATGGCGCGCGCGACAAGATTGCCATTGAAGGTGGATCAGCGGGCGGGCTGCTGATGGGCGCGGTTACTAACCTGCGTCCTGATCTGTTCAGGGCCGTGGTTTCGCACGTGCCATTCGTCGACGTGATGAACACCATGCTGGACGCTTCATTGCCATTGACCGTGGGCGAGTATGAAGAGTGGGGCAATCCCCATGAGAAAGCAGCCTACGATTACATGGTGAAGTATTCGCCGTATGACAACTTGAAGAAGGGCGCGTATCCCGCGCTGCTGGTGAAAACATCTTTCAATGACAGCCAGGTGATGTACTGGGAGCCGGCAAAATACGTGGCCAAGCTGCGCACGCTCAAGACAGATAAGAATGTCCTGCTGCTCAAGACCAACATGGCGGCCGGACACGGCGGCTCGTCAGGCAGGTACGACCACTTGAAAGAAATTGCGTTTGACTATGCGTTTATCCTGACGCAGTTGGGTGTTAGCACTCAGTAGTCAGCATTCAGCCATCAGCCAAAAAGAATTAGCCGCGAATCACGCGAAAAAGCGCGAATTAAATTTGAGATCGATTCGCGTATTTTGTTTTAATTCGCGGCTAAATTTTTCTATCGGTTCTGGCCGAAGGCTGATTGCCTCGTGTTACGCCGCTGGTTTGCGACCCTTTTTTAATTCGTCCTCGGTTCGTTCGCGCGTTTTGTCGCTCGCGTCGAGCTTCAAAGGATCAGTGCCGGGATCTTCACCTTCGGATTTACCAGTTTCCGGATTGGTAATGTACAGCAGATCAGAAAGATCGCTGGCATGCTCTTCTTCTTTGCGCAAAAGCTCTTCCACCAGGATGCGGGTAGTGGGATCGTTGTCCCCAAAATATCGGATCATTTCCTGATAGACCTCAATCACCATACGCTCCGCGATCAGGTCTTCGCGGATCATCTCCGCCAGGGTTTCACCTTCAACATATTGTGAAACAGAACGCTCCAACAGTCCTTTGGGGTCAAAATTAGGCTTGCCCCCCAGTTGCTGGATACGTTCCGCCAGCGAGTCGGCGTGTTCGCGCTCATCGTCTGCATGCTCCTTGAATTCATCCGCAACGCCCTTGGCGTGAACGCCGGTGGCCATAAAGTAATGATGCATGTAGCGCAGCACGCAGACAATCTCCGTGGCCAACGCTTCATTCAGGATTTCAATGGTTTTATTTACATCGCCTTTATAACTTTCGGTTACTGCGCCGTCTTCCATCTTGTGAATAGCGCGCTGCCGTATCTCCTGTATATCTCTAACAAAATGTGGCATAAGTCCTCATCGGAGCGGGGAAATTGGAAGTAACAAAGATAAGATTGCAGTCCGGCAATACAGGATGTCTCATGCCCGAATGAGCAAGATCTCATGCCTGAATGAGCAAGAAGAGGTGCCGTTGAATGATCAACGATTCGCACTCATTGCAGCGCAAATCTTTGTAACTTCTTAATGTCTGACATCGAACAGTGAATTTGAATTTCTACAGTACAAGCAATTTACCTGCTATGATTTTTCCGTCCTCGACTCTGATAGACACGTCGCCTGTTAGTGCCTGCCTATTTCTGCTGAGAACCATCTTTAACGTTAGTAAAAAGGACTTCCATGAAGAAGATTTTTGTAGGTAACTTTTCCTTCAGCCTTTCCGAAGACGAGCTGCGGTCGCTGTTTGCGCCGTTCGGAGCTGTTGACAGTGCGACGGTCGTTACCGACCGTGCCACTGGCCGATCACGCGGTTTTGGTTTCGTGGAAATGCCGAACAACGATGAAGCGGAAAAGGCCATTGCCGCTCTGAACGGCAAAGATTCCGGCGGCCGTTCATTGACCGTGAACGAAGCGCGGCCAAAAGTCGATCGCGGCGGTCGCGGCGGCGGCGGAGGCAGAGACGATTATTCCGGTCACGCGCGCCAGCCTCGCGAACCTCGCTGGTAAAAAGACCCTTAGAGCGCAGCAGGCTTTGAAGTGAAGAGCTTTGCTGCGCGCGTTTCAATTTACTCTCAGAATGATTGCTTCACGCATGATCAGGGCTGACACTCGCCCACGATCAGAGCGTTGCTGTGCTTCGGTTAGTGCTCCATTCCAGCCGCTCAATCCGCAGATCTATTGCAAATCAAGAAAACACAGACCAATAAAAACGGCCGCACCCGTTAAGGATGCGGCCCAGTTGAGGAGCGTACTGAGCTGTTATTTCTGTTAGCGGATGCGGCGGGCGATCATCTGCCACGACGTTCCATTCCAGAAGAGCAGACCGCGTACCTGAACGCTGCCGCCGTTGGCCACCGCGACGCGGCTGTCGGTTGAAGCGGTTTTGGTTACGTGGACCACAGTCTGTCCGGAGATAATTCTCAGAGCAGAATCGGTGGCCAGGTTGATATCGAAGGTGGTGGCTGCCGCATTGGCGACCACACCGGAAATGCCTTGCTGCTGCAGGTTGATCTTATCCGGGCTGATGGCGCCGCTGGCCGGTGGCACTGCCGCGTTGGTGTCAACTTCAATGCGCTGACCCTGGTGGATGGTCGTTGCGTCGAAGGGGAACGTGGCGCTGGGGAGCCCGCCGCCGAAACCGTTACCGGCTTTTACGCGGAACTTGCTGGCATTGAGCCCGGCGATGTTCACGCTGAAGCTGGCGCCGATCTTGGTATCGTCAAATCCGCTGCCGATGCCGTCATGAGCGTTTACCGTCAGCGTGGTGCCGCTGATGGAGGTGATCAGGCCTTCAACTTCTGCTCCGGTATTGCTTTCCAGCCCTTCAATTTCCTTCGCAAACAAGCTGCCATCGGCGCGGGTGAATCCTTCTACGGTCACAACCTGGTTCAGCAGGCTGGCAACGCTGGTGACGCCATCTTTGAACTGCGTGGTGCCGTCAGTGTTGAAGGTCATCGACGAACCGGTCTGGCCGACTTTGAACGTAAAGCTGGAGCCGTTCACGGCGGTCACTGTTCCCTGAACGTCTTCAATTTCGCCGTCATCATCCTGCTGGTTGCCGGCAACTCCGGGAGCTTTGGCGGTGATGTTGAATGAGGCTGGGGTGAAAGCGATTCCGTTCACTACGCCGGCTGCCGTGGTAATGGAAGCGCCTACGTTCACGTCAATATTGAGGACCAACGGGCTGCTGCCGATGGCGAGGTTCGGGCTGAGTGGAACAGTAATGGATGCGCTCGCAGGGCCATTGATGTGCACCGCGGTGCCCGTACCTGTCAGGAATGTGATTTCGGAATTGGCCAAAGTGAGGTTCGCGGCAGAGAAAGTACCCTGGGGCAGGTTCCCGGCGATGAACGGCTCAAATTTGCCTGAGGCGTGGGTCAGTTCGATGCGATTGCCCGCCGGGACTGCCACCGAAACCGGTGCTCCGCCGCCGGCTGGCGTAAGCGACAATGAAGATACCGACACTTCAAAGGCAATGACGCTGTCGGCCGGTGCATCACCAAAGCGAACTTGTGCGGAGTTAGCCGCTGCGCCGCTGGGGGTTGGAGTTGGGTTGGATGTGATCCCTGATCCGCCGCCACCGCAGCCTGAAACCAATGCAATGAGTGCCGCCAGCATAAGAATGGAAGTTAGCTTGGCCGCAGGGGTGAGGATGTTTTTGTAATTTTGCGTTTTCATTTGTATCTCTCCTGGAGGGGACCAAGCTGCTAGGTCGAGTTTCTCAGTCCGCCGTCGAATGATATTTAGTTTCTGGTTCTGGTTATGTGACAAGCATCACGGCTATCGCGGAACAACTTTCTTTAGCGATTTGTGCTGTGCAAACGTTTGCAAGAACGCGAAAATCAGCGGCAAGATTCGCGATTGAAAGGTGTCGGTCCTCAAGACCAGTTGTGATCGGGGAATGACTTGGTTTGGACACCCTTCCTGGTCAAGATTTTTGAGGTTACTGGGTAATTCTGCGCGCCACCATATTGAACTGTGTTCCGGTCCAGAAGAGCGGCCCGCGTACGCGAATAGCACTGCCGTTGCCTACGTCCGCGTCACGATAGTCAGTTTTTGGCTGTGTAAGAACATGGATGGACGTCTCTTTGGAAAGCAACGTCAGGTATGAATCGGCGGGTAGGAGCAGATCAAAACTTGAAGAGCCTCCCGGCAGGGCTACGAAATTGGAAACGATTCCGCTGATGGCTTGCTGTTGCAGCCGTGCCTGAATCGGGACGATTGGCTGGCTGGCAGACACGCCGCTTTCAGTGATGATTTCAATTCTCTGTCCTGCTTTCAGGTGGGCTGAATCGAAAGGAAAATTGATTGCAGACGAGGCAAGCCCTGACATATCGCAATCGCCATAGTCCGTGGCAAAGGCGGCGACTGGAAGGGAAGAGATATCCACGAGAAAATCCTGCCCAATCTGGGTGCTGCTGAAGCCGCTGCCTGCTCCATCTTGCGCGGCAAATTCCAGCATAGAAGGAATATTGAAACTGCCGACCACCGTAATTGTGCCTTCCACCTGGGAAGTGGTCTGTCTCCCCAGCGCTTCAACATGCTGCGCAAAGAGCGTTCCATCGGAGCGCGTGAACCCTTCAACCTGTACGATCTGGTTCTGAAGGTCCGCCAAGTGAATGCCGATGGGAAGCGTGGTGGAGCCATCCACCACAAACGGCAGACGTGAGCCGCTCTGTCCTGTCTGCAATACAAATCCGCTGGTGGAGACTTCAATGACTTTTCCGGTCTCGTCTTCAAATTCCCCATTATCATCCTGTTGCCGGCCTTGAACGCCTACGGGCTGCACGCTGAATTTGAATGAAGATTCAGTAAAGTTGGTGCCAGTAATGTTTCCCGACTTATCAGTCACCAAAGCGGACGGCAGGTTTATATCCAGGTTGAGCACTACCGGATTACTGCCAACTGTCAGCGGCGGATTAAAGTTTATCCGCACGGTCTGGTCCGCACCGTCTACCCGGTCAATCAGCGTTACAGGCGCTGGAGTAAGCAAAGTCTTGGCATAGGTGAGGGAAGGACTCTGGATTGTGATATCTGCGGCGGCGTAGCTGCCTTGCTTCAGCGGCATTACGCTCAACGCCTGCATCTTTTCCGCAGTACCGCTCAGTTCCAGCCGATTCATGTTGACTGCGATCATGGAAGAAGCGCCGCCACCGACTGGAATCAGGCTGATCGGATTGCCGATAGTGACTTCAAAAGAGAAGACCTGGTCTGCTGGTGCGCCCCCCACTCGCAGTTGGGTAACGGTCATATTCTGGGTGGCTTGAGGCGGAGCCGAACTTGATTGCTGCTGGAGCGCACCGGTACCGCAACCAGCCAGGAATGTGCAAAACAAAAGGCTGTATGCAATTGCTTGCATCTTCCGTGGTAAACAGAGTTCCTTCATTCGGGTACCTTGCCTATGGGAGCTGGAGTTAAAGCTTGCAAATGCAAGTACATGCATCCTCAGCGCCTTAGAGTTTCCTCTTGCCAACAATACTGTGAATGCGCATTTGAGTACCCAAAGGCCCCCTTGCAGACGAAGTTGGGAGTGGTTGCCGGATTTGACCTTGTGGCAACCTGCAAGCGATAATTAATAATCGAACGAACGTTCGGTAACCTTAGTCCTTTATGGCACTGCAGAATACGGAAACCCGGCCAGCAAGCGAACCGTTTATCGGTCGCAAGAGCCGGTCTGCGAACGGGGAAGAAGCAGCGGATTCCCGCTTTGACCGCCGGCTTGCCAAGCTGCTGCACCACGCCGCCCATATCTTCTGCGAAAAAAGCTATGAAGGCGCTTCAATGCGCGATCTATCACGTGCTGCAGGAATGTCTCTGGCTGGTTTGTATCATTATTTTGAGTCCAAGGAAGACCTGCTTTACCTGATACAAAAACACACTTTTCGGACCATCATCGAGCGGCTGCAGGAGCGTTTAAAGGAATCAAAGGACGCCGAAGAGCGCGTGCGCATCTTCATTGAAAATCACCTGGAATATTTTCTGGCGAACAAAGAAGCCATGAAGGTGCTGACGCATGAAGATGAAACACTCAAGAATGGCCGAGGCGCTGAGATCCGGACCATCAAGCGCGAGTACTACAAAATCTGCCTGGACCTGCTGGAAGATTTGCGGCGCGAAAAAGGACTACAATTTTCCGGACGGCTGGCCGTGCTGGGACTCTTTGGCATGATCAACTGGATTTACACCTGGCACAACCCTCGCGTGGACCTGGATGCCGGAGCCATGGCCGAGGAGATGAGCAACCTGTTTTTGCGCGGCGTGCTCAACCCCGGCAAAACCAAACGCAAAATCGCAAAGACAACCGCCTGACGGCCTGAAGAGATCAAGTTTCGAAATTCATAAGGAGCTTTTGAAATGGCGACTACCACAGCAACTGAAACCAAGACCCTGGTGAACTATCGCGTTGAAGACGGCATTGCGGTGATCGAACTGAGCGATCCGCCGGCAAATACTTACACCTACGAGATGAACCGGCAGCTGGATGAGGCCATCCTGAAAGCGCGTATGGATAATGACGTATATGTGCTGCTGCTGACCGGAGCAGGCGATAAGTTCTTTTCCGCCGGCGCGAATATCAAAATGCTTTCCAGCGTCGATCCCACGTTTAAGTATTACTTCTGCCTGCATGCCAATGAAATGCTGCTGCGCCTGGAGCACACGCCCAAGCTGGTGATCGCCGCGATTAACGGCCACTGCGTGGGTGGCGGATTGGAAATCGCCATGGCCGCGGATATCCGCATTGCGCGCAAAGACGCGGGCAAGGTTGGATTGCCAGAAATTAATCTCGGTGTCCTTCCCGGTACCGGAGGCACGCAGCGCCTGAGCCGCATTGTGGGCAAGAGCAAAGCCATTGAACTGATGGTCACGGGTAATACCTTTACTTTCGAAGAAGCGAAGGACATGGGCATCGTGAATGACATTTACGAGCGCGACAACTTCATGGAAAACGTGATGGAATACGCGCGGCAGTTCACGCCTCCGAACAAAGCAGCGAAGGCCGTTGGCAACATCAAACGGTCTGTGCAGAGCGGCTGGGAAGTCCCCATGGAGTCAGCCCTGGCCATTGAGCGTGAACTGCAACAACGCCTCTTTGCCAGCGACGATGCCAAAGAAGGCCTGGCGGCGTACGTGGAGAAGCGGCCGGCGACGTTTAAGGCAAAGTAGCTGCTTTTCTGAAATCCCGAGCGTAGCGAGGGAGCCCTACGAGCTTCCTCGCTGATCGGGAAAAACAATTCTCCTTGGATTGCGCGACGAAAGTTGCGCTGGATCATTACAAAAATTAAGAGCGACGTGAGGAGAGTGATCCCTCGCTCCGCTCGGGATTGAAAAACTCATGATCGCAGCTACAAAAGCAAAAGTCTCCCCCGGCAAACTCCTGATTAATGGGCAGTGGTCGGAAGGCTCAGGAAAGTCTTTTGATACCTTCAATCCCGCAACGGGTGAGGTGCTGACGCAGGTCGCCGAAGGCGGAGCCAGCGGCATTGACCAGGCTGTGGCGGCGGCGCGCAAGGCGTTTGATGACGTCAACAGCCCGTGGCGCAAGATGTCCTCCAGCGAGCGCGGCAAGGTTTTGTGGCGCATTGCCGACCTGATCGAAAAGAACATTGAAGAGCTGGCCGAGCTGGAAACGCTCAACAACGGCAAGCCGATCTTTGAGTCGCGCTACGTGGACATGCCGATGGTGGCGGATGTTTTCCGCTACTACGCGGGATGGGCGACAAAGATCCATGGCGAGACCGTCAACACCTTTAGCAATGCGTTTACTTACACGCTGCGCGATCCTGTGGGCGTGGTGGGGGCGATTGTGGCGTGGAATTTCCCGCTGTTGCTGGCCAGTTGGAAGCTGGGGCCGGCGCTGGCTTGCGGCAATTGCGTAATTTTGAAGCCCGCAGAGCAGACGCCGCTGACAGCTTTGCGCTTCGGTGAACTCGCGCTTGAGGCTGGTCTTCCTGCTGGCGTGCTCAACATTGTGACCGGCGGACCAGAGACCGGCGCTGCGCTGGTGAAACATCCCGGTGTGGACAAGATTGCGTTTACCGGATCGACATCCGTCGGGAAAGAAATCATGCGCAGCTCGGCGGACACGCTCAAACGCGTGACGCTGGAGCTAGGCGGCAAGTCGCCCAATATTGTTTTTGCCGATTCGCAAATGGACTCCGCAGTGAAGGGTGCGCTGAACGGCATCTTTTATGGCAAGGGTGAAGTGTGCTGCGCCGGTTCGCGCCTGTTCATCGAGAAGAAAGCTGAAGACGAGTTTGTGACTAAGCTCGTGGAATCATCAAAGAAGATCAGGCTGGGCGATCCACTTGATCCCAAGACGCGGCTGGGCGCTATCGTGAGCGAAAAGCAGATGCAGACAGTGCTGGGATATATCGAAGCAGGAAAGACTGAAGGGGCAAAGCTGTTGGCTGGCGGCAAGCGGGCGCAGGTCAATGGCGATCACGGATATTTTATTGAGCCGACGATTTTTGGCGGCGTGAATAATGACATGAAGATCGCGCAGGAAGAAATTTTTGGCCCTGTGCTGGCCACGCTCACTTTTGACGACATTGAGCAGGTGGCTGAACTTGCCAACAAAAACGTTTACGGCTTGGCGGCCGCTGTCTGGACGAATGACATCAAGAAAGCGCACCAGCTTTCGCGTCGCTTGAAGGCGGGAACGGTGTGGATCAATACCTATGGCGTGATGGACGCGTCGATGCCGTTTGGCGGCTACAAGCAGTCAGGCTTTGGGCGCGAGTTGGGAATGCACGCAATTGAACATTACACCGAGTTGAAATCAGTTTGGATGAACCTTTAACAAACAGAGGTCCTTCGGGCTTTTGCCCTCAGGATTTCGGCAGCGGGCTTAGACGCCCGCTGAACGCCTCAAGATGAACCTATAGTGGCAACGAGCAGAGTAACGGTTACGGAAAACCCGGAGCACTATCGCAAGCTGGAACGCATGTATCTGGCCGCGCCGATAAATGAATTCTTTAAGCCCGTGATCCATATAGAGCGAGGAACGGCCGAGATCCGGGTGAACGTGGATAGGCGCTTTTTTCACGGAGCACGCGCTGCGCACGGCGCGGTTTATTTCAAGAGCCTGGACGACGCTGCATTTTTTGCCGTGGGCTCGCTGGTGGAAGATCGTTTTGTGCTCACCAGCAACTTCAACATGTACATGCTGGCGCCGGTTTCGGCGGGCATGATTCGCTCGGTCGGCAAAGTGGTGAGCGGCGGCGGATCGTCTTTTCTGGCCGAGTCGGTGCTATACAACGAGCAGGAAGAAGAGATCGCGCGCGGAAGCGGAATGTTTATCAAGAGCAAGATACCGCTTGAACAAGAGCTGGGATATCGCTAGAGGCGACCGCGTAGGTTGCAGAGATTTATAGGAGTGAATCATGCCGGGAAAAGTAATGAAGATAGGATCGTTCAGTGATTGGGAAGGATTGTTTAAGGAGTGGCGCGAAGAAATCGGCGTCAATCACCAGGACATTCGCAATTTTAAATTCGATACGTTGTACGGCGCGATTGAGACGGAAGAAATTTCATTCGGCTATTACAAAGGCCGCAACAAGTGGGAAAACGTTCGCCAGATTCCAACACAGAACATGCGCGACGCGCTGATGAACCTGATTGTGTACCAGGGTGATACAGAATTTGCCAGCGTGGAACAGCAGCGCTGGTTATTTGAAACCGCGCCCACGGACTATGACCGCTCGTCGCTCACAAGGGTGATGATTGAGGAGATGCGCCACGGCTGGCAGATGTGCGCCTTGCTGATTGACCACTTTGGCACCACCGGCAAAGTGGAAGCGCAAAAGATGCTGGAGCGCAAAGCGTACGAGAACAAGCGGCTGCTGGGATCGTTTAATGAAGAATGCGATAACTGGCTGGATTTTTTTGCCTTCACTGATTTTGTGGACCGCGACGGCAAGTTCCAATTGCAGATGCTGAAGTATTCCGCCTTTGCGCCGCTGGGCCGGTCGATGAGTTACATGCTGCGTGAAGAAGCTTTCCATATGGGCACGGGCAACACAGGATTAGCTCGGATCGCCGAGGCCGGCGTGGTTCCGGGCTGGCTGATGCAGAAGTATCTGAACAAGTGGATTTCCAGCGCTTATGATTTGTTCGGTACCGATCATTCGTCGTCCGCGCATTGGGCATACACGTGGGGATTGAAGGGCCGTTACGACGAATTGAAAAATGAAACCGCGCCCGACCTGGATAACCTGAATGACTACAATCGCCACCTTTATCGCGACGAGTGCGTGCAGCTGGTGAGGCGCATCAGCGCGGGTCAGCGGCCAGGGAGCACGGAGCTGTATTGCCCTAACATACAGTTCAACCGCATGATTGGCCGCTGGAAAGGGCAGATGTTCCATCCGCAAACCGGCGAGCCGATGGATGAAAAAGAATACAAGCAGCAGCTTGAAACATGGCTGCCCACGGCTGCGGACAAAAAGCTGCTGATGGACATTATCGGATCAGAAAAGAAATGGATCGCGCCGAAGACAGGCGCGAAAGACCCGCTGCTCACGATCGGCGAGGTAAGAAAGAGCGCGCTGAACGCGGTGCAGTAGAAACAGCCGTTAGCAATTAGTAATTAGCAATTAGCCAAAGACGGGGAAGCCTCATTAAGATTTTAGTGGCGGCTTCCTCGTTTACAATTTTGTGTAGTGCGGTATAGCTAAATACCAGATACTAAAAACCAAATACTCCAGATGCTCTACACCCTCAACGAACTCATGGTTGTAGCCGCTGCGCGCGAGATCAAAGACGGCGAGGTCGTCTTTGTCGGCATGCGGCTGCCGCTGATTGCGTTTGTTGTCGCCAAGAAGACGCACGCGCCGAATGCCATTGGGCTGTTTGAGAATGGCGTGATTCGCTCCACGCCGTCACCTGAACTGATTTACACCATGGCCGATCCGCCGAACATCAAAGGGGCGACGCAGTGCCTGGGCATGCTGGAGGTGATGAGCCTGCTGCAATCCGGGCGCGTGAACCTGGGTTTTCTGGGCGCGGCTGAGGTGGATAAGTTCGGCAACCTGAACTCGACGCAGGTACAGGGCAAGAATGGAATGGTGCGGCTGCCAGGCTCGGGTGGCGCATGCGATATCGCATCAATGGCGCAGCGATTTGTGTCTTTGCTGGAACATGGCAAGCATCGTCTGCCGGAAAAAGTGAACTACATCACGAGTCCGGGAAATGGCGACGGCGTGGGATGGCGTAAGCGCGTCGGTCTGCCGCGCGGCGGACCTTCAGCGGTGATTACTACCAAATGCGTGCTGCGCTTTGGCGATGATGCCGAGGCGTTTCTTTCTACATATCATCCGGGCGTGAGCGTGGACGATGTTCTGGCAAATACGGGATGGAAGCTGAAAGTCGCGCCGGATGCAGGGCCAACGCCGGAGCCAAACGCCGCGGAGCTGAAGGCGATCCGGGAGTACGATACTAAGGGGTTTTGGACCAGCTAGATAATCGCTGTCATGCCGAGATCGCGCGTGAACTTGATCGAAAGACATCGCACACATTGACGTTATTGACCGCCAGGACACTGCACATATTTAGGCGGTGCGTTCGTCGCCAGCGTACAAACGCGCTGGACCTCGGCATTTCTGAGCATTTGAAAAACGTCCTGCCGGTCAGCAGGTTTTACGCTTTGCTCGGTTCGCATATATGCGAATCTTTCAGCTCTCGTCTTGTAAATATCCGAGAGCCTTTCTTGCATCTTATCCCAATCGATATCTTGCCCGTTCAGTTTGAGGACTGCTCGCCCTCCTGTGGCGGAACTGAAGAGCTGGACTTCCAGTGTCCGACAGGATGTCTCGCCGCACGCAGTGTCCGATTCTATGATTTTTAAAGAGGGTGACGGCTTGGACGAGTGGCTGCAGCCAAGCATGAACAGGAACAGAATGAACAGCCCGCACATTTTCATCGCCTATATCTTACCCCCGCCCTTATATAAACTATTGTCCGGACAAAAAGGTTATGACATCCGGGTTTCTTTCATTTGAACGCATGATTGTTGAAGCGGACGGTCCTCTTGCCCGCATCGAGCTCACGCATCCGCCGCTCAATGTAATCGATTTCCAGATGATGGACGAGCTGCTGGCGGCATTGCAGACGCTGGAAAAGCGCAGGGAAATCTCCGTCGTGATCATCAGCGGTGGCGAGCGAGCTTTTTCTGCCGGCGTTGACGTGGCGGTGCACACGCCCGAGCTAGTTCAGACCATGTTGCAGAAATTTCATGGCGTGATTCTTGCGCTGACGAAGTTTCCCAAGATCACGATTGCCGAAGTCCATGGCGTCTGCCTGGGTGGCGGCGCGGAGCTGGCCATGGTGTGCGACATGTGCTTCACCACGCCGGACGCGAAGTGGGGATTTCCGGAGATTACGCTGGGATGCTATCCGCCGGTTGCGTGCACGGCCCTGGCGGCGCTGGTGGGACAAAAGCGCGCGGCGGACCTGGTCTTTACCGGAAGGACGTTCAGCGGCAAAGAGGCTGCCGCGTGGGGGCTGGCAAATGAAGCGCACTCTGAAAGCGAACTGCAGCAGGCGATTCAACGCACGGTCGATCATCTTTTGAAGCTGAGCCCGTCGGCGCTGGCCGTCGCGAAGAAAGCATTTTACGCTTGGGATTCCATGCATCTGGACAAGGGCCTGACAAGGGCGGAGAAGATTTATCTGGAAGAACTGATGCAGACCGAAGACGTAAAAGAGGGAATCGCGGCATGGATGGAGAAGCGGAAACCGGAGTGGAAAGGCAAGTGACTTTCGCCGCAGATTGGCGTAGATGGGCGCGGATAAAACCAGACTTAGCCGCGAATGGACGCGAAGGAACGCGAATCTTTTTCTGCATCCAAAGAAAGTGAGGGTGCTGATGGTTTGCCCACTATTCTCTTGAGGTAGTGATCCCTCGATGCGCTCGGGACTTCGGAAATCACGGCAAAACCTCCAGCAACACCCGCACCACGTTTTCTCCCATGATTTTGTGAATGTCCTGTTCGGAAATTCCTTCCTGAAGAAGCGCGTCGGTGAGCAGAGCCCAGCCGCTGGAGTCGAAAGGCTCGGTCACGCCGCCATCGAAATCTGAGCCAAGCGCAACGTGGTCTGGGCCGACGATGTTTACCGCGTAGTGGATGGCACGGGCGGTGGCGCGCGCGTCAGAGCCGCAGGTTGCTGTATCCCAAAGGCCGATCCCAATGACGCCGTTGGTACGCGCGACTGCGCGTAGTTCATCGTCTGACAAATTGCGTGGATTGTTGCAGGTGCCTTTCACACCGGTGTGGGAAACGATCAGCGGACGTGTGGCCATGGCGGTCACGTCGCGGAGGGTGGCGGGCGAGGCATGGGCCAGATCGATGAGCATATGATGGGATTCCATGGCATGGACCCATTGACGGCCAAGATCGGTGAGGCCGCCCTTAGTCATGCCAGCGGCGGCGCCGGCAATGGCGGTATCAGTAAAGTGCGTGGGCGCCATCATGCGAAAGCCGGCGGCATATAGCTCGTCAAGATTTTGCAGTCGGCCTTCCAGAGGCTGCGCGCCCTCGGTGCCTAGAAACCCTGCGACCGAGTGGCTCGAGCCGCGCGTGGTGAGAAACTTCTGCAGGTCTGAACGGGAGCGCAGGATAACGAGCGCGCCTTTGGATTGGTCGGCGAACTTCTGCAATCGAGCGGCCTGGTACAGTGCGCGTTGTTTGGGGCTGTTCCACGTGCGCGGAGGCCAGCCTTCAGCGATGGCAATGTTGCGAACCTGGTCAGTAGAGTCAGAGTTCTGAAAGATGTTGAGCTTGCGCGGCGCAGTGGTGACGACTGTGAAAGCCTGGATTGAGACGTTGCCATCAATGAGGCGCGGCAGGTCAACGTGGCCTCGGCTGCTGCGGCGAAGCAGGTTGCGTCCCCAGAGAAGGCTGTCGGCATGGAGATCGGCCACTGTAAGCGTGCGGTGCAAAGCCTGGGCCTGGGAGGACGGTTGGTAAGGTGGCGGGTGCAGAGTGCGATTGAATCGGCGTTCGACGATGCCGGGCAAGGCGAGCCAAGCGGCGATCAGGACAATGATGAGTAATAGAAGCCAGCGCAGGCGTTTCATGTGAGTGAAAGCATATCATTTTGCTTGACTTTTGCCATGCACTTTGTTAAAGTAAACCGTTTATATTCAGTCAGTTAGATCATTGAGCGACATGACGGAAAGGGCACCGACGCCAGGGGTATCCGGTGATCAACCCATCCCATGGGATGAATCCTGTAAGCCCTGTGGAATCCTAGTTGGGTGCCAGGGGGAGGTGGGCGGGGATCGAAGCCAATTATCGAGTAAAGAGGGTTAGCAGCTGGCAGGCGGTGGCGAGCAGCTTGAAAGGAAATAGGGCTCCCTCTCCGCAAAGAGCGCGGGTTCGGGATTGCAGAAAGAATGTCAAAACTGATGACAATGCGGCAGGCGATTGCAGAGCACGTTCCTGACGGAGCCAGCGTGGCACTGGGACTACAGATGGAGCAGATGATCCCGTTTGCCGCCGGACACGAGATCATGCGGCAGAAGAAGCGCGGGCTGCGGCTGATTGGGCCCATCTCCGACATTCTGTTTGACCAGATGATTGGCGCTGGATGCGTGGAAGATGTGGTAGCGGCCTGGGTGGGAAACGTGATGATGGGATCAGCGTATAACTTCCGCCGCGCCACTGAGGTTGAGAATCCCGGTAAGCCCGGCACCCAGCTGCGCGTCTTTAATATGACAAACTTTACCCTGGCGCTGGCGCTGCAGGCTGGAGCAATGGGCGTGCCGTTTCTGCCGACGAGGACTGCCATGGGCAGCGATGTCCCCAAGGGCAATCATTTCTTCTACCAGATTATTTCTCCCTTCGAACCAAAAGAGACGCTGATGGCGGTACGGGCGCTGGTGCCGGACGTGGCGATTGTCCACCTGCAACGCGCGGACAAAAACGGCAATGCGCATTGCTGGGGAAATTTTGGCGTGATGCTGGAAGGAGTCCGTGCGGCGAAGAAGGTAATTGTCTGCGCCGAAGAAATTGTGACTGAAGAGGAGATTGCCAGCGATCCCAACCGCACGGTGATTCCGGGCTTTCTGGTTGCGTCGGTGGTGGAATGTTCGCTGGGCGCGCATCCTTCACCCGTGCAGGGGTACTATAAAAGAGACGATGCTTTCTTTCAGCAATACCACGCAGAGACAAAGACGCAGGGCGACTTCAATGCCTGGGCACAGAAATGGGTAAACGGCGTGGCCGATGTTACAGCCTACGCGCGGCAATTAGGCAAATCGCGCGTGGAAGAGCTGGGCGTAAAACAGCATGCGTATGCGGTGAAGACGGATTATGGGTATTGAGTTTTTGTGAAATCCCGAACGCACGTTCCTTGCGAATGAGGGAACCCTATCCTCTTGGAAGATGGTGGGATAAGCTGGAACGGAACCGACGTGGTATGGAAGTAGGGATCCCTCACGCGCAAAACAGGCGCATTCGGGACTTCGGAAACAATGAAAAAAGAACTCATAGAACTCCGGGTGAATGGCCGCAAGCATGAGCTCGCCATAGAGCCGAGTGAGCTGCTGCTGGACGTTTTGCGCCAGGAGATGGACCTTACCGGGTCAAAGCGCGGGTGTGACGATTCGTCATGCGGCGCATGCACGGTGCTGGTGGACGGCGTTCCGTCGCTGAGTTGCACCATGCTGGCCATGAGCTGTGCGGCGGACGAGCAGGACGGCCCTGATATTACGACCGTTGAAGGCATTGCCGATCACGGCGCTCTGGCGGCCATCCAGAAAGCTTATGGCGACTGGGGCGGCGCGCAATGCGGTTTCTGCACACCGGGCTTTATGATCACGGTAAAGGCGCTGCTGGACCGCAATCCAGAGCCGAGCGAAGAAGAGATCAGGCACGCGCTGAGCGGGAACCTGTGCCGCTGCACCGGATACACGCAGATGTACCAGGCTATCAAGGCCGCGATACAGGCGGAGCAGGCGAACCGGTGATTCACCGCGGAGGCGCGGAGAAGAATTGAACCGCAAAGGACGCGAAGGACGCAAAGGAAAGAAGAGTTGAACCGCAGAGGGCTTGTCTGAAATTTCTGCATAGAGGAACCTACGGCTGAAATGGAGTCAATGAGCGAAAATGTCAAACTAGCATGGAGCGTCCCTCTATCTGAGAGCTTTGATCTAAAGGACTTTGCCTTGGGAGTGCTGGAAATCGCGAAAGAGAACTTGAGGAATGACGGTCATCTCATTCCAACGGCGTTCGCGATAACAGCAAGCCACATTCATTGCTATTCGGTTTCTTTCGCGGACCATGAAGAGAAGCCCGCGACCTATTCAAAGCTCATCGAAGCGGCGAGGAACCAGGGAGCTACTGCTCTGATCACGTGCAACGATGCTTTTATGGATAACAAAGCTAGCCCGGATGCGGTTGAAGCATATTATCCCGGCAAGCTCGCAGCTATAAATGCGCAAGAATGCATCATGCTAATTGTGAGCGGTCCAGCAATTCAAACCTGGACGGCTGAGCTTCCATACCAAAGAGTGGGCAATGTCATTGAATTTAGCGACATGCAAGAGGAGTTCGGAGGCGAAGTGGGTTTTCTTGAAGACTGGGCCTGCGAACAGCCCAAAGTGCAATAACGAAGTACCCGATTGAAAGGGAATAGGGGTCCCTCACCCGCTGCGCGGGATTCGGGATTTCACAACAAATGACAGATTTCTCCATTATCGGGAAACGCGTTGCCCTCGTCGATTCGGCGGGCAAGACCACCGGCCAGGGCAAGTATGCTGACGACCTGAGCCTGCCGGGCATGCTGACGGGCAAGATCCTGCATTCGCCCTATCCGCACGCGCGGATCAAGAAGATTGATACCTCTAAGGCCGAGGCTGTCGAAGGCGTGGTATGCGTGGTCACAGGTCCCGATGCGCCAAACAAATACGGCATTCTGCCAGTCGGGCATGACGAGACGGCGCTTGCAGTGGAGAAAGTACGTTACGTAGGCGACAACGTTGCCTGCGTGGTGGCAACGTCTGAGTCGATTGCGGAGCGCGCGCTGGAGTTGATTGAAGTGGAGTATGAGCAGCTGCCGGCGTGGTTTGATCCAGAAGACTCGATGAAGGCGGAGAAAGATTGGATCCATCCGCAGCGGCCAAACAACATTGAAAAAGATTATCACCATGTGTTTGGCGATCCGGATAAGGGCTTTGCCGAGGCGGACGTGGTGATGGAACATCGCTACATTGCGGGCGAAGTGACGCACGCGGCGATGGAGCCGCATTGCACGCTGGCGCAATTTGAAATCGATTCACAATCCGGGCAGCCGGGACGGCTGACGGTGTGGTCGTCAACGCAGGTGCCGTATTACCTGCAGCACAAGCTTTCCATTGTGCTGGAACTGCCGATGCAGCAGATACGCGTGATCAAGCCGCTGGTGGGCGGTGGGTTTGGCGGCAAGAGTGAAGTGATCCCGCTGGAAATTATTGCGGCTGTGGCGGCGCGCAAAGCCAAAGCGCCGGTGAAGATTACTTACACGCGCGAAGAAGTTTTCTGGGCGCATCGCGGGCGGCCGCGCACGATTATTGATATGAAGATCGGCGCGAAGAAAGATGGACACCTGACTTCTGTGGCGGCGAAAGTGATTCAGGATGGCGGCGCTTACTGCTCTTACGGCGTGGTGACGATCCTTTATTCCGGCGCGCTTCTGGGCGCGCTATATGACATTCCCAATATCAAGTATGACGGCTATCGAGTGCTGACGAACAAGCCGGCCTGCGGCGCAATGCGCGGGCATGGGACAGTGAATGTCCGTTTTGCATTTGAATCGCAGCTCGATGAGATCGCGGCGAAGCTGGATATTGATCCGGCGGAAATTCGACGCATCAACTTGCTCAAGCCGCCGTGCATTACTGTGAACAACCTGCGGGTACAGAGTTATGGACTGCCGGAATGCATTGATCAAGTTATTACTCGCTCTGCCTGGCACGAGCGAAGGAGCAAGCTGCCTCCGGCGCGGGGCATGGGCATGGCGTGCAGCCATTATGTAAGCGGCGCGGCGAACAGCATTATTCGCTCGGACATGCCGCATTCCACGGTGAATATCAAGATTGATCGCGACGGCGGCGTAGTGGTGTACACCGGCGCGTCAGACATTGGCCAGGGATCGGACACGATGGTGGCGCAGATTGTGGCGGAAGTGCTGGGAATCGGGTTGGGAAGAATCCGCGTGATTGCCGCCGACACCGACCTTACGCCCATTGATATTGGATCGTATTCCAGCCGAGTTACTTTCATGAATGGCAATGCGTCTTTGCGGTCGGCGCAGGACGTGAGGAAGAAGATAGCGGCTGCGGCGGCGGTGAAGATGAACTGTGCGCCGGAAGACGTGATGATGCGCGACGATCGGGTGTGGAAGCGCGGGACTGCGGAACCTTCAACGAACGGCGCGCACGCGGAGCAGATTCTGGAGAAGGTTGATGCGCCGCGAGGAAGCGTAAGGGAAGTGAGCGGGCGCGTGGAAGGGCAGACGCTGCGCGGATCATTGCAGCAGAAGCGCAAAGAAGAAGGCCCCAAGGACAGTATGAGTTTTGAAGAAGCGGTGGTCTCGGCCATCGACTTTACTGGCGCGCTTACGGGCACGGGATCATACGCGCCGCCTAAAGATGCGCGCGGCGGAGCGTTCAAAGGCGCTGGCGTGGGACCGTCACCGGCGTATTCGTATTCGGCGCAGGTAGCCGAGGTGAGCGTGGATGAAGAAACTGGCGAGGTGAAAGTCCACAAGGTTTGGGCCGCGCATGATTGCGGACGCGCACTGAACCCGGTTTCAGTAGAAGGCCAGGTAATCGGCTCAGTATGGATGGGGCTGGGGCAGGCAATGCAGGAAGAAATGGTGTGGAAAGACGGCCTGTTGATGAATCCGGGGATGCTGGAGTACAAATCGCCTTCGGCAATGGAATCGCCGGAGGTCGAATGCATTATTGTGGAATCAGTTGATCCGGAAGGGCCGTTCGGCGCCAAGGAAGCGAGCGAAGGCTCGCTAGCAGCGACGATCCCGGCGATTGCGAACGCAATTTATGACGCAGTCGGAGTGCGGCTGCGCGAAGCGCCGTTTACGCCGGAGCGCGTGTTGGCCGCGCTGAAGGCCAAAAATTCTGAAAAGAAAGCGCTGGAGATTACGCGCGGGGACGATCCGGTGACGCCGACAACGTTCCGCGAACATGGCGGATCATTATGGTTCAAAGGCAAAGGACCGCAGAGGCATGCGGATGATCCGTCGAGGCGGAGTACTCAACACGAGCAATAAAAACACCTACCACGGAGGCACGGAGACACAGAGACACAGAGAAATTTGGTAAATGGGTAATTTGGTAACCTGGTAAATGCAAGAGGGCGAGACAATTCAGCGCGTCCAGTGGCCAGGCATTACGCAATTACCAATTTACTCAATTACAAATTCAAATGAGCCTTCCTTCATTCAAATTTTTGCGTCCACGCTCATTGCGGCAGGCTGTCGACTACCTGGCGCGGCACGGCAACGATCTGGCGATCCTGGCCGGCGGCACGGACCTGTTGCCGTCAATGAAGCAGAAGCTGTTCACGCCGGGATACGTGATGGCCATCCGCGGGATTGAAGAGATCCAGGGAATCCACGTGCGTCCTGGGGCAGGCGTGGAAATTGGCGCGCTCACGCCGCTTTCCGCACTTGAAGATTCGGAGTTCATACGGCGCAGCTACCGCGTGCTGCATGAGGCGGCAATGACGGTGGCGTCGCCGATACTGCGCAACATGGGCACACTGGGCGGCAACATTTGCCTCGACACGCGCTGCGTCTGGTACAACCAGTCATTGCAATGGCGGCGCTCGTGCGGGTTCTGCATCAAGAAAGATGGCGACCTTTGCCATGTGGCGCCGGGCGGCAAGTTCTGCTGGGCGGTATTTTCTGGTGACACACCTCCCGCGCTGCTTTGTCTGGGAGCGGAAGTGGAGATCGCGGGACCTGCGGGGCTGCGTCGCGTCGCGCTGAAGGATTTCTATACCAATGTGGGTGATGCGCGCATGAAGCTGGAAAGCAATGAAATGCTGACTCGCGTTTTTCTGCCGCAGGAGTCTGCCGGCTGGAAAGGAAGCTACATGAAGCTGCGCATTCGCGGGTCGATTGACTATCCGCTGGCCGGCGTGGCGGTGGCGCTTAAGAAGAATGGTGGACCGGTGGAAAATGCCCGTGTAGCGATTACGGCCGTCAATCCCGCGCCACTGCTGGTGAAAGGCGCTGAGAACGCGCTGATAGGCAAACAGATTGATGAGCATGTGGCGGCTGTGGTCGGGGAACTAGCGGCCAAGATGGCGAAACCGCTGACAACTTCAGGGCTTACGCCGGAATATCGGCGGGAGATTGTAAAGGTATATGCGAAGCGGGCGGTGCTGAACTGCGGTAATTAGTACTTAGTATTTGGTACTTAGCAGGGTCAGGCATCGAATAGAGCCTTTTCGAATCGGCTAAGTACCAATTACTAATTACTAATACTTCCTCCATGCTAATCACAGACTGCCACATCCACATACAACCCGTTGAAATGTTCAAGGCCGGACCGCTTGAGGTGATGAAGAAGGCACGCGGCCATTATGAGGACATCCTGGAATACTGCCGATCGCCCAAGGCGTTGCTGAAGTATATGGATTCCATCGGCGTGGAGAGGGCGGTGCTCATTAATTATGTTGCGCCGGAGACAATGGGCTTCACGCACGATGTGAATCCCTGGGTGGCGAATTACTGCAAGGAAGACCCGAAGCGGCTGCTTTCGTGCGGCAGCGTGCATCCGCGGCACACTCTCAACGTACAAGAAGAAATGGATAATCTGGTGCGCCTGGGCATTCGTCTCATCAAGATCCATCCGCCGCACCAGTTGCTTTATGCCAATGATTACCTGAACGGCGTGAAGGAACTTGAGACGATTTATCGAGCGGCGGAAGCGAATGGTATCCCGGTGATGATCCATACTGGGACATCCATCTTTCCTGCAGCGCGCAACAAATTTGGCGACCCGATTTATCTGGACGATGTAGCTGTGGATTTTCCCAAGCTGAAAATTCTGATGGCTCATGGCGGCCGTCCGATCTGGATGCAGACGGCGTTCTTCCTGCTTCGAAGGCACAAAAATGTGCATCTGGACATCAGCGGCATTCCGCCAAAAATTCTGTTGAAGTATTTTCCCCGGCTAGAAGAGATCGCGCACAAAACTCTGTTCGGCACAGATTGGCCGAGCCCCGGAATTCCCGACATCAAGCAGAATCTTGATCAGTTTCAGGCGCTCGCGCTGCCGCGTGCGGTGAAAGAACAGATTCTAAGCAAGACGGCGCTGGAGATGTGGCCGGCGTAGCGGCTCTTTCAGAGTTCCAGGTTGGATCAAATTCCTCGTAAATAACAAACTGGCCCGAATGTTACCCGGGCCAGACAGTGTAGATTCAGCGCGATGTCAGACTGTTGCGCGTCTTCCGGCCACCAGATGCCAGATGATCGAGATCACGGCAAAGACCAGAAGCAGATGGATCAGGCCGCCGGCGACATGGAAAGCCGTAAATCCGAGAATCCAGAGCACGAACAGAACGATACCGATAAGCAAAAGCATGTAATACCCCCCAAGGCGAAATTTCATTAAGGCATTTCGTCTGCCTGCTAGTAGGATTCAGGCGCACCTTGGGCCGTTGCACCATTCAGATTTTTTAAAAACGATTGCAGTGGGCAACCTTCGCAGATTGGTTTTGCGCGGCAGTAATGGTTGCCAACTCTCACGATCAACGCATGTAGCTCGTTGTAATGCTGGGCAAGCTCGCTGCGGGCAGAGCTGCTCATGCGTGAAACCGGATGGCGAGGATCTGAGCCGGAACTTTTTGCGATGAGAGACTCAGCCTCAGAGCTGCTGATGGCGTGCTCGACCATAGCGCGAATTTCTTCGTAGCTGGTTTTCTCGCCGATGATCCCATGGCGCAGCAGAACGCGGCGTGTGTAGGCGTCCACGACGAAGACAGGATGATTCCCGGCATAGAGCAGAATGGAGTCGGCGGTTTCAGGGCCAACACCATTGAGTTCCAGCAGCTCTGCCCTGAGTTTTTCAGTGGGCTCGGCGAACATGCGGCTGAGCGAGCCGGAATATTGGCGATCGAGGAACGCAATGAATGTTTTAAGGTTGCGCGCTTTTTGGCGGAAGTAGCCGGAAGGTCGCACCAATGTTTCCAGTTCATCGAGTGGCGTTGCGCGCATGGCGCTGACGCTAAGGCGTCGGGGGCGCCGCAGGTTGAGCAGAGCTTTTTCTACATTGCTCCAGTTGGTGTTCTGCGTGAGATATGCGCCGACAATGACTTCAAAGCGAGAGCGCGCGGGCCACCAGTTCTGGGGACCGTAACGCGAGAGAAGAGCGGTGTAATAGGAAGGGAGTTGAGATCGGATGATCGGGTGATCCGGTGATCGGGTGATCGGAGTGCTAGAACGACGACGTTTTTGCGAGGGCACGGATCCAGAGCTGCTTAATTCGGTGGGCACCTTCAGGTTATTTTAGAACATTGAGCGATCAGAATTGAGACCTGCAGGAAGCGTGATATGCGTGATTACGCGGCAACTGCAAACGAAGCGATATAGCCGATCCGCGGATTACCAGCTGGAACTTTTCCCACCCACCTGGGCTTGCAAGTCACAGGCCTCGCGGCAGGGACGGCAATAGTAAATTCCGTCTTCGCACAGGCGGACTTCATAAAGGCTCTGGCACAGCGCGCAGTATTTATTGCAGGAGCAGCTTCTCTCAGGCTGGTCGCAAATCATGCACATGAATTCTTTAGCCATAGCGGGAGATTAGCGCGATTCGGGTCTTCCGGCAATGGCCGATGGTCGATGGCCTTGCGGTAAGCGCCTATGGCAAGCTCAGTCGTTCCGAAGAGCAAATGCAGACGTCTCGCCTGCAATGCTGTTCAGCGAGACCGCTCTGGAAAATCGCGACCGAACCCGACATGACAACTTACGGCCTGTTCGGTAACTTTACCTTACGATCTTCCGGTTTCATCCTGTTGAACTCTTCTGATTTACCCTTTGGAATGCTTAGCACCATCCAATCAGAGCCGCGCAGGTGCTTGCCGACATAAAGAATCTGCCCCACGTGATAGGCCGTGTGCATCAGGCTGCGGTTAATCGCCTGCAGGATGGTATGCGGCTCGCCGCGGATGGTTACCGTCTTTACAAAATCTTCCGGCTTGAGAGATGCAATGTTGTCGAAGACGATCTTGAAGCTCTCTTCCCACCGGCGCATCAGGTCTGAGCGCGTGTCAGCCTCAGTCAATACAAATTCCTGGTCGCGATGGCGGTCCGGCTTCTCACCGTCGGTAGTCAGGAAGTCCAGCCAGCGGGAACGCAGGTTGCCGGCCATATGTTTAACGAGCTGGGCGGCGGAATTGGATTCAGGGTCGGGGGCCTTGAAGAAGTCAGGATCGGTCAGCTGGGCCAGACCGCCATCGGCCAGCCGTTTATAGCCGCGAAAGCTGCGCCGCACCTCGTCAAGATAATCCGCCTCAAAAGATCTTCCTTCGGCCATCGCTTAACCTCCTGATTTTTCTAGCTTAACAAGAATCTTGCACCCGAAATCGCTTGCGGTACGTATAACTGTTCAAGAGAGGGCACTTGGAGCAAACGGCGGCTTTTGAAGATGACCGGCTTAAACTGGCGCTAACCCGGGCACTTACCGGTGACGCACAGGCCTTTGCCGATCTGGTGCGCGAGCATCAGGGAATGGTCTTCAGCATTGCCTACCACTTTTTGCAGGACCGCTCTCTGGCGGAAGACCTGGCGCAGGAAGTTTTTCTGGAGCTGTTTCAGAGTATCGATCGCATACAGTCTCCGGCGCACCTGACGTACTGGCTGCGAAAAGTCACGTCCAACCGCTGCATTGACCAGGGACGAAAGAAGTATCGCCGGCGCGAGATGGCCCTGGAAGAAGCGCCGGAGCCCGTTACCGCTTCTGGGCATGCCGACCCCATGCTGCTGGATCGGTTGCAGCAAAGCCTGGCGACGCTGCCGGAAAAGCAGCGGATGGTGGTGATCATGAGGTTCCAGGAAGGCTTGGGCCCGGCTGAGATTGCGGAAGTTCTGGAAATGCCGGTGAACACGGTAAAGAGCACGCTGCATCGGTCACTGGCCGATCTTCGCAAGGGCCTGACGCGCAAGATTCGAGAGGTACGATATGCATTTTTCTGAAGACGATCTTCGTGAAGCGCTCAAGCGCAAAGATCCGGGCGAAGGCTTTACCCAAAGGTTGATGGCCAGGGTGAACCAATCGAAGGCAGAAGCTCTAGCGCAGCCGGTAACAAAGAAGGTCAATGGGAAGTTTCTGTCGTGGTGGATGCATCGTCCTGCCTGGGCTGTGGCAGTCGTTGCAATGTTGCTGCTGGCTGTTGGAATTGGCGGCTATCAATACTCTGAGTATCGCCACGCTGAAGAAAATCGCATTGCGCGAATGAAACAGCAGCAGCTTCAGCGTGAGGCGGAGCGCGCCCGCGACCAGGCGATCATGGCACTGGAGATTGCACGAGCCAAGATGAACCATGTCCTGCAGCACGCTCAGCTACAGGCCGAACCGAATGACAAGATCAGGAGAGAGCGTCTATGAACCTTGCAACCAGCAAGTTAACCCGAATTCTAATTGCAGCCGTCCTGTGTTTCTCATTTGCGCGTAGCTTTGGGCAGGATGCGAAACTACAACTCGCCAATCTGGACAAGCTGAGCGAGAAAGCCGCCCGAGTAACCGACGTCACACTCGACGGATCGCTGCTTCAGTTTGCCGTGAACTTGATTGAGAAGGTCGACGCCGAAGATAAAGATGTGGAACAGCTCCAATCCATCATCAAAAATCTGAAGGGCATTTACATCAAGAGCTTTGAATTCGATGAAGCCAGCCAGTACAGCAAAGGCGACGTTGATGCGATCCGTGCTCAGCTAACATCCCCGAGATGGTCGAAAATCGTCCAGAGCATGGCGAAGCGACACAATGAATATGACGAAATTTATATCTTGAAGAATGGCGACCGTGTAGGCGGCGTGGTAATTCTGGTGGCAGAAGCCAGGGAGCTTACGGTCGTGAACCTGGTGGGTGACGTTCCCATGGACAAAGTAGCATCGCTGGAGCGCCATCTTGCTCCGAGTGAAAAACACGCTGACAAGCCGAAACAGAAGAAGGAGAGCGGTCATGATCAGGAATAGCAGGACACTTACATTTGCTTGCCTGATGCTTGCTGGTCTTTTTGTTACGGCACAGAACGCCTTTGCGCGAGATGATTTTGGCAAGATCGTCCATCACATTGAGGCGAACTATCACGTTCATCGGCAACATCGCTGGGTGATGGGACTGGCCGGCTTCACCGTTAAATTCTGGCATATTGCCGGAGTCAAGAGTTTCAAGGGCGCGATCTTTGAGAATCAGCCATTTGTGCAGGCCGCGTCCGACACGCGATTTGATGAAGTTGTCCGCGCCGCGATGGATTCAGGATGGCAGCCGCTGGTCCAGAGCTGGGACCGCCACACCGGCGAGCGCACGTATATCTACGCGCAGGATTTGGGCAAAGACTTGAAGGTGCTGGTGGTAAATCTTGAGTCGAATGAAGCTGTGGTGCTCCAGGTCAAAGTCGATCCCAAAAAACTGAATGACTTCATCGAAGAAACAAGCGCCAGCCATCATGGCAACCGTCCGGCACCGCGTAAGGAGACAGCGCCACCGAGCGACGACAGAATCGAGCTGGCTGCTGCAACTTCACAGAGCTGGGATGGTATCTGTCTGTTTCTGCAGCCGGACGAGCCCTCAGTGACACAGCCGTACAATTAAATTTTGCCGGCTTGGTTCTTCAAATCGACTCCGGCATGCTTTTTTGCTGCTTCGGTCAAGGCAATCATCAGGTCTTCCAGGTGGCGATGTCCGGTCAGATAGCTGATCACCATCATTCGGATTACTGATTGGCCACCGACCAGCGTCGTCGAGATCCAACGCCGTCCATCGCGCGTGACATCATGCACAATCGCTTCATGGACAGCGCGGTGTTCGTCTTCCGCCATCCCAGCACGCTTTACGCGAAAGTTCACGATCGGAAGCACCTGCGGCGCAGCCAGCTCAAACAACTCTGAAGTGCGCATCCAGTTGGCAAAGAACGCAGCCAGCTTTAGTTGCCGGTCGATTAATTCCTCATAGGCCTGGCGTCCGTGGACCTGCAAGGTTAGCCACAGCTTGAGGGAATTCATCCGTCGCGACCACTGTGTGCTTACCTGAAAGTTATCGAGGAGCGGCGTAGAGCCGGTCTTCTTTGGCATATAGGGCGTGGTGGTGGCAAAGGCTTGTTGCAGAGCTTCTGGATGGGACGTGAGCACCACGCCGGCGGCAAACGGCATCGCCAGCCATTTGTGCGGGTCGATTGTCACCGAGTCTGCGAGTTCTATGCCGCGCACCAGCTCGCGGTGCTGGTCAGAAAAGATGGCTGCTGCGCCGTAAGCTCCATCAATGTGAAACCACAAGTCGTGTCTTTTGGATATCTCTGCCAACTTGATCAGATCGTCGATCGCTCCCGAATTTGTTGTACCGGCAGTGGCGACAACGCAGAAAGGAGTAAATCCCGCTGCTTTATCCCGGGCGATCCGCGCTTCCAGTTGTTCTGTGTCCATCTGTGCGGCGGCATTCACGGGAATGCGGCGCAGTGACTTGCGGCCCAAGCCCAACAGGCCCGCGGACTTGTCCAAAGAATGGTGGGCCTCTGCCGATGCATACAACACAGGCTTCGCCGAGCAAGACGCAAGACCATCTTCGACCGACTGCGGAAAATGCATCGCCAGAGCCATTGCGAGTGCGCTGAAGTTTGCTTCATTGCCGCCGCTGGTGAAAGTGCCATCGAATGGTTTTTCCCAGCCAACGCGCTCGCCGATCCAGCGCACGGTTTCTCGTTCGATTCTTGCAGCAAGCTGGGAGCGTGCCAAACTGGCAAGTTGCGGATTCAATGCAGCCACCAGCGCTTCCGCCAATACCGCCATGTAGGTAGGCGTTGGGTTCATGAGCCCAAAATAGTTGGCGCTGGGAACGTGAAAACCCTGAGCCATCATTTCTGAACACATAATGTCCAACACCGTTGCGGCATCGTTGCCTAATTCCGGCAGCGGCTGGCCAAGATCGGCAAACGTGCGCAATTCTTCAGGAAGCTGGACAGGCCGTTGCGCCAAGCCGGAGAAATATTCGTCAATGCGGTCAATCAGCTTATAGCCAAGCCGACGACGTGTCTCGGAATCAAAGTCGAAGGGCATCGTTATATCGATTGTTCTGGCGGACTTTGGATTCAGGCGCTCATTTGTCTGTTGCCGGGCTTTGGCTGCCGGTAATTTGCCGCAGTCCGGTGCCGTCAGCGTTCATCGTCCAGATTGCCATGCGCCCGCTGCGATCGCTCTGGAACGCAATCCGCTTTCCGTCAGGGAACCATGCCGGCGTCTCGTCCAGAAACGGCTGCTCATGCGCAGCCAGCTTGACCGCCGAGCCACTCGTCAAATCTATGATCCAGATGTGCGAAGTGTTCTCGGTCTTGCTGTAGCGGCCAACCTGGAGGGCAAGCCGGCGCCCGTCTGGCGACCAAACCGGCCACTGCGCGCGTCCTTCGCCTGCTGCGATGTGGGTGATCTGGCGTTGATTGCTGCCGTCGGCATTCATGACCCAGACATGAAGCTCGTGCGCTGAGTTCTGCAGCGCATACGCGATCTGCTTTCCATCTTTCGACCACCATCCGGTCCACACTGCAGAATCGCTTCCGGTGATCTGCTGCGGATGGGGGTTGTGCAATTCTGACAGGATCAGCCGGGACGCGGTCCAGGACCCGGTGGCGTAGATCAGGTGTTCGCCGTCAGGTGCAAGCTTAGGGTTGCGTCCCGGAACCTGGCCAATCTGCCGAAGTTGGCTGCCATCGCGCTGAATGGTGAACAGACGGCTTGCGTTTTCATCGTCGCTCGAGAATACTATGAGGCCTTCTTTGTTCCAGTAAGGGGCATTTTTCTTTTCCTTGTGTTCGTAAGCTGCTTCTCGCCGGTGCCATCGACGGAGATCACGAAAACCTCTTCCGAGCCAGTGCGCGTGGAGATGAACACAATATGCTTGCCGTCGTTCGAGATGGAGGGATAACCATCTTTTGCGGGTGGCGCCGCCGGCGTCTGGAATGCAAGCCATGTGGCAAGGATCAGGAACAACATGCGACGCACCTCATTCCTTGAGATAAATCTTCGTCAGAAGCGTGATTGCCAATCTTAGCGTATCGGGATGAAGTGCTGCTTTTAAGAGTCGGCGTATGTATTCGTCATTCATCTATCAACAAAAGGCGGCATTACTGCCGCCCCAGCTTCTGGACGAAAGGTACTCTTATTTTGGCCGCACAATCCCGCAGAGCCAGCGGCCTTTTGCGCCTGGGAACAGAGCTATGCAGTGGCCGCTCTAGCGTGTCGCCGCAAGAACCCTAAAGTCTTCTGGTTGAACTCCTCGACTTTCTCGTAGATGGGCGCGTGTGCGCAGCCTTCAAAAATCAGCACCTCTGAATTATGAATACTACCGTGCATCCGGTCCGCAAAGCGAGTGGAAGTCGCAAGGTCATTGCGTCCAAATGTTATCTGTGTGGGCGCCGTGATCCTGGGCAGCTGATCTTCTGCATTATGGGCGATTACGGCATTTGATTGCTGGAGGAAAGCCGCTAAGGGCTGCGCCGGCCGGCTTCGAACAAAGTCTGCCAATGACTGGATATAGTCCGGTTTTGCTGCATACAGCTCCGGCGTAAAGCACCACGGGAAGATTGAGAGAATAACCATTTCTGGGACACTCTCCAGCGCTCTGGCAGCTACCTGCCAACCTTCGACGATGGTTTTTATGAACGGATCCGTCCTTGGCCAGCCACTGTGCAGAGATAGCGACTGGACTTTTTCGGGATGCTTGGCGGCCAGCCACATGCCTGTTGCCGCGCCAAGAGAGAGCCCTGCGATATGCGCCTTCCGGATTCCCGCAGCTTGCATGAAAGCGGCCACATCGTCCGCTAGAAGCTCAGTGGAATACTCGCCTTCAGGTTTGTCGGTTTCACCCGTTCCCCTGAGGTCGAGCGAGATGCAGGTGAAGTGCTTGGCATACTCGGCCACCTGAAAGGCGTAGCAGGCGTGATCGGCGGCCAAATAAGGAATGAGAATGAGCGGCTCTCCGGTTCCTTGTTGGTCATAATTCATCGTGATGTTATTGGCTTTGATCTTAGGCATTGGATATCCCTCCGCATTATGACCGCCTCATGGCTACAAGGCGTCGAAGTCGAAAGTGGGAAAAGGCAAACCTCAGGCGCTCTCCTCCCGAAATATCCAGGTACATCGCGCCTTACATTCGGCTCTGATTGTTGCGGCCACGGAATGCTTGTCAACGGCAAGTCTACACGAAAAAAAGGGCGGCATTACTGCCGCCCAGCCCCTGGAGGGAGGAGAGAAGGAGATCCTTATTTTGATTGCTGTTTTTGTTCTGCTTGCTTCTTCATGTTCATGCGTTCCTGCCGGTGTTGCTGGCGTTCCTGCATGAGCTGAAGCGCCTTCTGCCGTTGCTCTGGAGTAAGCACGGCATAGACTTGCGACCGCATGCGTTCCTTCTCCACAATCAAGTCAGTCATGAGCTGAGCCTGTTTGTTGGCGAAGACGCGGGCCTGGTTCTCGTCAAAACTTCCGTTCACGTTTGCATCTTCCGCCTGTTGATTTTGGCGGAGCTGCTGCATCATGGGCTTGATCTTGGTCTTTTCATCGGCCATGATGCCCTTGATCTGGGTTTGCTGGGCCTCAGTCAGGTTCAACTGCTTAGTCATATGTTTCAGCATCCAACCATTGTTGCGGCCAAAACCCATGCCCCTGTGTTGGGCAAAAGCGGTTGTCGCCAGGCCTGCTGCCAAGGCCATTAGAATGGCGGCGAGAATGATAGATTTTTTATGCATAACCAACTCCTTTTACAATTTGGGTGGCAGCTGCATCACCCCGGCACTGTGCCGGAAACCCCGCAATGGGCTACCACTAGTGTGAACCCGGCCTGGAGAGAACAAAAGTTATGAGTTGTTAATTCGCGTAGTATGATTCCTTCACGATTCTTAACCCCACCCCGATATCTACAGGGTTTAAGGTGACTACGTATGGTTTCAGTCCTGCTCATTGACGACGACACAGAGTTAAGCAAGCTGCTGGAGGAGTATCTCCAGAGCGAACAATTCGATCTGCATGCGGCGCATGACGGCCCCAGCGGTTTGGAAAAAGCGCTGGCCAATCACTATTCGGCCGTGATCCTGGACGTGATGCTGCCGGGCATGAGCGGACTTGATGTGCTCAAGCAGCTTCGACAAAAAAGCGCGGTGCCTGTCCTGATGTTGACGGCACGCGGCAGCGAACTTGATCGCATCCTGGGCCTTGAGCTGGGAGCGGATGATTATCTGCCAAAGCCTTTCAATCCCCGAGAGCTGGTCGCGCGTTTACGCGCGATCCTGCGCCGCTCGGCCACTGGCGCAACGCCTTCAGCGGCGCAGCCAGTCCACCTGGCCGGAGTTGATTTGCACCCAGATTCGCGCAGTGTCACCTGCAATGGCAAGCCAGTAGCACTTACGGGTGCGGAATTCGATCTTCTTTATTCTTTTCTCCGCAGTCCCGGCAAAATCATCAGCCGTGAAGACCTGACGCAAGCAGCGCTGGGCCGGCCAATGTCTCCCATGGATCGCAGCATTGACGTGCATGTGAGCAATCTGCGCCGCAAGCTGGGGCCGTATGACGGAGAGCAGGAGCGCATTAAGGCCATCCGCGGCAGCGGCTATGTCTACCTCCTTCCGGGAGAGCAATAGTGAAATACCGCAGCTTATTCCTGAAAATATTCATATCGTTCTGGCTGACAATGGCGCTGACCATTGGCGTGTTGACTCTGATGTCGCGCATTTCGAATACAGAGTCCCTGCCGGAACGTGCCAGCCGTGGTCCACTCAGGGAGGGACTTACTCTCTATTCTGAAGCGGCAACTCGTGTGTATGAGCGTGAAGGAACCAAAGCGCTGGATGAGTTCGTCCGCCGGTCATTTCAGGAGTCAGGCACTGAGATATTTCTTTTTGATGCCGCAGGAATTCCTCTTACCTCAAGCAATGCGGAGAGTGTTGCAACGGTCGTAAAAGAGCTGCAGGCAAATCCGCAGGACCAGCCGCCGCGTCTCTTTCCCCTGTTTACCGGTGCCACCAGGGCGACATGGGGCAGATTTGTTGTCTCCACCAGCGGAAAGCCATACATATTCGTCGCTCGCTTTCGTCAGCCCGGCGGACCACCACCTTTCTTTACGGCTCCACGCATTGCTGTGAGCATCCTGATTGCCGGCGTCGTGTGTTATTTGCTGGCACTCTATCTGACCTCTCCGGTGAAGAAATTGAAAGCGGTTGTGCAGCAGTTTGCCGAGGGCAATCTTGACGTGCGTGTAAGCCCCCAGTTGAGAAACCGGCATGACGAGTTGGCCGACCTGGGTCGTGAGTTCGACCACATGGCGGAGCGCATTGCTGCGCTCATTTCGTCGCAAAAACGCTTGCTGGCGGATATCTCTCACGAGTTGCGCTCGCCTCTGGCTCGTTTGACGGTAGCCTTGGCCCTGGCGCGCAAAAACACGACGACCAAGGGCGAATCGGCGCTGGACAGGATTGAGCTGGAATCTGAACGCGTGAATGCTCTGGTGGGACAGTTACTGGCACTTACGCGACTGGAAAGCGGCGCGGAGCGGGTTCCGCCCGAAACAGTCGCGTTAGAAGAACTGCTGGAAGAAGTGATTGACGACGCTAATTACGAAGCCAAACCGCTGCATAAAGAAGTAAGAGTCTTGCAGCTCTCGCCCAGCCGTGTGCGTGGATCATCGGAACTTTTGCGCAGCGGAATTGAAAACGTAATTCGCAATGCCATCCGTTACACAGCGGAAGGCACCGCGGTTGAAGTTTCTCTCAGCACGCGGCTTGATCACGCGATTGTGACGGTACACGATCACGGCCCGGGCGTTCCCGATTCCGAGTTGCAGCATATCTTTGAGCCTTTTTATCGCGTGGGCGAAGCGAGAGAGCGTTCCAGCGGCGGCGTAGGCCTGGGGCTTTCCATTGCCGACCGTACCGTCAAGCTGCATGGCGGCTGTATCCGTGCGGAAAACGTGAACGACGGTCTTCTGATAACTATCAGCATTCCGCTTTCGGCGACGCCAGCCGTGGTTCAGCCTACGGCTGAAAGAATGCCGGTAGCCTAAACGTGCTGGCTTAAAGAAAGCACATTGCCATCCGGGTCCTTGAACCATGCGACTTTATCCCCGTTTGGCGTCGTCCAGATGCCATGCTCCCGGTCCTGGACGAAGGGATATTTCTCAAACGCAACGCCGCGGTCAGTAAGCCACTTCACCATCGCTTCCATATTCGTGACCTCCCATCCCATCACCGTGTATTGAGCAGGCTTGAAATCAGAAGCCTTGGCGATACGAATCGTCGATTCACCAGCATGCATGACCAGCGCGAATTGATCATCGCTCACAAATTTGAAGCCGAGTTTCCCTTCGTAGAATTCGCGGGATCGCGCGGAGTCTTTGGTTGGAACAAAGCCTATGAGTTTGCCGGCAGAGAGCATAGGTGACCTCCTGAAAAGTCAGGACGGAACAATAACACGTCAGGATCAGTTCGCCAGCCCAGGCGTCAGGAATAAATGATCGACAGGCTCAGGCGACTTTTTCTCCGGGCTCTTTAGCTTCAGGATGGCCGCGCTTCGCGGCAGCGTTTTCGATTTCTGAATTGATCTCTCCACCCACCATGATGGCCAATCCGGAAATGTAAAGCCAGAGCAGCAGGACGATGACCGCACCCAGCGATCCATAAGTTTTGCTGTAGCTGTTGAAAAAATGCAGGTACACGCGGAACAGGATGGAAGCGCCAATCCATGTGAGAACGCCTACCACAGACCCGGGAGTGATCCATGTCCATTTTTGTTCGGTATCAGGGCCCCAGTAATACAGAAGTGCAAAGGCCAAGACTACAAAGAACAATGCAATCGGCCACTGCACAATGCGCCAGGCAATCACGGTTATGCTGCTCAAGCCAAGGTGAGCGCCCACGAAATTAGCGATGTCACCGCCATAGAGAACGATGGCTAGGGCAATAATCGTGAGGGCCGCAATCGCTATGGTGAGCCCGATTGCGATCAGCCGTTGCTTCCACCAAGGACGCGAGTCCTTTACGTGGTAACAGCGGTTTAACGCGTCCATAATGGAAACCACGCCGCCGGAACCAGACCACAGCGCGAGAGCAAGTCCAAAAGCAAGTTTAAGCCCCGTACTGTTATTGGCAACTTCTTTCAACATCTTCTGAACAAGCGTGTAGGCGTCGCCGGGCATGAACCGAGCGGTGTAATTCAGAAGGCTCGATTGCAGGTCATGGCTCTGGGCAAATAGGCCCAGCATGGCCATGAGGAAGAAGATCATCGGAAACAGCGCGGAGACAAAGTAGTAAGCCAGCGCGGCTGACCGGGTGAAAACCTCGTCTTCATCGATCTCATGGTAGACGCGCTTTCCCAGTTGGAGCGGGGTAAGCCCGCCGAGCTTCCAGGGTGACGTGCGTTCCTTTACCGCTTCAACATGGGGTTTGTTTTTCTCGGCAAATTTATAGAGACGCATACGCACTACTCCGCCTGGCTTTTCAAAATGTACTCTCTAGTGATTTGGATGAGATGTGGGGATGAAGGGAAACTGCTGGCCAGAGCTGCTGGACTCTTTTATCACCCTGGGGAAGCGGATCAGATAGAGAAGCCAGATAACTTTGCGAGAATTCTCCCGTCATGCACAAGAGAATTCAGCATTGTCGCCGACCTTCTATTCCGCTCAGCTCCCATCAGGGTGAGAGAGAAAAGAATGAATACTCATAAGACGGCAAAAACACTGGAGAGTTACCAAAAAGTAAGCAAATAAACTTGTAAAAAAAGTTTTACAAGATGGAACCTATTTTCGTAGGGGACGTATTACTAACCAAGAGCTGCAAAGATCGTCAAAACGGTTGCAGCACGAGAAAACAAACGGATTTTTCTTGGAGGAAATTATGGATGCAAAGTGGAACAATATCGTGGACAACACCATGGTGCGGATTGGCATGGTAGTGGTTGGATTTGGCGCTTGGCTGGCGATTGGCTACGGTTTGTTGGCGGCGTAAAGGCGGAGTTGCTTTAGCGATCAGCTCCGCCCCAGCTGTTTTTCATATTAGCGGGGCGAAGCGGCAGGTTTCAGACTCGGGCTACTTCCGCATTCTTCACTGAACCGTAACGTGTTTCCACGTACTCGTTCAGTATGTCAAAGAATTCGGCGACAATGTGGTCGCCCTTCAGCGTAGTCATCAGCCGTCCGTCAACAAATACAGGCGCCTTGGGTTCTTCAAAAGTTCCGGGAAGTGAAATGCCGATGTTGGCATGTTTTGATTCGCCGGGCCCATTCACCACGCAACCCATCACAGCGACTTTCAGCTCTTCGATTCCAGGATACTTGTCTTTCCAGACCGGCATGCTGGTGCGGAGATAAGACTGGATCTGCTCAGCCATCTCCTGAAAGAAAGTGCTGGTGGTGCGTCCGCAGCCGGGACAAGCCGTGACCTGCGGAGTGAAGCTGCGAATCCCGAGTGATTGCAGAATCTGCTGGCCGACAAAAACTTCTTCTGCGCGGTTGCCGTTGGGGGCCGGTGTGAGCGATACGCGAATGGTATCGCCAATGCCTTCCTGCAACAGCACCGCCAAACCCGCCGCGCTGCCTACAATTCCTTTTGCGCCCATGCCGGCTTCCGTGAGTCCCAGGTGCAGAGGATAATCACAGCGGGCCGCCAAGCTGCGATAAACATCAATGAGATCTTGAACGCCGCTGACCTTGGCGCTGAGGATGATGTAGTTGTGCGGCAGCCCAAACTCTTCCGCCAGTTGCGCTGAACGCAAGGCGCTTTCGACCATCGCGTCCATGGTGACCTCGCGGGCCTCTTTTGGGTTGGCGCTGCGGGAATTCTCATCCATCATGCGGGTGAGCAGTTGCTGGTCAAGCGAACCCCAGTTCACGCCGATCCGCACCGGCTTGTCATTCTTGACGGCCACTTCGATCATGGCGCGGAAATTGTCGTCATTCTTGCGGCCCACGCTCACGTTGCCGGGATTGATCCGATATTTGGCCAGTGCCTGCGCGCACTCAGGGTACTTCGTCAGCAAAAGATGGCCGTTATAGTGGAAATCGCCGATGATGGGAACGTGGATGTTCTGTTTGGCCAGTTCCTCAAAAATTGCCGGAACAGCCTGGGCTGCGGCGTCATTGTTTACGGTCACGCGGACCATTTCCGACCCCGCCCGGGCCAGCTGCGCCACCTGCTGAACGGTGGATTGCACGTCCGCCGTGTCAGTATTCGTCATTGACTGAACGACCACAGGCACGTCGCCGCCCACGCGCACATTGCCTATTTTTGCTGTTACGCTCTTCCTGCGCTGAATGATTGCCATTCTCTCTAGTTTACCCGATTTCAGAGGGTACTCCCGCGCAAAGTGGGTTACCAGAGGCCTTCTCCTCAGAGCATCCGCGACCGATAGCGGCAAAGCGTTTAGAATCTCACCAGTATCCAATGGTGTCTAATAAGAGTAATGTTTCCTGCTTCCTTTAAGTCATTGTGTCTGCGCTCGCTCTCAGTCATTCTTTTGCTGGGGACGGTTATGTCTGCCCAGTCAAAAGCTCCCGCCGGCCCGCTGCCACAAGCCTTCAGCGGCTGGCGCATCGATTCCCAAAGCGTAAAGGCTTCCAAAGATCCGGCTGCGGCGGACGCGACCGACGCGCCTGTCCTGAAAGAATATGGCTTCACCGATCTGGAAAGCGCCACCTACAGCCGCAATGGCCGCAAGATGCAGATCAAAGCAGCCCGCTTTAGCGATGCCACAGGCGCTTACGGGGCGTTCACCTACTACGTCCAGCCGCAGATGCAAATCGAGAAGATCGGTGACCGCGGAGCTTCCAGCAACACGCGCATCTTGTTTTTTAAAGGTAATATTCTCATCGATGCGTCCATAGAGCATCTCAGCGCTATGTCCGGCGCTGATTTACGCTCCCTTGCCGACGCGCTGCCACGCCTCGCGAGCGAAAACGGCAAGCTGCCTACGCTTCCAGCAAATCTTCCATCACAGTCTCTTGAACGCAACACCAGCCGTTATATCATCGGCCCAGAAGCGCTGGCGCGGCTCGGCGTTCCCATTCCGGCACAGCTAATCGATTTCAGCAAGAGTCCAGAAGTGGCGATCGGGAAGTATCGGACTTCACAGGGTGAGGCAGCGGTGACTCTGGTGGGTTATCCCACGCCGCAAATTGCCAGAGAGCGGATGGACGCCATGCAAGCCGCCTCACTCACAGGCGGACCGTTTTACTTCAAGCGCACTGGCCCGTATGTCGTCGCGGTGAACGGCAACATACCCGCCGACGAAGCGGAGTCTCTTCTCGCTTCAGTGAATTATGACGCCGACGTGATGCCACTGCAGCCCACCAAGCCCCGTCCTGTTGAAGACCGCGCGGGTTTTGTCTTTGCCCTGGTGATGTTGTGTGTCATTGCCGTGCTGGCGGCGCTGGTGTTTGGCTTCGTTTTTGGCGGGATAAGAATCCTGGCCAACAGGATGTTCCCAAACCGGTTTTTTAGCCGGCCAGAGTCGGTAGAGATTATCCGTTTGGACCTTAGACAGGGCGATAAGTAGCTGAAAAAGGGCTGCTTACGGCGAACAAACACTCCAGAGTGACATTTTTTGTCATTGAAAACGCCATGTTGATAAGATTGTTAAGTTATTGAAAACAAAGGCATCTATTCTCCAAAAATTCCTTGACACTGCCTTTCATTGGCCAATAAGATTTCGCCAGAAAGTTCTGATGGTCTTTTTCGAACTCCGTTGGAACTATTCTCCCTTGAAAGAGAAGGCCGTCCTGTTGCCGGACGGCCTTTTCGTCATTATGGTCGCTTCGCGACAAACCGCTACAGATTTCTTATCGATGTGGAACGCAATCTGCTCCTGATGCAAGCCGCTCGGCGGCCACGGGCCTCGCGGCTTAGATGCTGGTGAACAAAATTTTTCGCTGCGTGCTCCGGTCCACATCGCTATGGAGCATTTCTTCTTATTGAGATCTTTATGCACCTGATGCAAGCTGCTCGACACGTGGTCGGCCTCACGTGACTATGCTTTCCTGTGAAGCGGGGCTTCCTACTCGGTGCTATTGCGGTTCAGCGAGCCAAGCGCGGAATTATCGGCAATAAGATCTACGAAGGATGTTCACGAGATCGTTCTTTAGCGATTGAGCAGCGAGCCCGACTTGCGCGGCGAGCTGCCTGCAATCAGGAGCAGAAGGCTTTGGCCATGTGAAGCCCTCGTGAGCGGTGTGGAGCGAAGCGACAAAATTAACGGTCCATGTCATACGCCGTCTTCAGCCACTTCTTCACCTCGGCATCAATATCTTTCACTGACGTGATCTCAATCCGGTGCGTGATGCGGTCTTTTTTTGCCAGTCCGCCGGTATCGATGAGCCGTTTGGGAACTTTCGTGTCCTTGAGCGCCAGTCCCAGGTCGATTCGCGTGCGCGTGGTGGGCTTGATCTGCGCGAAAACGTGGTTGCGATAGAGCGGCACGATTGTTTTGCCCGGGCAAACTTTTACGTCCTCGCCCAGGCTGCGTCCCAACGACAGAAGTTCTTCATAAATTGGCCGCAGAGGCTCTTTCGCTCCTGAATACATGCTTTCCACAAATTCTTCCGCTTGTTTCAGGTAAGTCTCAGGATTTCCGTCATCGCCTTTTCCCACGGATTGTTCGGCGATCCACCCTGCATAGTTCATTCCGAAACCGTGCTCTGCCTTAAGCCATGCGCGACGGTCTTTCTCTGTTGCCGGACCTTCTTTGTTCACGAATTTGATCCATTCTTCCAGCGTCCGGCCAGTTTTCTGCTTCAATCCGGCCAGCGAGCTCTGATACATGCGAAGGCCGGGGTGGACGTCGTACTTGGAAATGGTGCGTTGCTTGCTTGTAGCGGGCATAATCTTCTCCGGCGAAGCAGTTTACTACTGTTGCGGACCTCACGTCTCGAAGCAATGACTGAATACCTTCAATCATTTACATCGCATTGCGAATAACTTTCTGTTTTCTCTGTCACCCATGCCCCTTCTCGCGACTCAATGTCAATCGAAGAGAGGTTTCCGGGAGCCTTTCCAAACCCGAACAGCTGAGGCCCAAATCCGTGAAAAAGATCAGATTCCCCCTCATGATTGCCGTGGCGCTTATTGGCGCTTTTACTCTTTATTCTGAACAAAAGCATCTATCACTAGCCGAGCAAGGCAAAAACATTTTCCGCAATGACACGTTCGGCGACCAGGATTTCTGGGGCGGCACGCTCCAGCTGCACAAAGCCATTGAAGGCGTGCAGCACGGCGGAGTTGGGCCGGGGGTGTCTCCGGCAACGGCGCTGGCCGTCGGACTGAAAGTTGATCAGGATGCGCTGCCTCCGGCGCTGGTCCAGCAGATCTCGGCCGGTAAGGTTGATCTAAACGATCCAGCAGTCACCCTGGCTTTGTTGAAATTGAATGCTGTCGTGGGCGTTACCGGATTTTTCAATCCTGATGGCACGCTGAAATCCATGGGCATACAGTGCGCGCTCTGCCACTCCACAGTGGACAACGCATTTGCGCCGGGAATCGGCCATCGTTTGGATGGGTGGGCCAACCGCGATTTGAATGTGGGCGCGATTGTCGGCCTCTCTCCCAATCTGCAGCCCGTTGCCAATGTGCTGGGTGTGGACGTGGTCACGGTCAAGACTGTTCTTGCCAGTTGGGGTCCGGGCAAGTTTGACGCTGAGCTTTTTATGGACGGCAAAGCTTTTCGTCCCGATGGCAAAACTGCCGCGACGCTCATTCCTCCGGCCTTTGGCCTTGCCGGAGTAAACCTGCATACCTATACCGGCTGGGGTTCTGTGCCCTACTGGAATGCGTTCGTCGCCAACCTGGAAATGCATGGCAAAGGCAACTTCTTTGATCCGCGATTGGATGATGCTGCGAAATTCCCCATTGCCGCCAAGAATGGTTTTGGTCACGTTACCAATGCCGAGGATCAGATCACGTCCAAGCTTGCGGCCCTGCATTTCTATCAGCTTTCTCTTCCTGCGCCTGCGCCGCCCGCTGGCAGCTTTGATCGCGCGGCTGCCGCACGCGGCAAAGCGGTATTCAATGGCAAAGGTCAGTGCAGCAGCTGCCATGCAGAGCCGCTGATGACTGAGCCGGGATGGAACATGCATCTGGCTTCGGATGTCTGCGTGGATGATTTCCAGGCCAGCCGCTCGCCGGACGGTCGCTATCGCACCACTCCGCTCAACGGCCTGTGGACACACACCAAGGGCGGCTTCTATCACGACGGCCGCTTTGCCACGCTGCTGGATGTTGTGGATCACTATGATTCCTGCAAGAGCCTCGGGTTGAGTACAGCCGACAAAACCGATCTTGTTGAATACCTGAAGTCTTTGCCTGATCAACCTATGTCTGATCGCGATCACGACGGAGATCGAGATTAAGGTTTCATTTGAATCTGAGGAGCGGAGCAAATTCCGCTCCTCATTTTTCTTTTAAGTCCATCCGGTAAGTCCGCTATACTGCTGCGGTCATGCCTGCCGCCAAAGCTGCAAAGAAGAAATCTGCCGTAGTCTCACCTAAAACAGCAAAGACTGACTTTGCCGAGGTTTTCACCGCCCTCCGCCAACTTCTTGGTCCATTCAGTAAAGAAGTCGCAGTACAAACCGATAAGCCCGGCAATTTTCATACTCACGTTTCTTCCATTCTGCATCGCGGCAAACCACTATATTTTGCCGGCATCAAGACAGGAAAGAACTACGTCAGCTTCCATCTTCTGCCCCTGTATTACTCCCCTGAATTGCTGAAAGGCATGTCTCCGGCATTGAAGAAGCGCATGCAGGGAAAAGCCTGCTTTAACTTTACGGCGGTAGATCCGGAGTGCTTTGCAGAACTCACCCGGCTTATGGCCGCGGGCCTGAAGATATTTAAAACCGAAAAATTCCGCCAGAGCATCCAAAAGCTGCAATAACAAAATCTCACATGGAAACTACCACCACCCGCGAACAACCTGCTCTCTGGGACAGCGACTACTGGGAAAAAGTCCGCCAGCGCACGCTGAAAGTCATGGCCTGCATTCCGCCGGACAAATTTGATTGGCGCTATGCTGAAGGCAAATTCAGCTTTGCCGATATCATCCGCCATCTGGCGACAATCGAGCGCTATATGTACGCGGAAAACGTTCAACTCAAGCCCAGCCGCTATCCCGGCCATGGACCTGATCTGGCCGATGGCCCGGAAAACGTGATGGCATTTTTCCATCGCTTGCATCAGGAGTCGGTGGCCATCTTCAGCCGCCTGTCGGCGGAAGACCTGCAGAAAAAATGCATTACTCCCGGCGGAACGCCCATTACCGTTTGGAAGTGGCTGCGCGCCATGGTGGAGCATGAAGTCCATCATCGCTCCCAGATTTACACTTACCTGGGCATGCTGGGCATTCCCACGCCGCCGATTTATGGGCTGACCTCAGAAGAAGTTCGGGAGCGCAGCAAGTAGGTATTTGGTAATTTGTATTTGGTTGCAAGACCGCGGCTGCATCGGTACTCAAAAAATTGTTTCGATCTTGAAAACCAAGCCAAATACCGAGTACTAAATACCAAGTACCGCTACCATGCCTATTGCCTATCTCACGATTGAACTGCGCATTGAAGGCGCGCATTCGCTCAAAGATAAACGCCAGGTCGTTCGCAGCATCAAAGACCGCCTGCGCAATTCATTCAACATATCCATTGCTGAAATCGATGTTACCGACCTGTGGCAGCGGGCAACGCTCGGCGTGGTCAGCATCTCCGGTTCACGCGACTATCTTGAAGGCCTGATGCGTAACGTGGAACAGGTCGCCGTGCGGCAGGCCAACAATCTTGGTGCGGAAGTGGTGGACTCGTTTATGGACTTCGTGGAACCGGATGGCCCAACCGAGGCTGAAGGCCCCTGAGTGGGGCGCATTTTTCCTTTGCGTTCCGTCGTGCCATTTGTGGTTCAAAAGTGTGGGTAGTACTGATTAGCAACGGCGCTTCTGGAGCTGGTCCACTACGCTATCCAAGTCAGGATATCCGGCGCCAAAACTTCTGGTGAACCAGTTGCCTCCGCGCTCCACCACGGTCGCGCCATCGGCCAGCACTTCAAACTGGCCGGTCTTGCCCGGCGTAACCACGGCGTCAATGCCTAGCCGCTTTTTAATCAGGGCCACGAGACTCGCGACCTTGGCTTTGTTGTTCTCTCAAGTCGGGCAGGAACGTATCTCAATGTTCATGGGGTTCTCCAAGCTGGTTGGATCCGGCTGGTTTTTCCGATCAGCGTTATCAGTGTAAATCAGTGGTAAGGTTTTGCCTTTCAGATCACCCGACCACGCCCGATCACCCGATCTCCTGATCGGACATCCCCTATTCCTTCCGCGCATTTTCTCTGGTATTCTCATAGGTTTTTCGCAGGGATGTAAATATCATGCCGGAGCATAGGGGCAGAACGTACCACAGGGCGCGGGTGGGTGAGACGCTGAAGGAGGAGATCGGCGTAATCATTGAAGGCGAGCTGGGCGATCCGCGGATTGCTTTGTGTACCGTAACGGAAATTGCGCTGGCGCCGGACGGCAAAAGCGCACGGGTTTACGTTGAGGTGGCGGGGGACGAGCGGGAATCGGAGCAGACCATCAAAGCCATCAACGCGGCCAAGGGCTATATCAAGCGCGAGCTGCTGATCCGGCTGGGCGTGCGCCACGTGCCGGAACTGAATTTTTTGCTGGATAAGTCACAGGAGTATGGATCGAGAATTGACGATCTTTTGGGCCGAATTAAGAAACGCAAAAAGAAATAGGGGCCATGGAGCAGCTCGCACAGGTCTTACAGGAGATTCAACAGCGCCGGCGTTTTTTGGTCACCTCGCACGCGCGACCGGATGGTGATGCGATTGGGTCAACGCTTGCGCTGGCCCAGATCCTGCGCAAGATGGGCAAAAGCGCCGATGTTGTCCTGGCCGATCCCGTCCCGGTCATCTACCAGCCGCTGCCGCATTCTGAAACCATTGCGCACGCATCTGAGGTAAATGGCGATTACGACGCAGCCATCATCCTAGAGTGTGACAGCGTGCAGCGCACACGGCTGCGAGGGCTGGAGAATCTTTTTCTCATCAACATTGATCACCACATCAGCGCAAAGCGTTTTGCGCACGTCAATTGGATCGATCCGGGCGCTGTGGCAACGGCGGAGTTGATCTTCCGGTTGGCCCAGACCGCTCAGGTAAAGTTGACGCCGGAGATCGCGACTTGCCTTTACACGGCAGTGCTCACGGATACCGGCGCATTTTGTTATGCTCCCACGAACGCCTGCACCTTTGAACTGGCCAAGTATCTGGTGGAGCACGGCGCCAATCCCAGCGCAATTGCCCACAACGTTTATTTTTCCGCTCCCATTTCCAAGATGTGCCTGCTGGGCGCTGCGCTCTCAACGCTGCAGCGCGATAGCGCGGTTACATGGATGTCAGTGACGCGGCAGGACATGGAACGCTTTGGCGCGCTCGATGAAGATTGCGAAGGCCTCGTCAATTACGCGCTGGGTATCGCCGGCGTTGAAGTGGCGATCTTTTTCCGCGAAGTGGCGCATGAGCGTATCCGGGTCAGCATCCGCAGCAAGGGCGCGGTAAACGTGGCGGAAATCGCGCAGAGGTTTGGCGGCGGCGGACATGAATGCGCCGGCGGCTTTTCCACCCAAGGCCCAGTCAAAGCCGCGGCAGAGCGCGTGCTGGCAGAGCTGCGCGGGAAAGTGCTGAAGAGCGGTACTTAGTATTTGGTATTTGGCCGGGCACGTGACTGGTGTTCCACAACGAATCGTTATGTCTTGGAGCTGAATTAGTTTTAAGTACTTTGTATTTGGCAGCAAGCACGCGACCGGGTGTTCCATAGTGCATCAATCTTCCAAACGAAGCTAAATACCAAGTACCACGTACTAATTACCAATGATTTCTGACCGCACCAAATTGCTGGCCACGCAGCTCGCGCTTGTCGCGGGCGTGTGCTACTTCTTTTTCTTCTTCGGGCTGGGCGCATTTGGATTAACAGGAGCAGACGAGCCGCGCTACGCGCAGATTGCCCGCGAGATGCTGGCCCGGCATGACTGGATTGTCCCCACGCTGAACGGCACTCCCTGGCTGGAAAAACCCGCGCTGCTCTACTGGAAGATGATGAACAGCTACGCCATCTTCGGCGTGAGCGACTGGGCTGCGCGGGTTCCCGCGGCATTCCATGCGGCAGTAGTAGTCTTCGGAATATTTTTCTTCATGCGGCGTTTCCGCTTTGCCAGCGAACTCGACGCCGCCATGATTGCGGCATCTTCGGCGGGCATGATCGGGTTTGGGCGTGGCGCTTCGACAGACATGCTGGTCTCCGCACCATTTGCTCTGGCCATGATGTGCTGGTGGACATGGCACCAGACGAATAGAAAATTGTGGCTGCTGATCTTTTATGGACTGCTGGGCGTAGGCGCGCTGGCCAAAGGCCCCGTAGCTCCAGCGCTGGCCGTGCTGGTGGTTGGCGCATATGCGGTGCTGCGGCGCGATGGCAAAATTTTTGTCCGCAGCCTCTCCGTCATGGGCTTTATCTTGTTCGCGGCCATCGTGTTGCCCTGGTATCTGGCGGTGCAGCACAAAGTTCCGCAATTCTTCCGCGTTTTCTTTATTGAGCACAATCTTGAACGCTTTGGCACCAATCTTTACCAGCATTCCCAGCCATTCTGGTATTACATTCCCGTTTTTCTACTGGCTGTAATGCCGTGGACCTTGTTTGCCGTCCCGGCCCTGATAGATGCCGGAAGAAATGCGTGGAAACGGTGGCGTGCCAGTTCCCAGTCGACCAATTCGGAATCAGTGATTATCGACGCGGACTCTGATGACGGCTTGGCGAGCTTCCTCTTTGTCTGGATCATCGTGCCAATCGTTTTTTTCAGTATTTCCCGCGCCAAGCTGCCCGGATACATTCTGCCCGCGATCCCCGCAGCTGCTCTGCTCACCGCCGACTATGTCCACAGGCTCAAAGCCATCCCCCGACTGCTGACTTCATTCCACGCATTGCTTTGCGCTGTCCTGATGGTCGGAGCATTGATGGCGCCATTCGCCATGATGAAAGTGCAGCCTCCTTCTTATATGGGAATTTTTATGGCAGTCACCGGCGGAGTAATTGCATTCATGGTCTTGGTGATGGTGCGTCGGGAGGGAATGCGCGTTCTGCACTTTGTCACACTGGTCCCGACCATTCTTGCCGTGGCGTTTCTGCTGCGGCCGGCGGCAGCGACCATTGGTCGCACGCAATCGGCGCGTCCCATCAACCAGCGGCTGGCGGAACTTGGTGTGCCTGCTGCGGAGCCGGTCGCCAGCTTCAACGTAAAGCGGCAAGTCGCCTATGGACTGGATTTTTACCGCAACCAGCCGATCAGCCATTATGAGCAGGAAGGCCCTCTCGATCTGCCTTCCGGCATCCCATCAGGCAAGCACGTGGTGGTGGCCAGAGAGGGAAGTCTGGGCGCGGTCCAAGCCGTTGCAGGCGATCGGGAGGTAAAATCCATTGGAACCTATCCGCCGCAGCATTTGGAGTTTTTTCAGGTAAGTGCGGCAAAATAAGCGCTGGCAAGTGACGCTGCTGGTTCCTACTGACTTGGTTCCATTATGGATAGAGGCTTTGATTAATTCCCGGACCAAAGCTAGACTCTTAGCTCGCCGCCAGTTACGCTAATTGCTGGGCGGTACGGAAAGTTTTTCATGGGCCTTCATACCCCTATCGAGACACACCGGACACACCCTTTTGGCGTGGAGATTCTGGACCTGAGGCACTTCAGCTCCCACAACCTGCGTCCATTGCTGGAACGGGAAACCCTGTTGTGGGCGCAGATGATGTCATGGGACTACCGGCCCTCCGCCGAGATGATTCTGCGCTATATCGACTCCAAAATTCTGCCCGGATACGCCGCCGTGGAAGATGGCCATATTGGCGGCTACGCATTTTTTGTCTATGAAGGCAGCAAGGGCGTGATTGGCGATCTTTATGCTGACGATACAATACGCATCCCCGGAGACACAGTCGAAAATCGGCTGGCCGTGCACGTGATCAATACCTTGCAGCAATCACCCGGGATACAGCGCATTGAAGCGCAGCTGCTTCCGCATGAGTCGGGTGTGCTGAGTGGGCCATTTCTAGCCGAAGGCTTTCGCCAATATCCACGCTTGTTCATGACGCTGCCGTTAAGGAATAGTGCGCGGCCGGAAATTGCAGCCATGCACGACATTGAGTTTCGCCGCTGGGGAGAGCAGGACTTCCAGCCCGGTGCGGCAGTGATTACCACGGCATATCGTGGCCACATTGATTCAGAAATCAACGATCAATACCGCAGCTTGAACGGCTCTCTACGCTTCCTGAACAACATTGTCCGCTTTCCCGGATGTGGCGTTTTTGACTCGCATGCATCGTTTGTGGCTTTGCACAAACCCACGCGATCGATAGCCGGCTTGTTGCTTTGTTCGCGCGTCCGCGACGATGTTGGCCACGTGACGCAGGTTTGTGTGCTGCCGGAGCTTCGCGGCCGCAGGATTGGCGAATCGCTACTTGGACTTTGCACGCAGGAATTGCGCTCCCGCAACTTCCTTGGCCTGAGCCTTACCGTGACTGAAGCCAATCACAAGGCAGTGGAGCTCTACCGTCGTCTGGGCTTTGAAACCCGCCGCCGCTTTGACGCTTTTGTGTGGGAAGGTTAAGGACATCGATCCTGAAGCGTCCATTATTTAGCAGCGAAGGAACGCGGGGCCTTGGCAAAAGCTAATTCTCAGCAAGCGGCCTCCCGAAATGGAACTCTAATAAAACAATTTGCGCAATGCGCTTGCATTGCAATGAGAAACACCTACAATTCCTCTCAATAACCCTATTGCATTTCTGATTCGACGGACTTCAGGAGGCACAGATGATCGTGCGTATTCTTGTTGTGACATTGCTGGTACTTTCGGGATTTCCCGCATTATCCACTTCCGGCACGCTCCAGGACAAAAAAGCAGCCAGCGAGTGCTCCGACCAACCGTTCAGCTATGACCACGGCGCAAGTGGACAACAGAGCTGGTGCGGGAGATGCAATGAAAGCGGAGCGCTGCCGCTGCCGCAGGCCCCCATCAACATTCCAAAAATAGCGGAATCCGCGCAACCCGCTATCGTGTTTAATGGCTATAACGAGAACACGAGCCTGGTGATTTATCCCCATAACCCTTACAACCTGAAAGTTGATTACAAGAGCAGCAGCAATCCGGTCGCTACGATCGACATAGGAAGCAGCGCAAACAGCAGGTTCAAGCTGCTGGAGTTTCATTTTCACCGGCCGAGTGAGGAGGCCATCGATAATCGCAGATTTCCCATGGTCCTGCACCTGGTGCATCTCAGAGAGGTGGAAGGCTGCGAACCTGGAAAGCCCGGCTGCGTGGCCGCCGTTGCAATCCTGATTAAGGAGGGCACACCTTCGCAACAGACCACGGACCTACTGAATGCTCTGTTCAGCCATTTTCCGCCGCCCGACAAGCCGAAAGACGTCGAGATCAACCTGGAGGGACTGCTGCCGCCCGATCATGTCAATGCAGGTTACTGGAGCTACGGCGGTTCGCTCACCACTCCTCCCTGCACGGAGAACATCACTTTTTATTTGTTGAAGCCCATGCTTACCTTTTCTGCGGCGCAGATTGCGGAGTTTGAGCGTCGTTACCCCACGCCGAACGCGCGCGACATTCAGCCGCTCCATGATCGTCATCGGGTTGTGAACAGGCATTAGCCTCTTGATCTGCGCTCGTCTGCGCACTCAGGGGCGCAATTCTAGTTTCTGGTAATGTTGCGTGCCGACATAAACGAGGCGCCGGAAGAGTCCCAACCCTTGATAATGAGCTGGTGTGTGCCGACTGCAATAGGCAGAGTTGTGTCTGCCGTTGACGTTGACGATTGGAATTTGAGCACGCCGTCCAGATAAACCTGCGTCGCCACAACCGGATAGCCCGAGGAAGAGGTTCCCGTGGCGCGGACCGAAGTCGATGTGGTGGAAGTGAACGTCGGGCTGGTAATGGTGACAAATTGCGGCTTCACCACAACGGTCGTGAGGGTGCTGGACGAAGCACCCAGGTTGTCAGTGACAGTGGCTTTGACCGTGTAGCTGCCCGCAGCTTTGTACTGGTGCGATGCGCTGGCAGCCGTTGCTGACGATCCATCGCCAAAGGAGATGACTGTGCTGGCAATCGTGCCATCAGAATCAGTTGAGTTGGCAGCCGAGGCGGTGATTGATCCGCCGACCAGAATCGATCCAGAAGATAAGGTCAGCGCCGCGACTGGCGGCTTGTTGATGGTGACGGCTACCTGCTTATAGAAATTCCGTCCCGCGTTGTCCCAGCCCTTTACCAGCAGCGTGTGTGGCCCGCTGGCGACGGTGATCGTGGCATTTAGATTCGCGGAATTCACTGAATAAGTAATGGCTCCGTCCACATAGATCTGCATGGCAATGACGGGCGAGCCTGAGAACCCGCTGGCAATCACATGACCCTGTGACGTGAGGAAAGCGCCATCGGCTGGGCTGCTCACGATGACTTCCGGGGGTTTTACCGTAACGCTGGTCGTGGCCGTGGAAGATGCGCCCAGATTGTCGGTGACCTTGGCTGTGATGGTATAAACACCGGCTACGGAAAACGTGTGTGACGCAGTCAGCGCGCTGGATGATGTGCCATCGCCAAAGGTGATGACTGAGCTTGCAATGGTTCCGTCGGGATCAGAGGACCCGGCTGCGCTCACGCTAACCGTTGCAGGCGCATAGGCAGAGTTGGGAGTGGCCGAGATCGCAGCGACTGGCGGCTGATTGATGCTGCTGGAAATAACAATTGCTGCCGACTTGCTGACCGTAGCGCCCAGATTGTCTGTAACCGTTCCTGTAATTGTGTATGTTCCCGCGACGCTGTAAGTATGGGAAGCGCTGGAGCCGCTGACGGGCGCGCTGCCGTCGCCAAAATTGATGGTGCTGGACGCAATCGTTCCATCCGGATCACTGGAGCCCGCCGTAGAAGCCGTGATGCTCGCCGGTGCGGCGACTGATCCAGTCACAGAATTTTTCGTCAATGAGTTGGTGATGTTTAACGCGACGGTGGGCGGCTGGTTCGCTATGGTGACCTGCACGCCGCTGGACATCTTGTTGGTCAATGACGCTTTACCGACTGCCTTGACGAAGATGGTGTAATTGCCGGCATTCAGGCCAAAAGTGGCCAGATCAAGCGAGCTGGTCGTCATTGGGAGATCAGCCAGCCACATCAGATTGGCGCCGTCCTGTGAAGCGAATACGGTGAAGTGGTCCACGGTATTCATCTGTCCGGTGATGCTCCATGAAGCCACTGTGCCGGCCACGGTAGCCGCAACGGTCACGCAATTGTCGATACCGCTTTCAATCTCTGACGCCTCTTCATAGTCGTTCCAGGTCACCAATTGAATGCCCAGCATTTGCTTCAATGAAGAATAATATTTGCCGGCGTCGGCAAGTGTGGCCAGCCACGTTTGGCCGCATTGCTGATCGATAATCCGGTTCGTTCCCCACAATGCCAGCGTGTCATTAAATCCTTTGTAAGCGGAGCCGGTGGAATACTCGGTTGGAAATCCCAGCGCTGTCTTGTAGTAGTTATCCAGGTAATTGATCGCCATCAAGTTGGTGGCGGATACTGTGGTTGGCTCGATCCAGGAAAAAGCTCCGCTGGTCTGAGGTTTGGTAAATCCGCTGCCATTGCGGAAGATGAACATGGGATTGCCAGCCACGCCTGCCCGGACCCGCGTCCAGTCAATGGTGTAGGCCTCATGGCCAAAAAAGTAAATGACAGGCTGGCCGCCGCTGGTAACGTACGCGGTCGAGCTCGAATAGGTGAGGTTGGCATAGTTCAGGTCATCGATAAGCGTCTGCGTAACATCACAGCCAATCGTCGCAGCACAGGTCTTGAGCGCGCCGGCATCGTGCATAATGGCGAAATTGAAGCCGGGATGGAGTTCTGCCTCATGCATGAAGGCCTGAACCCCCAGATCATAAGAAGCAAAGTGCGCGCTGGATTGGCCGCGCCCATACCAGTCGATAATGGCCCCGTCAATCCCGCGGCTTAGCATGTCATTGACCTGCTTTTGCACCTGCAAGGTGTCACTGGAAACGTAGCCCACGTCCATATGATCGCCAAAGCCGAACCAGGGGACCAGATGGGCGTAAATTTTGGCGGTGGACCCGGGATAGAGGAGACTGCGGATAGGGGCCTTGCTGATGTTGGTGGCCCCTAAATTATTGTTGGTCTGCGTGCTAAAAGTATTGGCCGCGCTGGTATTGTTTGAGGTCTCTGCCGTAAGGGTAGTAGTGGCTTTAAAAGCGGTTCCGGCCGCTGCTGAAAGCGAGCAAATGAGGAGCAGAACGGTGACCCATACGGCGTAAATTCGCACAACACACCCCCGGACATGCGTCGCCCCGGAAAAACGACGAAATGAACCTAAATCGATTGAATTTTTGTGGTTCTTATTTCAGATGTGTGCGGATTCTAGCCCAATTCTCCGTAACCCCTATCCGCGAAAGCTCTAAGCTTTTCACCATCATTTACCCTAGGGAGCTACACAGAATGCCCGAGCGGTGTAGGTTAGGGAACTAGGACACCGTCCTAATGGCCGGGTTCATGGAGCAACGGACGGACAAAAACTTGCGTCTAATTAAAGCTGAGACATAGGATGGGATCGTGTCTGGAATGCGACCGGATGAGAAAGGGCTTATGAGCGCTCAACCCAAGACTGAGTCCGCGGCGAAAATTCCCGCAGAAATCAATACCAAGTTAAGATCGCTGGCGCACGATCTCAGCAACTCCGTTGAGACCATCATGCAGGCTTCTTACCTGCTGGCCCAGTCCAGCCTGGATGAAAATGCCAAGAAATGGGCAGATTTGATCGATAGGGCCAGCCGGGACTGCGCCAAGATTAACCGCGACATTCGCGACATTCTGAAGGCCAGCGCCTAGTTTCCCCTCGATTCTCTTTGATCTTACGCGGCACGCCGCGCGGGAGCGTTTGCCCGCAGGAAATCCTGGGCGTTGCGATAGCCCTCCAGTGTCCCCACATCCATATAGCTCTCACCCGCAAACTTGCCCCGCACCGGATTACCGGCGGCAATAAAGGCGTTCAGCAGCTCTCCCAGATAATTATCGGCTTGGTGGCGGGATTCCCACAGCAGTCTCAGGCGGTGGAACGCCTCTCCGCGTGCGGTGACAGCGCCCCAAATCCAATGGGAACGCGCATCGGGCCTCTTTACCTGCACTTCCTGGACATAACCCAGATCGTCACAGATCACTGCGTCAAAGACTGACGGGTTAGCCACCGGGAAGAGCACAAGATTGCATTCCGCTCCGCTTGGCGCCAGGGCCGGCGCATAAGCGTTTTCAGGAAACCAGATTGTATCCGGCAGGCCGATCAGGACCTGGTCATGCTGGCGGGCAAATGGTTCGGCACGAAAGAGAGCGTCACATAATCCTCGCGGCTGCTGCTGGACTACGTAGAAAATCTCTGCCGCATAGTCGCGCTCAGCGTAGTACTTCACGATATCTGTTTTTTCCGCCGAGATGACCATACAAATCTGGGTGGCCCCGGCGGCAATCATCCGCTCCACCAGATATTCTGAGACGGCTTTTGGCCGTTCCACGCCACTCACAATGCGCGAGCCCACCGGCAGCAGTTCCTTGGAACAACCTAGTGGCTGAATGCGTTCTCCCGCGCCGGCGGCAGGTATGATTCCGATCATTGAGCTACCTCTTTCTTCATGGATGCGTTCGCGCCGGAGCGCGCTTCATCGATATATTGCAGAAGCTGGCGCGCGCGGACATCCCCAGTATGCTCATCCAGCGTGCGCTGGCGTGCCCGGGCCGCCATGGCCTGCAGCTCATCATCCGGGGAGCTGAGAGCAGCTTCCACGTCTTCCGCGCTGGTCACAACACGAAGCTGGCTTTGCGGATCGAAGAATGAGTCCAGCCCTTCCCACCTATCGGTAATCAGGGGCGTGCCGCAGGCGGCGGCTTCAAAGAAACGACCGGAGGGGCACCAGCCGTTGGCCGCCATCTCGCCGCGGGTGATGTTCAGCGTGAGGCGTGAAGATGAATAAAAGCTTGAGTGGTCTGCCGGGGCTACGTGCTCCATCCGGCGGACGTTTTCTGGCCATTCCCAGTTCCAGGGATAGAGCGACCCAGCAAGTAAAAACAGCTTCTCCGGGTGACGGCGCGAAGGCTCCAGCAGCAATTCGTCGACTTTGGCCTGGCGGTCGGACGAATATGTTCCCATGTAACTCAGGTCGCAGCGAAATTTCTCTGTCGGTGCGACGCGGGAGTAATCGTCCGGATCGACACAGCCATAAAGAGGTCTCACCATCCGGGCGCGATATTCATGTTCCAGCGCTGCAAGCGCTTTTCCGCCGGTAAAAGAAAGCACCAGGTCAAATTCGGGAATCTGGCCGGCGTCAAGGTACTCGACGGTGCCATGGCCCAGACCATTCAGTGTCACCGGCGTATCTAGATCGTAAAAAACGCGCAGAGGACGGTCTAAATCCAAAATTTCGTCGTTGATGAGCCGACCTTCCGGCAGAAAGCTGGCGGTGATCACCACGTCAGAGTCGGCAGCGGCTGAGAGAGCGCGGCTGCGGACATTCGCCCAATCTGAGTACAAAGTTAACTCGCAGTAATCGCAAGAATCAAAATCGCGTCGTGAACTGTAATAAGGGACATCCTTCTCAAAGAAATGCACTTGATGACCCAAGCGAGCCAGCGCACGGATAATTGCGCGATAGGGCGTGGCGTGCCCGTTGCCCCACGAGGAGGAAAGTGTCAGGCCAAAAACAGTAATCTTCATCCTTGTCGCTTCGCTCCAAACCGCCTGATCATATGGCCAATGCCACTATTCTTCTGCTCCCGATGTAAGCCGCTCGGTGTCACGGGCTTGCGGCCTTACCGAGGGCATGTCGCCAAGAGATCGATAGCATGCCCGCCGTTTGAGGTGAGATGTTTACCTAAGCAGCACCGTTGCAAGGTCGTTTTCGGGATGCATGGCGGGATAATTAGGGTTACACTGCAAACTGCATCCCATGGCCAATGAGAAACTAGCACCGAAAGCTTACGACGAACAGGCGCAGCCTGCGCCAAAGGCCGATCTCTCCGGCTATTGCCCCAATTGCGGTACACAAATGCGCGACTCACGGTGCAAAATGGTGTGCAAGACCTGCGGCTTCTTTCTGAGTTGCAGCGATTTTTACTGAAGAACACCTACCACCCGAGACACGGAGGCACGGAGAGACCCGGATCATTTTGCCAAGCAAAGTACGCCTCTAACACAGCCCATCATGGCAAGCGAAATTAACATTAAAACTGAGCATTACGCCCTGTGGTGGGAGCAGAATTGCGCTGTCCTCGAACTGAGTTCGAGCGAGGGAACCAATATCCTTGCGATGGCGCGAGTACGGGCTGTGCTCGCGGCGATTGAACGACTGGACAACGAAGCTCAGCGCGGTAATGTGAAAGCGCTGATTATCACCGGCAATGACAGATTCTTTTCTGCTGGCGCTGACCTGAATGAGATTTCCCAACTCACGGCGGCGCAAGCCTTGGAGTTTTCCCGTGCCGGTCAGGCGCTCATGCTGGCTATCGACCGCTTTCCTGTTCCGGTAATTGCTGCCATTCGCGGTTACTGCATGGGCGGTGGCATGGACCTGGCTCTGGCCTGCGACTATCGCATCGCCGCGCCAAATGCGGTGTTTGGACATCGCGGTGCAAGCCTGGGCGTGATGACCGGATGGGGCGGCACGCAACGTTTGCCTCAGCTTATTGGAAGAGCGCGCGCGATGCAGATGTTCCTGCTGGCGGAGATGGTGAAAGCGGATGAAGCGTTGAGGATCGGGTTAGTGGACGCGATTGCAGATGATCCGGTCGCGCACGCAGTTTGTTTTCTGGGAGGGGTTCATGATCCCTTGCGGTAAAGATGCAGCGTGCTGCGTCCACTATCTTGAAACCCTTTCGGTTTTGTGCAGGATGAATCTTGTGGGTGCTTCAGGAAGGGGATGCGCGTTCCAACGAATTCGTAGCTAAAATAACCATTCCTGATGCACGTAATTCTTATTATCTTTCTTGCGGGCTTAATAGCCGGGGCAATGAACGCTGCCGCAGGCGGAGGCTCATTTGTATCCATTCCGGCGCTGATTTACGTTGGAATTCCATCAGTCTCGGCCAACATGTCGAGCACGATTGCTTTGTATCCGGGCAGCCTCACGAGCGGCTGGGCATATCGTAAGAGTTTTCAGCCAATCCTTAACGTCTCAATGAAAGTCATGTTCCTGGCGACTCTAGCCGGTGGACTTGGCGGCGCAATTTTGCTGCTGCTGACGCCGAGTTCCGCCTTTGACAAAATTATCCCCTGGCTCCTGTTGCTGGGTTCATTTGCGTTTGCCCTTGGTCCATGGATTGGCAAACGGCTGCATAGGTATTGGCGACCCAACCCGGCTTTTCTGTTAGTAGCCCAATTTCTGCTGGGAATGTATGGCGGCTACTTTGGAGGCGCGGTGGGGATCATGATGATGGCCGTCTGGAGCCTACTTGGTCTTCAGGATGTTAAAACGATGAATGCTGTCAAGGTGGTACTTGTGGCCGCAGCGAACACAATTGCCGTCTTGTGCTTTGCATTTGCAGGATCGGTGGCCTGGCGCGAAACGCTAGTCATGCTCATGGCTGCGGCAGTGGGAGGATACGCCGGAGCTTACGTTACTTTGCGGCTCAGTGGATCGCAAATTCGCCTTGGCATTAGCATGATTAATTTCGCCATTACGGCGATCTTTTTCTACACTCGGTTCTTCCGATAATTATTGCGTCGATGCGGAAAGAAAGGCTACACACAAAAGTTAAACGATGGGGAGGTGGAATGCTACGTTCTCAATTGGCAGCGGCTAAATACTCCCTGTTGTTCTTACCAAATCATTTTTCTGATCAGTGAAAATCCGTTTCATCAGTGTCATCAGCGGTAAGGTTTGTTAAGGTTTGTTTCTGCGTTTGCGCGCCTTTCTCTTCCTCATTTACTCTAAATAGTTTGCCCAACTTCTATGGCCGATCAGATACCCAAGCTTCCCACTAAAATCGACGCCACCTCCACCCGCTTCGAAAAGAACATGCGCGCCATGGCGGAGTTGGTGGCCGCCGTGCGCAATGAGGAAGAAAAAATCCGGCTTGGCGGCGGCGAAAAGGCTATTGAATCGCAACACGCCAAAAAGCGGCTGACCGCGCGTGAGCGCATCAACCTGCTGATCGACCGAGACACTGAGTTTTTTGAGCTCGGGCTCTATGCCGCGTATGAAATGTATGAAGAGTGGGGCGGCGCTCCTTCAGCCGGCGTGGTCACCGGCCTGGGACGGGTCCATGGACGACTATTCATGTTGATCGTGAATGATGCCACCGTCAAAGCAGGCGCGTTTTTTCCCATCACGGCCAAGAAGGTGATTCGCGCGCAGAACATCGCGATTGAAAATCATATCCCCACGATTTATCTGGTGGATTCCGCCGGTGTGTTTCTGCCGCTGCAGGAAGATGTCTTTCCGGACACTGACGACTTTGGCCGCGTATTCCGTAACAACGCCGTGATGTCCGCCATGGGAATTCCGCAGATTACGGCCATTATGGGCATGTGCGTGGCCGGCGGCGCGTACCTGCCGGTAATGTGCGACACCATATTAATGACCGAAGGCAGCGGGCTTTTTCTGGCTGGACCTGCGCTGGTGCAGGCCGCTATCGGAGCGAAATATTCGGCGGAAGAGCTGGGCGGCGCGCAGATGCATGCGCAGATCGCCGGGACTGTGGATTATCGCGAACCCAACGACCATATTTGCCTTGAGCGCATACGCTCCATTGTGAGCAAGCTCGGCCACAAGCCCACAGCGCCGTTCAACCGCATAAAGGCTGAGCCACCGGCCTACGCGGCGGAAGAGATCTACGGCATCTTTGAAGCCGATGGCATGCGTCCTTATGACATGAAAGAAATCATCGCGCGCATTGTGGATGGCGCAAAATTCGACGAATACAAAGCCGAGTATGGCAAGACAGTGATCTGCGGATTGGCGCGCATCGGCGGCTTTGCCGTGGGGATCGTTGCCAACCAGGCATCGTCGGCGCAGCAGACTGATGCGAGCTCTGGCGAAAAGCACATGGAATTTGGCCGCGTGATCTATACCGAAAGCGCCGAGAAAGCCGCGCGCTTCATTATGGATTGCAACCAGAACCTGGTGCCGCTGATCTTTCTGCATGACGTGAACGGTTTCATGGTGGGACGCGACGCCGAGTGGAGCGGCATCATCAAAGCCGGAGCAAAAATGGTGAATGCCGTAGCCAACTCCGTGGTGCCGAAGATCACTGTCATTATCGGCGGGTCTTTTGGCGCGGGGCATTACGCCATGTGCGGCAAAGCCTACGATCCGCGATTTGTCTTTGCGTGGCCTTCAGCGCGTTACGCCGTCATGAGCGGCGCAGCGGCCGCGGGAACTTTGGTTGAAATAAAGATCAAGCAGCTGGAGCGCGGCGGCAAAAAACTGAGTGACGTCGAACGCAAAGAGTTGTTCGACACGACAAAAGCCACCTATGACCACCAGACCGATCCGCGCTACGGGGCTGCAAGGTTGTGGATCGATAAGATTATTGATCCCATGGAGACCAGGCAGACACTGATCACGGCGCTGGAAGCGGCCAGTCTGAATCCGGAAGTGAAGGAGTTTAAGGTGGGAGTGTTACAAACATAAACCTACCACTGAGGCACGGAGACACGGAGAAAAGCTAGGCTGAATAAAGCAATCGTGTAGGAGACAGTATGGATATTATCGGGAGCAACTGGCGAGGTAAAAAACTTCCTGAAAGAGTTCTACAGAACAAAACCTACCACGAGGCCGGAGGACACGGAGAAAAGCGGAGGCGGAGGTAAAAACCATGTGGGAGGGACAATGAGTTCGCAAGGAGCCGCTGGTGCGGTACAAAAACTTCGTTACGAAGATCTCACCAAAGAGATTATCGGTGCGGCTATAGAGGTGCACAAAGCTGTCGGCCCGGGATTGCTCGAAGGAGTTTACGAAGAATGCCTTTGCCACGAATTAAAGCTTCGGAACCTGAGCTTCGAATGTCAGATCGTCGTTTCCGTCACTTATAAGGGTGTGATATTGGATTGTGGATATCGCCTTGATCTGCTCGTTGAGAATACTGTCATTCTTGAGCTAAAAAGCGTTGATCGGATTCATCCAATTTTTGAAGCCCAATTACTCACCTACATGCGTATGTTGCAGAAGCCCGTTGGCCTGCTTATAAATTTTAATGTCCCTATCTTAAGAAGTGGAATTGTGAGAAAAGTTCTATGACTTGGTTTTTCTCCGTGTCTCTGTGTCTCCGTGGTAGGTTCTATGGCGAATGAGATCAAGATCATCGAATGCCCCCGCGATGCATGGCAAGGCCTGAAGGGTCAGATTCCCATGGCCGTCAAGGTCCAGTACCTGCGCGCGCTGATTGGGGCCGGATTCAAGCATATTGATGCGGTGTCGTTTGTATCGCCCAAGGCAATTCCGCAGATGGCGGATTCTGAAGCGGTACTGAAAGAGCTTGATCCGCCGGATGACGTTGAGATCATCGGCATTGTGGTGAACCAGAAAGGGGCAGAGCGGGCGATTGCGACGGAGGCCGTACAGACGCTGGGATTTCCATATTCCATCTCTCCGACGTTCCTGGAGCGCAACCAGCACCAGACACTGGAAGCGGCCGCCGATGAACTGGAGCAAATCAAGTTAAAAGCCGACGCCGCGGGATTGAATGTGGTCGCGTATATCTCAATGGCGTTTGGCAATCCGTATGGCGATCTTTGGAACGCCGAAGAAGTGATTGAAGCAGTGGGCATTCTGGCGGACATGAACATCACGCAGATATCGCTGGCTGATACAGTGGGACTCTCAACGCCGGCGCAGGTAAAAGAACTGATTGCAGCTGTGACGTCAGCTTACAATTATCTTGAAATCGGTGCACACCTGCACAGCACAAAATCCGGCGCGGCAGAGAAGATTATCGCCGCCTATGAAGCCGGTTGCCGGCGATTCGATTCAGCTATTGGGGGGCTGGGCGGATGTCCTTTTGCTCAGGATGAAATGATCGGCAATATTCCCACAGAAATTGCAGCGCAGGCACTGGCGGCGCACGGCGCCGATGTGCCACTGAAGAAGCCGCTGGATTCAGTGCTAGCTATGTCGGCGGACATTGCCAAAAAGTTCACACCAATCCAATGACTCACGATTACAAAACCGTTCTTTACTCCGAATCCAATCGCATCGCCACAATCACGCTCAATCGTCCGGACAAGCGCAATGCGATTACCTATGAGTTGCTGCAGGACGTGAATTTGGCGTTGGACGAGGCGTTGAATTCATCGGCGCAAGTGATCATCCTGACCGGCGCGGGCAAAGCTTTTTGCTCCGGCATGGATCTGGACAACCTGAAGCAGCTGACCGGGCGAACGCACGAGCAGAACGTCCAGGATTCTGAAACCATGTCGTCTCTGTTTCGTGCGCTCTATGACTTTCCCAAGCCGACTATCGCTGCGGTGAACGGGCCGGCCATTGCCGGCGGAACAGGTATGGCGACGTTGTGCGATTTCACATTGGCTGTCCCTGAAGCGAAGTTTGGATATACAGAAGTGCGCATTGGATTTGTTCCGGCAATTGTATCGAGCTTTCTCATCGCCAACATCGGCGAGAAACGCGCACGTGACCTGCTGCTGACCGGGCGCATTTTTGGCGCCGAGGAAGCACTGAAGCTCGGCTTGGTGAATGAGATCATCGCGCCAGAAAAGTTGATGGCGCGTGCGCAGGAGCTTGCCGCGCAGTTACTGGAGAACAGTCCTGCATCATTGCAGGCAACCAAGAAGCTGCTTTCCAGCTATACTCGCGAGCAACTGGACCGTCAGGTAAAGCAGGCGATACATAGCAACGCTGCGATCCGGCAGACTACCGATTTCAAAGAAGGCGTTACAGCATTTCTGGAGAAGCGGAAACCGACGTGGACAGGAAAATGATCGTCGGCGAAACCAAATTGCGCGTGCGCTACGCCGAGACCGACAAGATGGGCGTGGTCTACCACTCCAATTTCGTAATATGGTTTGAGGTTGGGCGCGTGGAGCTGCTGCGGCAGCTCGGTTTCCAGTACAGCGCGATGGAGACGGAAGACAATTGCCATATTCCCGTGGTCGATCTGCGCGTCCGTTACAAATCGCCGGCGCAGTATGATGATGAGATAGTGGTGAGGACGCAGATCAAGAACGTGCGCTCATCGCTGCTGCACTTCAGTTATGAGATCTTACGTGCGGCCGATCGCACGCTGCTGGCCACGGGCGAAACCATGCACATCATCGTTAATAAAAAGCTGGAACGCACGGCGCTGCCGGAAAAGTATATGCAGGCCTTCAACAGGCTTAAGCGAAATTCATGAGTGCTCTTCAAATTAACGGAAACGATCTTTCACTCGACGACCTGCGTGAAGTGGTCTATGAGCTGCGGCCAGTGGAACTGGCGGAAGGCGCGCGCAAGAAAGTTGTCGCCGCGCGTGAGGTAGTGGAGAAACTGCTCCGCGAAAATCGCGTGGCCTACGCCATCAACACGGGCGTGGGCAAGCTGAGTGATGTGCACATTGAGCCGGCGCAGAATCGGCAGCTCCAGGTGAATTTGATCCGCTCACACTGTGTGGGAGTGGGTGAACCGCTCAGCCAGGAAGAGACGCGCGCGATGATGCTGTTACGGGCTAACTCGCTGGCCAAAGGATTTTCCGGCGTGCGCCCTGAAGTGATCGACCTGATTTGCGCCATGCTGAATAAAGATGTGCATCCGGTGGTGCCGTCACAGGGAAGCGTTGGAGCGAGCGGCGATCTGGCTCCGCTAGCGCATCTGGCGCTGGCGATGATCGGTGAAGGTCAGGTATGGGCAGAAAATGCGGGGCAGAATGCGCGTGTGAAAAGTGCTGATGCGTTGCAGCGCGCAGGGATCGAGCCGCTGGTTCCCGAGGCCAAGGAAGCGATCTCCCTGATTAATGGGACGCAGGCCATGCTGGCGGTGGGAACGCTTTCACTGCTCGCCGCGGAAACTCTGGCTGAAACCGCGGATGTGCTTGGCGCAATGTCACTGGATGCGCTGCATGGGACCGATGTAGCTTTTGATGCGCGCATTCACGATGCGCGTCCGCATGCAGGACAGACGCAGGTTGCGGCCAATCTGCGAAGACTGCTTGCAGGTAGCGAGATTCGCGAGTCGCACAAAGATTGCGGGCGCGTGCAGGATGCGTATTCATTGCGTTGCATTCCGCAAGTCCACGGCGCGGTGCGCGACACGCTGGCATTTTGCCGGCGAACGTTTGAAGTTGAGATGAACTCGGCGGTCGATAATCCGCTGGTGTTTGTAAAGGGCCACAGCGAAGGCGACATAATTTCCGGCGGAAATTTTCATGGCGAGCCTCTGGCCTTTGCCCTGGATTACATGGCCATTGCGCTGAGCGCGCTGGCGGGAATTTCTGAGCGACGCATTGAGCGGCTGGTAAACCCGGCGCTGAATGAAGGCTTGCCGCCATTTCTTGCGCCCGATGCGGGCATCAACTCCGGCTTTATGATGCCGCAGGTCACGGCGGCGGCGCTGGCCAGCGAAAATAAAGGGCTGGCGCATCCTGCTTCGGTGGATTCGATAACGACTTCAGGCAACAAAGAAGATTATGTCTCCATGGGGATGACTGCGGCGATCAAGTTGAAACGCGTGATCGCAAACACAACAAACGTGCTTGCGATTGAAGCTTGTGCGGCGGCGCAGGCGCTGGATTTTCTTGCGCCACTCAAGAGCAGCCAGCCTTTGCAGCAAGCTCACGCAGCCATTCGCAGCGTGAGTCCAAAGATCGAGCATGATCGCGTGTTTGCGGATGATTTTGCCAAGCTGGCAGAGTTGATACGCGCGCGCGCATTAACAAAATAATTTTCAGCGTGGACGGCGTGGAGAACAAGCTCCTCACGTGGCGTACTGCGCTTCGCCGTTGCCAAACGACCAATTCTCCTTCGCTACTTCCACCAGATTGACGAACACGTCTTCTTTGCGCAGGCCTGCTTCCTGATTGAGCAGCTCGGCGATCCGCCGGTAAAGCGCTTTTCTGACTTCCAGCGTGCGGCCAGCGCTCAGCGTGATCTGAATGATGATCAAATCATTTGTGCGATGGATCTTCAGATATTCCGGATCATAAATAAAATCCGCAGGGCCGTGTTCAGTAATAATGTGGAAGCGGTCCTGGGCGGGGATGGCAATCGTCTCAACCAGCGCGCGATGAACAGCGTCAGAGACTTTACGTTTGTGCGACTCAGGCTTGCCCGCAATCAAAGAAATTCTAACCAGCGGCATGTAAGCTCCTGTGTATCCAGCTAAGGAATGGATTCACCGGCGGAGCTAAAGATTCAGGCGTTGATTCTCGTCTGTGCTGGTCAAACGTATCGGGCGCACAGGCGTCTAAATATCCAGGGATGTTCGCGCCAAACAAAAGCTGGGAACCTTTTCCGCGACAGCCAGTAATCTCCCATGGCCGCGTGTCTTTAACTTTCCGCCGTTCACAGGAGCTTGAATCATGATGGAAACCATCCTGCAGGACCTGCGTTATGAACTTCGCGCGTTGCTTAAGTCGCCGCGATTTACCTCCATCGCTCTTATCACTTTGGTGCTGGGCATTGCCGCTAACGTCGCAATCTTTACTTTTGTCGATGCGGCATTGCTGCGTCCGCTGCCGTATCGCGATGCGTCGCGGCTGATGGAAGTTTATGACACGCGCAACATGGAGGTCTTCACGCAGTTTGAAGCTTCCTATCCTGACTATCTTGACTGGCGCGCACAGCAGCAGGTTTTTGACGGACTGGCTGGCTACGGACAAAACCAGGTCTTGCTGCGCGGCGCGGGCGCTCCGGAATTGCTGCCTTCGGCGGTGGCGACAGACAATTTTTTCCAGACCATCGGTGTGCATCCGCTGGCAGGTCGCGACTTCCGCGCCGGTGAAGATCTGGCCTCTGCGCCGCGCCTGGCGATACTCAGCTATGGCTGGTGGCAACGCCATTTTGGCGGCAAAGATGTGATCGGGCAGACGCTCAACATTGACGACCAGCCCACAACCATCGTTGGCGTGCTTCCGGCTGATTTTCATTTTGCTCCTGTCGGCGATCCCGATCTCTGGCTTACGCTTCATGCCAGCGGCCCGCTGCTGCAGCGCAGAAACCTGCACTGGCTGGACGTGGTGGGCCGACTCAAGCCGGGTATCTCGCGTGAAAGCGCAGCTTCTGCCATGAACCTCATTGCTGAAGGTCTGGAAAAGCAATATCCGCAATCCAATGACAAACTCAGGACAACGCTTGTGCCGCTGAATGAAGTCATCGTCGGCCAGATCCGTCCGATTCTGCTGGTATTGCTTGGCGCGGTGGTGCTCTTGTTGCTGATTGCGTGCGCCAACGTTGCGAACTTGCTGCTGGCGCGCGCCATGGCTCGCAGAAATGAAATGGCCATTCGCACCGCGCTGGGCGCAAGCCGCGCTCGACTGATCGGCCTGATGCTGACGGAAGGTCTCATCCTCTCTTTCACCGGCGCCATCGCCGGAATAGCTGTTGCGTATTGGACCATCAAAGGTTTTGTCGCCATGATTCCGTCTGCCTTGCTGGACAACATGCCTTACCTCAAGCACATGAGCATTGACGCGCGCGTGCTGCTTTTTGCCTGCGCTCTGGCCATCATCACCGGCGTTGTGTTTGCGCTGGCGCCGGCATTGCAGGCGGCAAAAACCGACGTGCAAGGCGCGTTAAAGGATGGCTCCCGCAGTTCGCAGTCAACTTCATGGCGACGGTTTGCTTCGGCGCTCGTCGTGGGTGAAGTTGCGCTGGCCATGGTGCTGCTTGCCGGCTCGGGCCTCCTCGTCAAAAGTCTTTATCGGCTGCTCAACGTCAGCCCTGGGTTCAATCAACACAATCTGCTCGGCATGGGCGTTGGACTTTCGCAATCGCGTTTTCCTAAAGATCCTGAGCAGTTGCAGGCCATGCAAACCTTGCTGGATAAAATTCGCGCGCTGCCCGGAGTTAAGTCCGTGGGCACCAGCAGCGTGTTGCCGGTATCGAACGGAGGCAACACCAGCAACCTTCGCGTTGTGGGCGTGCCTTCCGCAACGCCGCAAGGCCGTGAGGCCAACAGCCGCACCGTAAATCGGACATATTTCCAAACGCTGGGCGCGGAACTGGTGCAGGGAAGCTGGTTTACCGATGCCGACAACGCCACCGGCCCGCAGCGCGTGATCGTCAACAAAACGCTGGCGGACCAGTTCATGCCCGGCCTTGATCCGCTCAAGCAGCAGATTTGGTTCACTTACTCGGACAAAGAAAAGCCTCGCCAGGTCATCGGTGTAGTGCGTGATATCAAAGAAGGCCCGCTCGATACTCCAGCGCGCCCTGCGATCTACACGCCGGCGGAAGCCAACGCAAGATTGTTTTTCAACCTGATCGTACGCACCGAACAAAAGCCTGACGCGCTGACCGCCGAAATCCAGAACGCTATCCGCCAGCTTGATCCTGACGCGGTCATGTTCAGCGTCCAGACCATGGACGACCGCATCCAGCGCTCGCCTGCGGCATTTCTCCACCGCTATCCAGCCGTGCTGGCCGGCATGTTCGCAGGCCTTGCCCTGCTGCTGGGGACAATCGGCCTTTACGGCCTGGTCGCGTACTCCGTAAGCCAGCGCACGCAGGAAATCGGCATCCGCATGGCCCTGGGCGCGCAGCGTGGCAACGTGCTGAATATGGTTTTGGCGCAAGGCGTCCGCCTGATCGTCCCCGGCGTGCTTGCCGGAATCGCGGTGGCCATGATCGTGTCCTATCTCATGCGCAGCATGCTGTTCGGCATCCACTCATGGGACCCGGTGATCTTTGTCGCCGTAACGGCCATTCTGGCGATTGTGACTCTGGCGGCAAGTTATGTGCCTGCCCGCGCCGCAACCAAAGTGGATCCGATGGTGGCGTTGAGGTACGAATAAAGTACATCCCGACCCTGAGCTTGCCGAAGGGGAGGGAACCCTATTGCTACCAAGATGATAGTCTCCAGCGGCGTCCGATTCCGCGCGATGACGGCAATCCCGGCGATCAGGCGTGCCCAACCGCTCTTGGTCCCCTACCCCTCCCCCCATCCGTCAACTAGGATTCCAAAGGGTTTGCTTACCATCATCCCAAGTCATCCCAGATTGACGCGGATTTCGGTAGTTTTGGCCTTTCCGATCACGGCGATCGCCCGATGTCCCGATCAACCAATCTTGGTCCCCCCTACCCTCCCCCTATCCGTCAACTAGGATTCCAAAGGGTTTACCTTCACCATCCCACCTCATCCCAGATTGGCCTGTACTTCAGCGCATAAGGTTTAGTTGGCGTGGACTTGCAAGGGTTCTTGGGATTGTTTTGGCTAGAAGCTAGTAGCCAGCAGCTAAGTTTTCAAAGACCATCCATCCAGATACTACTTATCCACTAGATGCACATTGTGGAACTTTACCATTTATTCGCCTTCGTGTCAAGGAGAAAATGTCCTGGGGATGGGCGAAACGCATTGTAAATTCGTGCACATTTCCTTTTCCCCATACACCAAAACCTGTCACCCTGAGCGAAGCGCCACCACAGCTTTTTCTTTGATCTAAGTCATTGGCGCGAACTCGAAGTTGAGCCGTTCTGGCGGCGTCTCAGCCGCCAGGCGAAATCCCGAGCGCAGCCGAGGGAGCTCCGAAGGCCCCCGAGAATGTGTCCTTTTGCCATGCCGCTTCGGAGAATTCTCTCCACAACCACTCATTCCAAACTTTTACGCCCTGCTCTCTAAGCATTTTGACTTGAGCATCATCGTCGGCCACAGCTTCACCCCTTTGACGCTTTCTGATGCTTGGCTGCAAGAGCGTACTGGCCCTCTATTGTATTTGTAACCTCTCTCAAATAACTTCGTGGATCCGAAAGAGTAAGCGTCACACCTAGTTCAGGAATAATATAAATCGCATGAAGGACTTAATGGACTTGAAGACCCATGAACTATTACGGCTCTACGCTGATTTGCTAAAAGAGCTGGCGAATCGCAAAATCGTGCGGAGCACGAACAACCCTGTTGGAGGCGTCGCTGAGTACTTGGTGGTCAATGCTTTAGGACTCAAACGAGTCTCCCAATCAACCAAGGGATATAACGCCACCGATAATGGGCACCGGAAGTACGAGATCAAGAGTAGGCGGCTCACCCCGCACAACCCTTCAAGAATGCTCAGCGCAATTCGGGAGTGCGAATCAGCTCATTTCGATTTTCTTGCTGGTGTCCTGTTCCATGAGGACTTCAGCTTGTACAAGGCATGTTTGATACCGCACAAGATTGTGCTCCAACAAGCGATCTTTCGGAAACATGTCAATGCGCACATCCTCGAATTGGACGATACTCTTTGGGGCCTCGAAGGAGTTGTAGATATTACGAAGAAGGTTCATGATGTTTCTGAAGTTCTCTGAACCAACTGAGCGATTTGTTGGAACCAACCCGAGTCGCCGCTGAAGAGCCTGAGATCACTAAAGCTTTAGATATTGAGAGGCTGAAGGGGTGGGCGCCCCAAAGTACCGCTATAATGCCGCCGAAATGCTGGATGCAGCATCGTTGCAGGGTATCCCATTTCTACCCTCGTTCATAGCGTGCTTGATTTACGCTACCAGGCTCTAGTGTCTGATAGCACAAAACGAGCATTAGTTAGGCAGGGCCGATGGATCTCGTGCTAAACTTTCGCCGCCATGAAAAAACGTACTGCGGCTTTGACGGTAGGGGCATCAGTTTTCTTATTGTTGTTGACGGGGAGGATTTCTGCAATCCAGTCACAACTACCTTCTACACCCAATATGCAGAGTGGCGAGCTAGCACGCACACCCCATCGGCCGCCAACGCCACCAAATACAAACGCCCCCACGATTGAACAACGTACTGCGCTTCTTGAGGAACGGATAAATCTGTCGCTAGCGTTGAAAGATGAGAAAATTCAACAAATCCAAGACCGAGTTGAGGGCCTTTATAAGCTCCTCCAATTCGGGGTGGCTGTCGCGACCGTTGTCCTTATTTTCTTTTCAGTCCGTGACGTCCTTCTTCGTTGGAAGGAGGGACAACGACAACGCGGTATTGACGACATTGTGAAAGAAATAATGAAGCTGCAAAATGCGGCAATCAGCCAACAGGTTCGCTTCGGGGAACTTCACCTTGCTGCCGTAGAGGCTAATCCGGCCCAGCAGTTTGAGCCTGTCAAAAATGTAAGCGATGTCATCGGGGTTGTGCAAAAGACTCTAGCGTTCCGATTGGAGCAAGAAGAAAAGGTCGCTAACACAATCAAAGAAATTGAGCTAATGAAGGCCGAGCGGGAGCGTGCCAAAAAACAAAAATTTGAGAACGCAGTCGCTATCCTCGAACAGTTCAAGAAGATGAGCCGGATGCAGTTTGCGGCACTGCCCGACGAGCAGTACAAGCGGGGAATCAAGCTTCAAAGTTTGGTAGCCGAACTCGACGAATTTCTGACCGAGAGGGGCACAGAACTCGCAGGAACGTTTCTGTATACGTGCGGAGTCCTCGCTTACTATGACAATAATGTCATAGAAGCGCTTGCTTACTTCGATCGTTCCGCGCAATATCGGGCGCAGGATCACGATGTTGAACTTACCACGAATGAAGCTTATCGGATGCGGTTCGCTTTTGTGCACTATTTTCGCGCTCTTATACAAAAGAATTGGGGCGAACTCTCTGAAGCTTTGCATGAGATCGAACAGAGCGCGAAGCTGCTTGAAACCAGAATCGGCGAGTTTCTGACGCCTGTGACCAAAGCCGAGATCCTTTCATACATTATTGGAGACGAGCGACGCTGTCGTGCGGAGCTTCAAGGCCTCCTCAACCGGATCACTGAACTAGAAAATGCTGCAGTGAATCAAGGCAAGAAATTGGATGCGAACCAAACCCGCCTCCGAACCCGAATGTTAGTCCTCCTCGGTAACACATACTTCGTGGCAAACGAATTTTCAGATGCGTTGAACCAATTCAAATTGGCACTTCAGTTCAGCCCAAACGACTATTACGCCCTCGCATCAGCCGCTCAATGCTACAAGAAACTCGGCGATGGACCATCGGCTGAGCACTTCAAACGTTGTTTGGATTTGATCGAACGTTCAGGAGACTTCAGGCGCAAGCGTGAAACAATTGTCCGTGCGGTGATTGCTGCGCTTGCCGCCCACGCTGCTCACGGCTGTAGCGATCATCTTCGCTATGAGCAATACGCTAGGGAGGCGCGTGATCTCCTGAGTGGTGATTTGGCTGTAGATGGCCTATTGCCAAAGTTTTTTTCTCCGGCGACAAAACGTCTAGTCAGTGCCGGGGAATTGCTAACGGAAGTGGAACTGCTTAGCGGGTCAGGCTAGCAACCGGGTGAAGTAAGTGTGAGCCAATATCACTCCGTCCGTTCGCGTAAATAGTGTAGTGAGTATAAGATCCTTTAAGATGTCGTACTGGGAAAGGGAAGCTCCGTGCAACGGTGCTCCCTTTTGAATGTATTGATTCGTGCTCATTCGCGTGCATTCCCAGCTTTGCTTTTCTCCGCGCCTCCGTGTCTCCGTGGTGAGATTTAACTATTCCCCGCCAGCCCCAACTCTGCCGCAATCCCTTTCATCGCTTCAATGCAGAACGCGATGTGCTCTTCCAGATCGACGCCAAGATCGGCAGCGCCGTTGATGATGTCATCGCGGTTCACGCTGCGGGCAAAAGCTTTGTCCTTCATTTTTTTGCGCACGGACTTGGCCTCCACTTCAGCGAGCGACTTGTTGGGCTTGACCAGCGCGGACGCAGTGATGAACCCGGAAACTTCATCGCACGCATAGAGCGTTTTTTCCATCCGGCTTTCACGCTTCACGCCGCTGTAGTCGGCATGGGAAAGAATGGCGCGGCGCACGTCTTCCGGATAACCGCGCTCTTCCAGAATCTTGTTGCCCACAAACGGATGCTCGGCCGGCGTGGGATATTTTTCATAATCAAAGTCATGCAGCAGGCCGGTGATGCCCCACTTGTTTTCGTCCTCACCAAATTTGCGGGCGTAGGCGCGCATGCATGCTTCCACGGCCAGCATGTGCTTGCGCAGGCTTTCTGACTGGGTGTATTCGCAAAGCAGGCCCCAGGCCTGGCTTCGGTCCAGAGTGGTTCCGGTCATTCCATCCATGGTTTTATCCTGTTTTATACCTGTTTTCTCTATTTATTCACCTATTTTTTACCACTAATTCAGGTTTTTACCTAACTTTCTTGTTGACAATTGTGAGTTGATGCCTGAGACTACGGGAGTTACAGGTATCCCGAGGTAAAGGTTTTTGGAGAAACTGCCTGCTCTGGCAACTCCGAAACATCCATGGCAACAGCATTGGCGCCCGTTGATTCCCGGGAAGTTGTACGTTGTGACCATTGTCATTTAGTCCAATTCAGGACCAACAACAATCTTTGCAGAAAATGCCGTACCTCGCTGGACGAAGATGAACCAGAGCCGATCCTTGAAGTCCAGGCGCCGGTAGAGCCGCCGTCAAACGGACGTCATTCCCATCTTCAAGTGGCGTCAGCCATCCGTATGCTAAGGCAAAAGTCCGGATTGAGCCAGCGCCAGCTTGCGCTGCGCATGGCGGTGCCGCGCACATACGTGTCGAAAATCGAAAATGAAAAAGCCATGCCGACTCTTTCTTCATTGCAGCGGCTGGCCACGGCGCTGGAGGTTTCCATGGGCGATCTGCTCAAAGGCTCCAGCCGGTCGCTGGAAGATGACATTGCCGACCTGATGCATGACGAGTTTATTGCCGAGATTATCGGCTGCCTGGACAAGCTGGATTCCATGCAGCGCTCCAGCCTGCTGGCCCAGGTGCGCGACTTGAGCATTCGTCCGCGCCGCACCGCGTCGTAAACGCTTCTCCTAATGACTGAGGTTCAGCCGGGGACAAAGTTCTCCGGCTGATTTTTCTTTATCCCGAGCGCAGCGAGGGAACCCTTTTCACGACAACGCAGCTTTTTATCCCGAGCATAGCGAGGAACCCTCTCGATCACCATTAGCCTTCACTGCTGATTTTTTACCCCCCATTTTTCAGCTCTGTGCCTTTAGCCCGCTCTGCATCGGCCGGCTTTAGCTGAGCCAATTGCCAATTACTAATTGCCAACTGCTCCCTTCGGCTTTAGCTGAATGCTGATTGCTGACTGCTTCTCTTCAGCCAACTTCCTCCAGCTTCTCGCACTCCAACACTAGATACCGTTGGAGGCGTCCTTTGATCACAATCTTGATCGTTATTCTGGTATTGATGTTGGTCGGCGCGCTGCCGTCATGGCCGCACAGCCGCAACTGGGGTTATCGACCTGTCGGCGGTCTGGGACTGATTCTTGTCATCGTTCTGATTCTTTATCTCTTGAACTACATTTAGGGCCACGTTTAATGCCACATATGAGGTCACGTATGAAATCGATCCTTGCCGCTGCGCTCGCTCTTTCTCTTCTGTTGATCTCCGCCTGCTCCAACCAGGACACAGAGAAAACCAAGCAGGAAGCCGCCAAAGCCACGGAGCAGATCAAAGAAGGCAGCAAGGTTGCTGCCGTGGAGTTGAAGAAAGACGCCAGGCAAGCAGCCGTGCAGGGCAAGGCCATTGCAGAAGGCGTGCGGCAGGGCTTGGCCACGCCGGATAAACCAGTCAACGTGAACTCGGCCTCTAAGACCAAGCTGCAGACTCTTCCCGGCATCGACGAAGAAACCGCCGGCCGCATCATTGCCGGCCGTCCATATCACACGACCGACGAAGTAGGAACCAAAGGCGTGGTCTCGCCTGACCAGTTCAACGCCATCAAGGATAAGATTGTTGTGCGTTAAAAAAAGGGATTGACAAAAGCAATTGGCTGCTCGCCCTTTGGCTTTTGGCTGTTCGCCTTTAGCCCGACTTCTCACGCCCTGCTTTAGCTGAGCTAATTGCTAAGTGCCAATTGCTAACTGCTTATTTCGTTGGCTCCATCGTCAACGCATCGTTAAACCGATTGAAATAATTAAACAGCCCAATCGCGGCCAGCAGCTCGATAATTTCGCCTTCGTCAAAGTGCTGGCGCAGCTCGCCAAAGAGTTGATTATCGACCGTATGCGCGTCGCGGGTAACACGCTCCGCCAGTCGCAGCGCGGCTTTCTCTTTTTCGCTGAAATCAGATCGGGTTTCGAAATTTGCCAGGTCGTTGATCTGATCGTCCGTCCAGCCGTGCCGTCTTGCCAAGACGGTGTGTGAGGCCAGTCAATATTCGCAGCGGTTGATCTGCGTTGTTCGCACAATCACCAGCTCTTTCAGCTTGGCCGGGACTGTGCCGGTTTCCATCACGGCGCGGAGGTGCGCCACCATGGTCCGCATAATTTCCGGACGGTGCGCTACAGTGCGGAACATGTTGGGAATGTTGCCGCGGGTCTTCATGAAATGGTCGTAAACTTCGGCGACCTCAGGCGTGGCAGCTGCGCGATCAATACGGGAAATTCTGGGCATAAAAATACTGTGGGCAGGCGAGCGGGAACTCGCCTGCCGCAAATGGAAAGTTATTTGCCGAAAGCTTTAATGGCTGTTGCTTCGTCGTCTTTGATATCAAAGACGGTATAGAGCTTGGTGATCTGTAGCAGGTCGTGGACTTTCTTGGTCAGGTTCAGCAGCTTCAGTTCGCCGCCTTCGCGCCGGACAGCGGTAAACGCGCTTACCAGTTCGCCGATGCCGGAGCTGTCAATGTATGTAACGTCGCCCAGGTTAAGCAGGATTTTTTTGCTCCCTTTGCCGATCAGGTCGCGAATGGTGTCACGCAATACCACGCTGCCCTCACCCAAAGTGATGCGGCCGCTCATATCCACAACGGCGACGCCGTCCACTTGCCGATTGGTTGCTTTCATGCTCACTGTGCTTCCTCCTCCTTGGCATTCGCCGCGTTGCGGCCCGTATGTTTGATCAGTGTTACTTCCGTCCCCGGATTCTTGTTTCGGATCTTTACTTCGTCCATAAACGCTCGAATCAGAAAAATTCCTCGCCCTGAGCCTTTCATCAGGTTCTCCGGCGCCAGCGGGTCCGGCAGCGATTCCTCGTCCAGCCCCTTGCCCTGGTCGGTGATGGTAATCACCAGCGATTCGCTGGTGGTTTCATACGCCACCACAAACCTCTTTCCCGGATCATAGGCATTGCCGTGCAGGACCGCGTTCACCGCCGCCTCGCGTACCGCCATCGCCACCTGATATTGCTCGTCTTCAGCCAGTCCCGCGCCGGCGGCAACCTCTGTAGCTTTTTGTTCCACCTGATTGACGCTTTCCAGGGTTGACTCAAGCGTGTATGAAACCCGGTTTGTCATGGGGCGAGTCACTAGGCTGTTTTTAAAAACGTCCTGGACGAATGAACTTCTCGGGCAAATCACTTAAGTGTAGCTTACGTAGATAGAGAGTTGTCAAACCGCAGTCTCATTCCCCGCCCGTCTGGCCGTTGCCTCCCGCCACGCTGCACTGCCACCAATCAGATTCGTGCCATGCGCGAAGAAGTTTTTTCTTTAGTCTTCGCATTGGTTTTTCTTCAGCTCTCCACGTCCTCCCAAGTTCCCCTGTGTTCTCTGTATTGGGGGTTTTAACTTTTGCTTTTGAGTTTTCTCCGCGTCTCCGCGCCTCCGTGGTGGATGTTTCTTTTTGGGTGCAGTTCCGCTGCGCTGCGCTCATCCGCGCCGGGGCTTACCGAAACAGGTTCTTCAAAATAAAAATTGCATTCGCCGGACGCTCCGCCAGCCGCCTCATCAGGTAGGGATACCACTCCGTCCCGAACGGAATATAAACGCGGCAGCGCCAGCCTTCTTTCACCAGCTTTTGCTGCAGGTCGCGGCGCACGCCATAAAGCATCTGGAACTCAAACGTCGAAGCCGCGATCTTTTCTTTCTGCGCGAACTCAATCGTGGCGCGGATCATGTTCTCGTCGTGCGTGGCGATGCCATGATACACGCCGCTCTTCAGCAGCATCTTCATCAGCTTTACGTAATTCGCATCGACGTCAGCTTTCTTTGGGAACGCGATCTCGGGCGGTTCTTTGTATGCACCTTTGCACAAGCGAATGCGTATCCGTTGCGCCAGCAGCGCTTCAACATCTTTTTCGCTGCGAAACATATAAGATTGGATCACCGCGCCCACGTGCCCGGCGTTCTCCGGCTGGCTATGCAGCCGATGGACAAAGTCCAGCGTCCGTTGCGTATACGCCGAGCCTTCCATGTCAATGCGGACAAAGTTGTTGATCCGTGTCGCATGCTGCACCACGCCCGACGCGATCTCATAAGCCATCGCCTCATCCACGTCCAGCCCCATGTGGGTGAGCTTCAGGCTCACGTTGGCGTTCAACCCCAGGGCGCTCATCTGGTCCAGCATCTGGTGGTAAAGCTGTGCGCTGTGCCGGGCTTCGTCGGCGTTGGTCACGTTCTCGCCCAGATTATCCACGCTCACGCTCAGGCCGAGCTTGTTCATGGCCTGCGTGGCCGCAAGCGCGTCTTCAATGGTGGTGCCAGCCACAAAACGGCGAGAAAGGCGCTGGCCAATCCAGGTTTTCTCCGCCGCCGAGCGCAGAGATTTGCTTTCTGACAGGGAAATGAAAGCGGCCCTTAGCACAGGGCTCCCGGAGGCGCGGTGGAGGCAGATTTACGCATATTGAGCAAACATATTTTTGTAACACAAGATTCGCGATTGGGCGAGGATGCTGATCTGAACGCCAATCCTCCTGGAGGCAGAAAGGACTGGTGAGAGCGTCTGCTCCTTTGTTTGAGCGCAAGATTCGGGTAGCAGGCGGCATTTATCATTGTAATGACGAGGTGAGATACATGCGCAAGGATTTCAGCCCGGTGCTGAAGCAGGCGCTGCAGCTGGCCCTTGAGTACCTGAACAACGTGGATGATCAGCCGGTGGGGGCAACCGCATCTCTCAGCGAACTGCGTGCGAATGTATGCAAAGCGTGGAACACCGAAGGCATGGATGCATCACAGGTAGTGAATGATCTCGTCCGCGACACTGCTGGCGGACTGAACAATTCCGTTAACGCGCGCTTCTATGCCTGGGTCATCGGCGGCTCACTTCCCTCAGCGCTGGCTGCGGACTGGCTCACCTCAACCTGGGACCAGAACGCCGGCATGTACAGCGTTGCTCCCGCAGCATCCGTTGTGGAAGAAGCGGTGGGAATCTGGCTGAAAGACTTGTTCGGACTTCCCGCGAACGCATCCTTTGCCCTGGTCACCGGTTGCCAGATGGCCAATACAACGTGTCTCGCAGCAGCGCGTTCATGGCTTCTGAATCAGAAAGGATGGGACGTAGAGCGCCAGGGGCTAGCCGGTTCTCCGCCCATTACCGTCGTCTGCGGCATACGTCACGCCTCTATCGATCGATCGCTACGCCTTCTTGGCTTCGGCGACGCCTCACTCAAGCCGCTGCACACAAACCCGCTTGGAGCGTTGAGTTCGGCGGCGCTTGAACGCGCTTTGCAGGAATTAGATGGCCGTCCCGCGCTCGTACTGCTCCAGGCGGGTGACATCAACAGCGGCGGCTTTGACGATTTTGAGACGTTAATTCCACTGGCGCGCAAGTACAGCGCCTGGGTGCACGTGGATGGCGCGTTCGGGATGTGGGTAACTGCCAGCCCCCGCTATGAAAAACTGGCGCGCGGCTTGGACAAGGCACATTCCTGGGCCACCGACGGGCACAAATGGTTGAATGTTCCTTACGATTGTGGATACGCGTTTGTCGCCGAGCCTGAGTCGCATCGCGCTTCCATGAGCTATAAGGCAAGTTATCTGTCTCATCAGACCGAAGCTCGTGATCCGCTGGACTGGAATCCTGAGTTCTCGCGGCGAGGACGCGGTTTTGCCAGTTATGCTGCCTTGCGCGAGCTGGGCCGCAACGGCGTTCGTGAGATGGTAGAACGAAATTGCGATTGTGCCTCTCAGATCGTGGCTGGGCTCGCGCAGATCGAACATGTTGATGTCTTATCCGAGCCGATCATTAATCAGGGCGTTGTGGCTTTCCGTGATCCATCCGGCCAGCCTTCCGACTCATGGAATGATCAGGTGATTGCCGCCATCGCAAAGGAAGGAACTTCATTCTTCTCCGGCACCACCTTCAATGGACGGCGTGCCATGCGCATCAGCGTTTGCAACTGGCAGACCTCGGCAGAAGATGTGAAGCGCACTTTAGAGGGGGTGCATCGAGCGCTGCAATGGTTGCTTTCAAGAGAGGCACTGAGCAAAGCGGCTCGTTGATGTCCGTGGAATGCAGACGTGCCTCAAGCCAATACTATCAGTGCAGCTTGGCCCCATAGGTTTGAGATACTTCATCGGTATCGCACATGACGGTGACTATGGTTGAACCGCCGGCATTTGTTCAGCTATTCGCAGCGGGGCCACAATTACCCGTTAGAAAATTGTTCATTTACCAAATTTACCGTCCGTGCTCTTCCAGAAACTTCTCCGCTTCAATCGCCGCCGCGCAGCCTGATCCTGCAGCGGTAATTGCCTGGCGATAACGGCGGTCCTGTACGTCACCACAGGCAAAGACGCCGGGAATGCGCGTCATCACAAAGTCGCGGGTCTTCAGGTAGCCATCATCGTCCATGTCGAGCTGGCCGGTGAACATTTTGGCGTTGGGCTCATGGCCAATGCCCAGGAACATGGCGCTCGTAGGGAAGTCCCAGACCTTGCCGGTCTTCAGGTTCTTCAGCTTAAGCGCGATGACTTCTTTCTGGTTGGGGTCGAGCACGTCTTCCACCATCGTGTCGGTCAGGAACTCAATTTTCTCGTGCTTGCGCGCGCGATCCAGCATGATCTTGGACGCGCGGAAGTGCTCACGCCGATGAATGATTGTGACCTTGGTGGCAAAACGGCTAAGAAACAAAGCTTCTTCCATCGCTGAATCGCCGCCCCCGATCACCGTAATCGGCTTGCCTTTGAAGAAGAACCCGTCACAGGTGGCGCATGACGATACACCATGGCCGATCAGCTTTTGCTCGTTCGGCAGTCCCAGCCAGCGCGCGGAAGCTCCGCTGGCAATAATGAGCGTACGGGTCGTGATGATTTTGCCGCCGCCGAAATCGAGCTTGAAAGGCCGCTGGGTCAAGTCCGCTTTTACCAGATGCCCGCGCATGTATTCGGCGCCAAAGCGCGCCGCCTGCTTGCGTATGTTCTCAATCAGCTCCGGGCCCTGGATGCCTTCAGGGAAGCCGGGAAAGTTTTCCACCAGCGTGGTAAGAGAAAGCTGGCCACCGGGCTCGTGGCCTTCAATCACCAGCGGGTTCAGGTTGGCGCGGGCCGCGTAGATGGCAGCCGTCAGGCCGGCACAACCGGTGCCGAGCACTACTGTATCGCGAACGGAATTTTCCATGGCATCCATTAGATTCATGACCTTCGATTTAGTTTCAGTGCTTCGCAGCGGCCGGTTTGCGTTTGGCGACCGGTGCAGGCGCTTTGGCATCGGCATTGAGCCACGCAATATCCGAGCGGAAAGCCGTCCGCAGCCCCAGCGCCGCGCGATATTGCGCCATGATTTCCGATGCCTGATGAAATATTGGTTCGTAAGCGCTCTGGTCCACTTCTTCGCACCGTGACAGCACTGCAGAACTCTTGTTAAACCGCTCAACCCTCACGCGCGAGGTTGGCGTATCCACCTGCAACAGTGAGAGCGGCTTTGCCGCGTTCGCAGAAACGCGGTCTTCCATCGCCACTTGAAGAAAATCTTTGGGATCCCGCGGCCGCAGCACCAGGATTTCGACCGTATTGGTTGTGTCAGTGCTCATAGAGTACTGCGCCGTCAGCAGCGGCGACTCCGCCGCAAAGTCCCGGCGCAGGCGGACATATTTTGCGTCAGGGGCGTCTTTTAGTGAAGTGCGTCCGCGGGAAAGTTCAAAGTCCGCGCTGAACGCCGGCTTGGGCTGCACCGCCGCTAGCGCTCCCTTAATGATGGCTTGTTCATCGGCTCCCGGCGTGCAGACGTTCAGGTAATTTACCTTGACCTGCGGCTTGCCGTCCGGAGACGGCGCTGTAGGCTGGGCGCTGGGCGTTGGAGCGGGCGCTTGCTGGTCCTGAGCGGCCCCTGCCGCCAGCATAAACAGGGCTGTTAGTGCGATTCTGAACACGGTTTGGATTGTAGCATTTGCCGGCGCGTCCGATGATTGCTGATAGGTATGAACCGGACGGCCAGAATGAGAGATGACGGCGGATTAGAACCCAGGCTAAACCCCAAACCTCGCCACAGGTAACACTGATTTACACGGATCAAAAGTTCATAGGAGCTTTTTGAATTTTGTAAATCCGTGTCATCCGTGTTCATCCGTGGTGAGATTTGTTTTTTGCGTAAAGCAGAGCGAGCTAACATTTGCGTTTGTCCTGCGTCCAAGTGGCTGGAGCACGATCGGCCAAGTGGTGGCTGTCATGTTGCCAGGCTTCGGCCAAAATTCTCTGCAAGGCGGCTCAATTGAAAAAGAACTACTCGCTGTGGTTGACCTTAGTGATGTTGCTTGCGTTTGCGAATATTGCACTGGCGCAGGACTTCGCCGAAGTTCCCATTCCGCCCAACGGAAACAATGAAAAGGCCGAAGTTTCCCAATGGATTGGGCTGGTGAAAGTGACGATCTCTTATCACAGCCCCAATCTGCACGGCGGAGGAGGAGCGGACCGCAGCGGACACATCTGGGGCGAATTGGTGCACTATGGTTTTATTGACGAAGGTTTTGGGCCGACCAAGGCTGCGCCCTGGAGGGCCGGCGCAAATGAAACCACCACTATCTCGTTTTCGCATGATGTGAAGGTGGATGGCAAAGAAGTCAAAGCTGGAACGTACGGCCTGTTTCTGGATGTCGAGAAGGAAGGGCCGTGGCAGTGGATCTTCTCCACCAACTCCGCAGGCTGGGGAAGTTTTCAATACGATCCAAAAGAGGATGTTCTGCGGGTGCCGACGACCCCAGTACCCGCTCCGCATACAGAATTTCTTACGTATGGGTTTGATGAGCGCAAGCCGGATTCGACCGTGGCTTTTCTCCAATGGGAAGACAAGCGAGTCCCTTTCCGTATTGAAGTTCCCAATGCTAATGAAATTTACGTAGCGCAGATACGGCATAACCTGCTCTCATGGCCGGGATTCGATTACAAAAATTGGCAGAATGCGGCGCAGTTTTGCGCCAGCAACAAAATTAATCTGGATGAAGCCCTCATTTGGGCCGATAAAGCGATCTACGGGCCATTCCGGGGAGCAACGATCGGTAGCGAAGATTTCTCAACAGTGCAGACCAAAGCGGACGTGCTGCAGGCAATGGGCAAAACCGACGAGGCAGATAAGTTGATGGACAAGGCATTCCAGCTTACTGGCGCAGATCTGCTGCCGGTCCATATTTACGGGATGCGCTTGCTCGGCGCCGGGAGAAATGAAAAAGCTATTGAAATTTTCAAACTTAACCAGAAAAGGCATCCAGAAGATAAATTCTGGGGTTACCTGGGATTGGCGCGGGCGTATACAGCTGCCGGCGATAAAGAAAAAGCCATAAAGAACTGGGAGATTGTGCTGCAAAACATTCCAGAAAGCCGGAAAGGCCAGCTCCCTGCATACCAAGCTGCGCTCAAAAAGCTAAAAGAGGCGAGCTAGGCGAAACCGAGCAATATGATTTGGGTTGGGGTGATCACCCGATGACGGCGATCACCCGATCATCCGATTGCCTGCACAAGCACTCTCTCATTTCCATGGTGGACTCACTACTCGCGATGGTCATCTTTTCAAATACCTATCCACCCATCCATTCACCGTCTTGTACCAGAGCTCGCTGTTTTGCGGCTTCAGTACCCAATGTCCTTCGTCGGGGAAGTAGAGCATTTTTGAAGGAATGTTCAGCCGTTGCAGCGTGGTGAAAAGCTGGAATCCTTCGGAGACATCAAACCGGTAATCTAGCTGCCCGTGGACGACTAGAGTCGGTGTCTTGAATTGCGCTGCAAAAAGATGTGGCGACCACTTGCGATATTCTTCGCGGTTGTTCCAAGGCGTGTCATCAAACTCCCACTCGGGGTACCACAGCTCTTCCGTGGTGCCATAAGTGCTTTCCGTATTGAACATTCCGTCATGTGAGACCAGGCACTTGAACCGATTGGTATGCCCCAGGACCCAATTGATCATGTAGCCGCCGTAGCTCGCGCCCAGCGCGCACTCGCGATCTTTGTCAATGAACGGGTACATCTTCTCGGCGTAATCCAGGCCATTCATCAGGTCGATGTAAGGCTTGCCGCCCCAGTCTTTGTTTACGCCATCCACAAATGCCTGCCCGTATCCAGTGGAACCACGCGGGTTGATCATGATCACCACGTAACCATCGGCGGCAAAAAGCTCGGCATTCCAGCGGTATGACCATTCGTCGCCCCACTGGCCTTGAGGTCCGCCGTGGATGAGAAACTTAACCGGATATTTTGCGTCTTTGTTGAACCGGGGCGGCTTCAGCAGAAATCCCTGGACTTTGGTTCCACCAGCTCCGGCAAACCAGAAAGATTCCACTGGCTGCATGGCGGTATTTGCCAGTGCTGTATCGTTCAGGTGGCTCAGTTCCTCCGCAACATAATTGGATTTGTAGGCCATACGATTTGATGGGCCGCTCTTCGCAGCAGGAGTGCTTTGCGCTTCTCCTTCCAGCGAGATTTTGTACACTTCGGTGGGCGAGGTAACGGAGAGCTGGGTAAACACCAGCGTTTTCCCGTCAGAAGAAATGTTTGGCTCATCATTCGTTCCGTTGAGGACTTGCTCAATAGCCCTTACACCCATGCCAGTTGGTTTGTTGCCGGCAAGCGCGACCGGCAAGTTCAGCCTATAGATCGGCGATGCGCCTTCTTTCTCTGACGCAAAGTAAATGAACTTCGAATCAGGCGACCACGCGTACGATTCAACCCACTGATCAAAGCCTTCAGTGAGATTGGTGATCTGGCCTGAGCCGCGGTCGTACACCACCAGCCTGAACCGGTCACTTTCATAACTGGCGCGCTTTTGCATGCGCCAAGCCAGCCACTTGCCATCCGGCGAGTAAAGCGGCGTGGAATCACCGCCGGGGCTGGTGCTGAGCTTTTTGGGTTCTCCGCCGGTGATAGGCACAACAAAAATGTCATTGTTTGTGCTGGTCGCGCCCACCTCGTCCCAGTTGCTGGTGAAAGCTACCTCTTTTCCGTCTGGCGAAATGGCATAAGCGTCCTGGCCGCCCAGGCTGAAAGGAGGAACATCATGATCGCCGGGAGTCAGGTCTTTTGCCACTCCGCCTTCTGCCGGAACCACAAAAAGATGGCTCCGCTTGCCGGCGCTGTAGCGGTTCCAGTGGCGGAAAAGCAGATGTTCAAAGATGACGGCTTTCACTTTCGAATTGGCCCGTTCCAGGTCGCTGAATTTGTTGCAGGCGTCATCCATGCAGCCGGGAAAAACTTCAGATGCAAAAACAATATTCTTGCTATCCGGTGACCAGATAGCGCCATCGGCTTCCGTGGAGATATTGGTTATCTTCTTTGGCGCGCCACTGGGCATCCCGGAAGCCGGGTCAAAGCCGGCTATCCAAACCTGCGAGCCGCCTTCCGTTGCGCTCAGGTAAAGATAGCTCTTTCCATTGGGCGACCAGTGTCCGCCGCTCTCACCCGCTGGGGTGCCAGGCAGTTGTCGTGCCTGCCCTCCGGCGATCGGAACCACCCAGAAGTGGGAAATACGCTTGTTCTCTTTCAGGTCTACATCCACGGCTGCAAAAAGCACCCATTTGCCATCTGGCGAGACTGACGGGCCGCCAATGCGCTTCAGAGACATCATGTCCTCAAAGGTGAAAGGCTTTTTTGCCGGCGGCTGAGCGGAAAGCTGAACAAAAAAGCCATCCATGAGTAAAATAGCCATGGCTGAAACGATTAAGAGCGTAAAGCGGCGCATGCGGTCTCCTGAAAGAAAGCAAGTTTAAAACCTTTTTGTGGTTTCAGGCCAGCATGCAATCATTGAATCGTTGAAAGGCTCTTTAACCCAGTGAGGATATTTAAAGGAACCGGAATGAACTTCTCCAGAATTGTGCGTGTTGTTTTGATTTCTTGCTTTGCCGTGGCGACACTGCCTTCGGCTCTCATAGCCCAGACGAATTGCGATGAGGGCACAGGCCCGCTTAATCCTGCCCAGCCGCAAGGGGTGACGCCGCAGCAGATCATTGAAAAATTCGGGGCGAAGGAAGAAATCTTCCGCCAGGCACTCAACAATTATGTCTATACCCAGGACATCACCGTGCAGGAACTTGACGGGAGCACCGTAAGCGGCGAATTCCGTCTGGTGCAGGAAATCACGTATGACGATAAAGGCGGCCGCATTGAGAATGTTACATTCGCGCCGCAAAATACATTGCGGCAACTGAGCTTGAGCCGAGAAGATTATGAGGACTTTCGTTACAAGATGGCCTTTGTCCTGACAAGCTCTGACCTGCCCCAGTACAACCTGCTTTACGTTGGGCAGCAGCGCCAGGATGAAGTCGATACCTATGTTTTTGATATCGCGCCCAAGACGTTCGTGAAGGGGCAGCGCTATTTCCAGGGACGCATCTGGGTTGACAATCACGACTTGCAGATTGTGAAGAGCTGCGGCAAAACCGTGCCGGACACAATCGCTACCAAGAAAAAGAAGAACGAGACGGAGAATCTCTCGCCCAAGTTCGTGACCTATCGCGAACAGATCGATGGTCAATACTGGTTCCCCACCTACATTCGCGCCGATGACGTCCTGCACTTCCGCGGTAACGATGTCCACATGCGCGAGATCATCAAGCTGACAAATTACAAGCGTTTTGGCTCGAAGACCAAAATCATCTTCAAGGGCGAAGCCAAGGAAGATCCGAAGGATAATCCCAAAGACAATCCAAAGACCCCGGAAAAGAAGCCATAACGCCAAATTTCAGGCGCTTAATACCAACGAGCCATTTTCGTCTGGCCGCCGCTCCGTTTTTATTTGTTAAGTGGGTGTATAAGAGTTGCCGCTCGCACCTTCGCCGCATCTAAGCAGGTAGGAATCCGAAGGAATAACTATGCGGCATGCAGCACTCACTTTTCCCGTGGGCGCAACGCGCTTTGCCTTGAAGCTCGTTGCCTTAATGGTTTTGCTTTCCCCACTCGCATTAACAGCTCAAACCAATTGTGAGGAAGGCAATGGCCCGCTGCGGACAGCGCCTCCGCAAAACATCAGCGTGCAAGACCTGATCCAGAAGTTTGCTGAGAAGGAAGCTGTTTTTAAAGAAGCGCGGAATCATTACACCTATACGCAAGAAGTATCGGTGGAGACCCTGGATGGCGACACTGTGGATGGTCGGTTCAAGGAAACCACCGATGTCCTGTATGACGACCAAGGAAAACGTATTGAGAACGTGACGTATGCGCCCATGAATACGCTGCAACGCGTCAGCTTGACTAAGGAAGACTTTGACGATTTTCGCAATCATCTGCCGTTTGTGCTGACCTCGGAAGACCTTCCGCAATACAACATCCTGTATGCCGGACAGCAGCACGTGGACGAGCTCGATACCTATGTTTTCGACGTGGCGCCAAAGAAAGTAGGAAAAGAAGGCGGCCCTCGCTTTTTCCAGGGACGCATCTGGGTTGACAATCGCGATTTTCAAATCGTGAAGACCTGCGGCAAAAACGTTCCGGACATCCACAAAAAAGGGCAGGAAAATCTGACCCCCAAATTCGTGACCTATCGCGAACAGGTGGACGGCCAATACTGGTTTCCAACCTATACCCGTGCCGATGATATTTTGCACTTCAGGGACGGGGCCGGAGACGTGCACATCCGTGAGACCCTGAAGTACACGAATTACAAGCGCTTTGGCGTGAAAACCCGAATCATCTACAACGGACAGCCGATTAAAAATGAATCGGGACCGAAATGAGCAATTAGCAAATAGCACTTAGCCGGAGCATGTCTGCGGCAACCGATCAATGAACTGAACAAGCGCGCAGTGGGTCGATTAGGTGTCAATCAGAAAAAGACCATCTTATGGGACTTGGAACGTTGGATTACAGTAGCGGTTCTGGTTGTAAAGGATCTTTTTGGCTAGCTGCTAATTGCCAATCGCTATTTGCTAATGATGCAATAGCCACATGAACCAGCCGGCAACAAACAATCCGCCAAGGGCCATGGCAAAGCAGTAAGCGCCGTACCGGATCATTTCATTCGGAGTGTTGCGCTGAGTGATGCCGAACACGATGGAAAAAAAGAAAGCAAACAGCGTTGCAGCGGTGAAGTGAGAGAGTTGCAGGGCCAGCATCATTGTTTCTTCCCAATCGCAATGTGGTATGCGTCCACGGCTGCCATGATGTTCAAGAGGCCCGCTACAACAATAAATTTTGTTCCATAGTCGGCCACAGCAGAAGTGATGGAAGTGCCACCCCAGTCAAAGACGCGCGCCATAAAATAAAACGCGCCAGATCCCAGATCGCCGATGAACCCCAGGATATCCAGCAGGTCGCCTGTGTTGGGCTGGTAGACTTTGCCCTGCATCGCCAGGCCAAAGGCAAACATTCCTGCCACGGAAGCAAACAGCAGCAGGCCGCGTATCCAGCGTTTCTGGATCAAATGTCCCGCGCCGGGAATCAGCCAGCCGATCAGCGGGGCCATGGCCGCCATTCCGGTGAAGGGAACTGCTGCGGTTGTAGGTTGCGCGTCCGGTGTAGTGGTTTCTGTTTTCGCCATCAAATCTGTTTTCGCCATCAATGGATTTTCGCCGTCAAATAACGACCAACTCGTTCTGTATTTTACCTGTTACTTCAGCCGCGCCGTTGCGCGTGAGTACGTTTACTTCACTGCGCACACCAAACTCCGGCAAGTAAATTCCCGGCTCAATTGAAAAACAGGTATTGGGGATGATCTCGCGGTCATCCTTAGTTTCAAGGTTGTCCATGTTGGCGCCGTTGCCATGCACGTTTACGCCGATGGAATGCCCTGTGCGATGCGTGAAGTATTGCGCATAGCCTGCGGCATTAATATGCTCACGCGTGGCCTGGTCCACTTCCCAGCCGGCGATGCGCCGCTTGCCCGCAAATGCCTCCANCACTTTCTTTACGCCCGCATCGCGCGCGCCGCTTACGATGTTGAATATCTCAACTTGCTTTTCTGAAGGCGTGCCGAGCACTCCGGTCCACGTAATGTCGTAATAGACGGCTTCCGGAGTGTTCTTTTTGGCCCAGATATCCAGCAGAACGAAATCGCCGTCTTTGATCGCGGACGATGTTTCCGCGCTCGGCCCATAATGCGGATTGCCGCTATTAGCATTCACCGCCACAATCGGCAGGTCTTCAGTGACCAGGTTTTCGCGGCGGAACGCCTCCGCAAGCCACTGCTGGATTTGGTACTCCGTAGCGCCGCCGTTGCGGACGCGCCGGCCAATCTCCCTGAAGCATTCCGGCACAATAGCGTCAATGGCGTCACGCGCGGCAAAATGGCTGGCAATCTGCTCATCGCTCCAGGCGGCTTCAAATTTCGCCACCAGATCGCCGGAGCTAACAATCTCCTTGCCAAAGCTGCGAACCAGTTCCACCGTGCCTGCGTCCACCAGGCCGATGTAGGGAATCAGGTTGTTGGGCGAATACTGCATGGCCACCGTACGATGGCGCACCAGCATAGCCTGCAGGTTGTCCCAGAGTTCGCGCCAGGAAGAGTACTCGCGCTTGGCGCCGGGGACAGAATCCAGGTGCCCCGCCTCAATGCGGTGCACCAGCTTGGTGGGCTCGCCTTCACGGGGAATAATGTAAAACCAGCGGCGCGTGACCATCAGCCCTTCAGGCAGTCCCAGCACTTTGTAACCAATGGGATCGCGATGGTGATGGTCATAAAACAGCCATGCATCGATATTTCGCTCGTGCAGGGCTGACTGAATAGCTTTCAAATCCATAAGTGGTTCTTCTATTTAAACACATTTCTCTGAAGCTAAACCGTGATTACCGTGAGGCTGGAGAATGCAGATGGATAGAGATGGTCGTCGAGCGTCAACAGGCGATAACCACGGTGTGACGCGTGCGCGCCGATCAGGAAGTCGGCCAAAATACGGCGTGGCCCGGGATCGCGTTGTTTCCTTCTTCTCGATGCGTATGCCTGGAACCCCCGTCCGGCAAGGCGCCAAATCTCTTCATCCAGATCAAACTCAACGATGATGCCGGTATCGGAACAAAACGCGTTGAGAAATGCTTCTGTTCGTCCTGGCGCGGCGATCAGTTCAGCAAATACTGGCGCGCTCAGTACCATCCGACCGCGTCCCAAAGCATCATCAAGGGCCTTCTGCGCGGCATTGCTGACAGCCGGATCACGGTCCCAAAGGGCAACAATCACATTGGTATCGACCGAGGTCGTCATCGTTCGCGCATCGCTCGCGTCCAGCGAATGATCGCTTTCTTCCCGGAGCCGATTCCCCGGTTGCCGATCCCCCGGTACTTGGTAAACGGACTTTTTGCTCTTACCGGCCGCACTCTGACGCCGGTCTTGTCTTCTTCAAACAGCAACACGTCGCCTGCGCGTACCCCGAGCGCCCTGCGGATGGCAAGAGGCACGGTAATCTGGCCTTTCGATGTAATCTTCGCCTGTTTCTCCAAAGTGCCCACCCTCCCGATTCCTTACTCTATTATACAGCTCCTTACTTTGGCATCAATAAACATTAAGGCAGCGGTTGGTGGAAGACAAAAATCGGACACTTTGGACATTAAGCGTGAGTTTCAACCCGATCAGTGCAATCCGTGTTAATCCGTGGTAAGGTTTTCAGCCCTTCGCCGCCGCTTCTTTCGGCATGAGCGTCCGGTCGTAAATCCACAACAGCAACGCGGTCAGCACGCCGACTGCGATCACCGCGTACCACATTTTTTCCGGTTGGTGGGTGACTTCACCGAAGTGATGGATCAGTTTTCCGCCGAACCAGCCGGCGATCAGCGAGCCGATGCCGATAGGCAGGAACGCAAAGCCCATGTACGTGCCCTGCTGTCCTGAAGGAGCGAGACGAGAGATGTATTCGTAATAGCGCGGAGACTGGATAATTTCTCCAATGGCCACGACGGCCAGAGTGGCGTAGGCCATGATTACCGAGGGATGAATAATGAGCAGAATCCAGGCCACAGCCGAAACTAATGTTCCGAGAGTGATGGCGCGGAATGGCGCGACCTTCTGCATGGCCAGGTTCAGCAGCACGGTGAAAGCGATCACTAATAACGGGCCGGTAATCAGCATGATTTCAGTATCGGCTTTTGCGTCGATATAGTCATGCACGTAGAGGGGCAGAATGATGAACTCCTGCCAGTAAACGATCCAATATCCGGAAAAGATCAGCAGAAACAGCATGAATCGCGGATTTGTAAGCACCATACCAAAATTCTTGAGTGACTCCCTGAGGCTGGCGGTCTGAACTTCGCCGGAGCGCCTGGGTTCGCGGAAGAAAATCAGTACGGCAAAAAACATCAGGAAGACGCTGCCCGCCGCGACACGGAATACATTTTCCACGCTCATGTGGCGATGCACCCATGAAGCCACGAACGGTCCCGCAGCCCCGCCAATATTCACCAGCGTGTAATAGATTGAGTACCCAATCGAGCGAACGTTTTCTTTCGATGCGCGTGCCGTGGTGCCAACCACCGCGGGTTTTACCAGAGCAATGCCCAGCGCAGGCAGTGCCAGAACCACGCTCACGAGGACAATCAGCGGCATGTGATCACGAACGGGCCCAAGCCACGATGAGCCGAGCGATCCCAAGAGGAAATACGAGCAGCTAAGGATCAGGTACGCCAGTGAAAGAGCGCGGCGAAATCCCAATCGGTCCGCAACCGTGCCACCAAAAGCGGCCATGAACCAAACCAGACCGCCGAACAATCCTGTAAGGCTGCTGGCCTGCTGCACGGGAAACATCAGCGCCTCATGCAGATAGCGCGCCAGCGAAGCGAACGCGGCGTAATAGGAAAGCCGTTCAAAAAGCTCAGTGACGTTGGCGACCCAGAATGGCCGTTCAAAGCCGGTCTTTATCTGCTCCAGGCGTTCAGAAAAGGACAAGATGTTCTCCTTGGTCGGCAAATTTCAAATTTGAAATTTAAGATTTCAAATTTTCGCCAGCCTCTGCTCTGCTGCTGACTTACTCACACCCGCGATCCGTATTACTTTATTTCGGCTGGTTTCACCGCTGGCTATGGTAACGGAGGAGCGCGGAATTGCAAACAAATCCGCAAAGAATTCAATCACCGCCTGGTTGGCTTTGCCTTCGACCGGCGGCACTGTCAGCGCAAGCTTGAGTGCATCACCCACTACTCCGGTGATGGCATTCTTGCGCGCGCGGGGATGGACCTTTATGGCAAAGGTGATCCCTTTTGCACCTTCATGGATGGGGATCATGCGGGCGTTGGCCGGGCGCCCTGGGGTCTAATCCCAAAGACGGCTGTGCCAACGCGTACGCAGGTCGATCCTTCTTCTATGGCGACTTCAAAATCATGCGACATGCCCATGGAAAGCACGTCCATTTGGATCCCTAGCAGTTTGCGCACAACGATCTGGTCACGCATATCGCGCAGCAGGCGGAAGTAAGGTCGTGCGCCTTCAGGATTTTCAGTGAATGGCGGCACAGTCATCAGTCCGCGAATCTGTAAGCTTTCAAGCTGCGGCGCCGCGCGAAGCAGATTTTCCAGCTCCGGAGAATCGAGAGTTATTCCGGCTTTGCTTTCTTCCTGGCCGACTTTGATTTCGATCAACACATCAAGCTTCTTACCGGCTTCCGCTGCGGCTTGATTTAGTTTTTCCGCCAATCGTACTGAATCCACAGAATCGACGGCGTGAAACCCTTCTGCGGCTTTCTTCGCCTTGTTGCTTTGCAGATGGCCGATCAGGTGCCATTCAGCATTTTTCAATTCGCTCAGTGCGCCGGACTTCCCTTCAAATTCCTGCACACGATTCTCGCCAAAAACTCGAAGCCCCGCAGCGTAGGCTTCTTTGATCCGCTCCGGTTCCACGGTCTTGCTGACAGCCATAAGTGTGATCGAGCCAGGATTGCGACCCACACGCGCCGCTGCACGGGCAATGCGCTCGCTGATCTCGGCAATGTTGTCAGCGATCGACATGGAAGGATTATAGGAGATCAACCTACCACGGAGGCACTGAGACACGGAGAAAAGCGGAAAGGTTCAAAGAACTTACCGCTGATCAACACGGATTATCGCGGCGAAAATCCGCGTTCATCTGCGGTAGGCTTTTGTTTTCTCCGTGCCTCAGTGTCTCCGTGGTAGGTTTTAAGGCTTTACCGCAGGTCCACGCCCACCACGTCCGGCATGCGCCGCGCCAGCGAGCGCAGCATCTGCGGAATAGCGGCTTCCCAGAAAGACCATTCGTGCTGGCCGGGAAATTCGGTCATCTCATAAGCAATGTGGCGCTTGCGCAGCAGGTCAGCGAATTGATGGTTGCCGATAATCGTGTCATCGTCCGTGCCGCAAGCCATAAAGATAAAAGTGGTGTGCTGCGTTTCGGCTTTTTCGGCCAGCAGGAAAACGTCGTTTTCTTTGCGCGTCTTACTGTCAGCCGGACCAAAGATGTCAGCGAAGCCAAAGCTCTTGAACGCCTTGTCATACTCCGGATCGCGCGGAGCCGTGACTGCGCCGCTCAGGCTCCCGGCAAAGAAAAACAGTCCGGGATACTTCAGCGCAAGATTGATGGCCGCATAGCCGCCGCTGGAGATGCCGGCAATCGCGCGAGCATCGCCGCCGTTGATGCGGAAGCGTTCGCCCACATCGGTAAGAACGTCCTGCAGAAAATAGTCTTCCCACTTTTCTTTAGGATTGGTGGCTGAGTTGATATACCAGGAGTTCTCACCTTCAATCGATACAGCGATAAGCTGGTAGCGCTCCAGGTCGCGAGTGAGGTTGGAGTGCGCCTCAAAGCTGCGGTAATGTCCGGTGAGTCCGTGCAGCAGGTAGAGCACGGGATAGCGATTTTCCGTGGTGAAGTAATCCTTGGGCAACACCACCCGATACTGCATTTCTCGCTGCAGGGCCTTGCTGAAGAATTTCACGTCCTGTACGCGCTTGTTGCTCTCAGATTGCGCGGCGGCGGCGGGGCTTGCGGCTGTAAGTGCTGTCGAAGGCGAAGCAGATCGGGTTTGAGCCTCCACAGAAGCGCCCGGGCCAACCATCGCGGCGCACAGGCAAATTACCGCAAACAAGCGTGAACGAGAAATTTTGGGCATAGGCAAGAGACGGCAGAACGCAGAGAATGTTAGCAGAGTCTAAGAAGAGCTCTTACCGCGAAGGACGCGAAGCCAAAAACCTTCGCGACCCTCGCGATCGTGGCGGTAAATTACTTTTCTTCCAGGGGTTTGCGGGCGAAATAGAAGAGCGATCCTGCCAGCACGATAAACATCAAAGCTGCAAGCCACTGTGCATCGGCCAGATAGGGAATTCTCCTGCTCAATGACAAGACAGCGTCAGGGATCCAGTTCTTAATCGCCATGTATTTAACGCCGATTCCCAGAAGACCCACAATGCCGCCGGCTGCGATCAGGCCGCTGGCGTAGAGCGAGCCGGGGCTTACTTCGCTCTCTTCGGCATGTTCTCCGGCTTTGCGCGCAGCGCGCTCTACTAGCCAGCGCACCAGGCCGCCGCAGAAGATTGCCAAAGTGGTTGAGATCGGGATATAGAAGCCTACGGCAAACGACAGCGAGCGGATTCCCAGAATCTCGACTCCAATCACCAGAAAGACTCCCAGTAGGATAAGCCCCCAGGGCAGCTTGTGAGTAAGGATACCGTTGATCACAGTGGCCATCAGGCGCGCCTGCGGGGCGGCAGCGTTGCGGCTGCCGATTCCATGCACCCACTGGACTTCGATCTTGCCGGACGGAGGGTTGTAAAAATAACTGCCGTCAGGGATCACCGAAGAGTTGAGCGCATTTACCACGGTCATTCCCTGAACAGAAACTCGCTGTCCGCTGGGCTTGCCATCAGCGCCGGTAATAGGGACCTCTGTGCGGTCGAAAGCCGTATTTCCCGCAACGCTGACGCCTTGAGGCAGGCTTTGAATATTGAGTGGAATATTAGCAGTCTGGAATTCCTCCAGAGTCTTATCCATGCCCTTGAGTGTGAAGCCAATCGCGACCACCGAAACGGCCACGCCGATGATGAGCGCAAGTTGCTGCTTGGCCGGCGTGGCGCCTACGAGAAAGCCAGTCTTCAAATCCTGCGAGGTGTTGCCCGCGTTAGCTGACGCAATGCAAACTACGCCGCCAATGCTGATGGCCAGCGCGAAGAACGCGGGGGCGGTCCATCCCATGACCAAAAACATGGCGCATGTAGCCATGAGAGTGGCAATAGCCATGCCGGAAATGGGATTTGAAGACGTGCCGATCAATCCTGTGATACGGGAGGAGACGGTAACAAAAAGGAAGCCGAAAACTACCACGAGAAGCGCTGCCATCAAGTTGCTGAAGACCGATGTCTGGGCGCCGGGAACGGGACTGAAGGTGAGCATGGCCCACATCATCAGCATCAGAACGCCCGCACCAATCAGCGCCCACTTGAGGCTCAGGTCGCGGTCGGTGCGGCGCTGGCCAGCAGCCCCTGCCGCGCCTTTAGCCAAGTCCTTTGCGCCCGCGCGCAACGCAGCAATAATGGTCGGCAGAGTTTTGAGCAGTGTGATCAGGCCCGCGGCTGCAACGGCCCCTGCGCCCATGGGACGGATGTAGCGCGCCCAAAGCAGATCAGGGGTCATATCAGCGATAGGAACGGTGCTGGGATAGATCGCCGCCGCAGCGTGCGAACCAAAGAATTTAATGCAGGGCATTACTACCAGCCATGCGAACACGCCACCGGCAAAAATCACACCGGCGATTCGCGGGCCAATGATGTAGCCCACGCCGAGATATTCTGAAGTGACATCCGCGCGGATGGAAGAACCGGGATACCAGTTTGGGTTGTAGGTGGGTGTGCCCGGCCAGGCGGCAAAGAGATTTCCATTCGCGAAAAACGTATAGAGACCGCCGAGTCCCAGGCCGGCAAAGACGCGGCTGGCGAATGAGCCGCCTTTGTCACCGGCGATCAGCACGTCGGCGCAGGCTGTGCCTTCAGGATAGAGAAGGTTGCCGTGCTCTTTCACGATCAACTGACGGCGTAGCGGAATCATGAAGCACACGCCCAGGCAGCCTCCGATCAGCGCCAGCATGAAGATGCGGAACTGCTCCAGGGGAAAGCCCAGAAAGATGAGCGCTGGCAGAGTGAAGATGACACCGCCGGCCACGGATTCGCCAGCCGACCCAGCGGTCTGTACGATGTTGTTTTCCAGAATGCTGGCCTTGCCCAGCGCGCGCAGAATGCTGATTGACAACACCGCAATCGGGATCGACGCAGCCACGGTCAGCCCGGCACGCAAGCCGACATAGACGGTAACCGCTCCAAACAGGATCCCAAAGAGACACCCAAAGAAAATGGCGCGGAAGGTGAACTCCGGCCGAACTTCGTCCGGGGGCACGTACGGTTGAAATTTTGGTTCTTCGATTTTCGCTGGTACGGATTCGGCCACAGTTTCCTCCCGGGTCAATTGTCAGGCAAGCATGAATCGAGGGGCAAGTTAGCACATTGGGATGGGTAGTTACAAATTAGCTGCTAGTAGCCGGGTGATCAGGCGATCCGTCATCGGCGAAAATAAAAATACCCCGGAGCCCCAAAGCGCCTGCTCCGCCCGAGCATCTGGCCTCACTGTGTTATTGTCGTCGGCTCTTTCGGAATCCAGAAGGAAAATACTGCGCCGCGGGGAGAATGATGATTGCGAACTCGTATGAAGCCTTGATGCCTTTCAATAATGTCTTTCGTCAGCCACAGACCCAGTCCGGTGCCGGTATTGCCTTTGGTGGTAAAGAAGGGCTCAAACAGCTTGCGGTAAGCGGTTGCGGAAATTCCCTGGCCATGATCGGCCACGGTAATCCTGATTCCTTGTACATTGGTTGCGGGATGGCGCAGATTGGAACCTTGTAACAGCAGGCTTCCTCCCCTGGGCATGGCATCAATGGCATTGGCGATCAGGTTCACCAACACCTGCCGGATTTCGCCCAGAGAGCAGACGGCCGTGCATTTTTCCTCGCACTCCACTTTCACTGTGATGTTCTGGTTTCTCAGCTTGGCTCTGAAGAGCACAACAGCCAGATCCAGTAGCTGCCGTACTTCCACTCGCTCCGGCCCTTTGGATGAACGATGAAACCGCAGCGTGTGGTTGGCAATCTCGGTAACGCGTCTTAGCTCATCTTCCGCCAGTCCGGCATAGTGGTGGGCTTCTTTCAAGTCAGTGGCACTTTTTACCAGAAATAGAAGGTTGGTAACGGCGGTAAGAGGATTGTTGATCTCATGCGCGATGCTGGCTGCCAACCGGCCTGCAACCGCCAATTTCTCAGTCCTGCGCAGGGCTTCTTCTGAATCCGCCTGGCGGAGCATGAAATCCCTGACCTCATACTGGCGCAGCCGGGCGCGAATGGCGCTCTCCACGGCGCTTAAAAGGTTTTCTGCACCGATGGGGCGTTCAACCAGCGTTACATTTCCCAGATTGCGAAGTGCCGCCAGCCTTGCGGGGGAAAATCCAGACGCGGACCCTGTGAGCACAATCACAGGAAAATCGGACCACGGCGGCTGTAGTCCAAACCGCGGCGCTGCTTGCGCAACTGAGATGGATTCCTCGGTGACGATCGCGGTGGCCGCTCCACGACCCAACTCATTCATGAGCTCATCTACATCACCCACCACATGGCATGGGAATCCGCGCCTCTTCAGGAAAGATTGCAGCAGTTCACTGTCTCGCCCAAAGTGGGCGAGAATCAGCACCCGGTCGCTGAGCTCTTTGGAGATCACGGCGTTTGTTCGGAATCGCCAATGAACCTTGGCACCCCAGTTAAGATCCCTTCAAACGCTTTCAGAGATTCTCCAATTTCAATATGGTTGGGCGTAAGACGCAATTCACGGATGCTGCGCTCATGTGGTCCACTCCGGCGTTTCATTACTGAGACAGCCTGTCTCACTGAACCGCGCGATTCAAAATAACGAAACAGCAGAACGTTGTCAGCTAGGTAGGAAACGTCCACCGGCGAACCCATCTGTGTTCCCAGCACCCCGAATTGCGCCATGATCATGAAGGTGGTAACTCCCATATGGCTCAGATAAGAGAACAACTCATGGAGTTGTATCAGCATCGCCTGTCCGGGCATGGCGTTCAATAGCCCGTTCAAACTGTCAATAATGACGACCCGGCAATCTCTTTGTTCCACGTCTCTCCGGATGAGCGTAACAAACTCACCGGGGGAAAGCAGCGCTGGATCAAGTTTTTGCAGTTCGATGGTTTTATTTTCGCAATGACCCCCAAGAGGAATGCCCAGACCGCGACAACGGGTCATTACAGATTCCAGGGTCTCATCGGACGTGAACATAAGACCCCGCTCGCCGCGTTCGGCGGCACTCGCCAGAAACTTTGTGGCGATGGTTGATTTGCCGCTGCCGGCTGGTCCCATGAATAATGACGTGGTCCCTCGAGCAACACCGCCTCCAAATAATTTATCCAGTTCTTTGATGCCGCTGGGAAGAATGCTCCTGTCCACATTCGGTGGCAGATGCTCGGCTGAGATCAGGCGCGGATATACGTGCAGCCCTCCTTTTTCGATCTTGTAGTCATGTTGCCCTTCGCGAAACCTTGTTGCCCGCATTTTTAATACTTGCAATTGACGTCGTTGCGGCCCGTAGTCCCGCTCTATCGCCTCTAGGCGGATCGCGCCGTGGCAGATGCTTTGTAACTGTGTGTCAGAGCGGTCTCCGGTGCGATCATCCAGCAACAGTACCGTGCTTTTGCGCCCGACAAAGAACTGTTTCAGCGAGAGGATTTGCCGCCGGTAACGCAGGGGATCGCGGGCCAGCATGCGGATTTCCGACATGGAATCGAAAACGATGCGTCCGGCATTCATCCCCTCAACCTTGGTCAAAATGCTTTGCATCACATCCACCAGCTCAACCTCTGAGGGATGGAAAACGGTGTATTGGTCAGAGCCTTTCTGGTCCAGCTCTGGCGGCTGTACCTCGAAAATTTCCATCTTGGCTAAATCGAAGTCGTGGGACTCTGCCACTGCTTCAAGCTCATCGCGGGACTCTGCCAGGGTGATGTAAAGAGTGGGTTCGCCTGCGGCAATGCCTTGCAGCAAAAACTGCATTCCCATCGTCGTCTTGCCTGACCCTGGGTCTCCTTCAATCAGATATACATGCCCGCTTTGCAAACCTCCATGAAGGATGTTGTCCAGGCCAGAAACTCCGGTTGCAAGACGTACTTTTCCGCTCTTCTTAGTCATCGCCCGCCTTTATATAACGACCGCATCAATAATGTTGGATGCACATTGTGAGTAGCCGTCGTCACAGGTAGGCAGTTCGCGCGGAATTAAAGGCGATCCCACAGGGGCTTTACATGCTTTGCGTGGCGGGGTTCGCCGCCGGCAACGCCTCATGCTAATCTGCTACGTTCTTCCAATCCGTCCGCGAGGCCCGCCACCTTGATCAACATAATATTTGCCTTTCTGCTTCTTACTGCCATGCTCACGGCCCAGACCGTCCCGCACGCCACCGGTATCGCGCACACCGAACAGGTTGATCTGGCGTATGAAACTTTTGGCGCAAAGGGAACTGCGCTGCCCATCATCGCCGTCAATGGCGGGCCTGGGCTGTCGCATTCTTACATGATGCAGAACGATCTCTGGGAGCGCATCGGACGAAATCGCTTAGTCGTTTTATATGACCAACGCGGCACGGGCGGATCAAAGCGCATACAAAATGGCGCGTCACAGACTGGGGTCTCGCAAAGCATGGATTCGCAAGTCGCTGACCTTGACGCCGTGCGCCAGGCCCTTGGCCTTACTAAGTTTGCGTTGCTGGGCGACTCCTATGGCGGGCTGGTAGCGATGGCTTATGCCGCCGCGCATCCTGAACATGTTGCCAAGTTGATACTCTCGGATTCGCCCGGCCCTTCATGGCAGAGCATCGTTCACCTACTGCCCGATGTCTTTCCCGATATAGAGGAAGAGAACAAGCAGGAAGCGCAAAAGCTTGGCCCGGAGACTGAAGCCGCCGCGCGCGTCAGTCTGCGTAATCATTTCCGCATGATCTTTTATTCCACGCAGAAGCGCGACGCCTACATGAGCCACATGGGCGACCTGGGATACGAGCCTGCCGTTGGAGAAGCCGTAGCCAAAGCCACCGCCGATCTCGATCTCACATCCAAACTCGCCGGCTTCAAATTTCCCACGCTGGTAATCGACGGACGCTATGACATGAACGTGGCTCCGCTTACTGCCTGGCGGCTTGCGCATGCCATCCCCGGCGCAAAGGTCGTCTTCTTTGAGCAAAGCGGCCATCTGCCTTCTTATGAGGAGCCGGAAAAGTATATTGAGGTATTGGAAAAGTTTTTGAATGGGCAATAAGCGCCAGGCACCCCAGTTCCATTTTGGGAATTCTGTTACCTTCGTACCTGTAACCTGCGTGGATTGTGTAGATTAACGCAAGGCTTGATTATAAAGTGCGTGCCATGCCGCATAAGTACCTCTTGAAAGAATTTGAGGAGTTCGCCCGATCGGCGGCCGAGCCTGACGCCATGATGCAGCGGATTTCGCAGCGAATTCACCTGCATATCCCGCGCTATAACTGGGTTGGGTTCTACCTTGTCGACAAGAAGGATTCTTCCACACTGGTCCTTGGCCCCCACACGGGCAGCTTTACTCCCAAGGCAAAGATTTCCTGGAATGAAGGGTTATGCGGCGCCGCCGCTGCCACCCGCCGCCTAATCGTAGCCGACAATGTTGCCGAAGATCCGCGCTATATTCAGGCCTCTGACCTTGTGAAATCGCAAATATCGGTCCCTATCATGGCCGGCAACAAGCTCCTTGCCATCTTTAACGTGGAAAGCTATTTCCTGGCCGCTTTCAAAGCTACCCAGGAGCGCGAGTTTCTGGAGGCATGCGCAAAAATCTTGAGCAGATGCTTTGCCCAGACAGTTACCGTCGACATGGTGCACGCCTAAGCAGCCGGGAAATCTGTTTGCATGTCCGACATCGTCTGCGATGAGGGCGGCCTGTTAGTTGCCAGTTGCTCACATCCTCCAGCCTGTCATGGAACACGCCATCAGCCTGGTTGCGCGTTCTACGTGCTCCCTTTACCATTTCGCAGATGAATCGACGCGATTTTCTTGCCTCTGTCCCGCTGGCCGTTGCATCAACAGCATTGACCTCCTCCAGAATTCTTGCGGAAAATGACCGCGCGAAATCGAAGCCTGCAACACAGAATTCTTCACCGGCTGCATCGCCGCATAAAGCCTCCGCCGCGCCTGGCGCTCATGAACTCGACTTTGCTACGGCGCTGCAGGCAGCAGAAGCAATTCGCACAAAGAAGATTTCGTCGGTTGAACTCACTCAGCGCATGTTTGCCCGCATTGATCATTACAATCCGCAGCTAAACGCCTTCGCTTATCAGTTGCGTGAAGATGCGCTGGCGCAGGCCAGGAAAGCTGATGCAGAGCTGGCGCAGGGCAAGACGCAAGGCAAACCTCTCGGCGTTTTCCACGGCGTTCCCATCACAGTAAAAGAAAGTTTTGCCGTGGCAGGACATCCATGCACATGGGGCTTTCCTGCGCTGCGTGATTCCAAAGCGCCGAAAAATTCTGACGTGGTGAACCATTTGCTCTCTGATGCCGGCGCCGTGCTGCTGGGCGCGACGAACGTTCCGGTGGCGCTCGGAGATTGGCAGAGCTATAACTCCATTTACGGCCAGACCAATAATCCATGGGACGTGAAGCGCTCTCCAGGAGGATCGTCGGGTGGAAGCGCTGCCGGCCTTGCCGCAGGCCTTGGATATCTCAGCGTAGGCAGTGATATTGGCGGATCCATCCGCGTGCCCGCGCATTTCTGCGGGATCTTTGGACACAAGCCAACGCTCGATCTGGTGAGCATACAGGGCCACATTCCCGGCGGCAATCCTGGGCTGCCCGATTTTTCCACTCTTCTGGCCGTAGGTGGACCGCTGGCCCGCAGCGCTCAAGATCTTCTGGCTGCGCTCAAAGTTCTTGGCGGACCTACCGGTTGGGACGCGAAGGCATGGAAATGGCAGATGCCCGAGCCACGCGCGCGCAGCTTAAAAGATTTTCGCGTCGGCTATGTGATCGACGATCCCATTGCACCGCCCACGCCGGAAGTAAAAGCGCTGTTGGAAAATGCGATTGACCGGCTTGGCCGCGCCGGAGCAAAAATGAAACCGGGATGGCCGGAAGGTCTGAAGCCTGCGGAGTTGCTGGCCAATTACACGTTCATGCTGGAAGCTTTCCTCTATAGCACCGCGCCTCCTGAGGAACAGGAGCGCCAGCGCAAGGCATTTCCTGACTTAATAGCTGCAAAGAATTCAGGCTCGCTCAGCTCATTTGCCGACTGGCAGCAGCAGAATTTCCGCCGCCTGGCGTATCGCGCGCAGTGGCAGGCGTATTTCAATCAGGTTGACGTCTTTCTCTCGCCTGTGGCTTTTACCGCCGCATTCCCGCACGATCACAGCGAGCCGCAAGATCAACGGGTGATTGCCACCTCATCTGGCCCGCGTCATTACATGGATTTGCTCAACTGGATTGCTCCATCAACGCTTACCGGCTGTCCCGCGACGGTGGCTCCGGTGGGTCGCACGGCACAGGGACTTCCGGTGGGCATTCAGATCATGGGGCCGTTCTGGGAAGATGCGACGAGCATCACGTTTGCTGATTTGCTGTCGAAGACGGTGGGCGGCTTCACATCGCCGCCCGGATACTCGGAATAGGTGTTGCGAAGTCCTCAATGCACCGCAACGTATCCGTGTTTGCCGCCGGCGGAATCAAAAAAGTCGCCGACGACAAAGCCTAATGCGTTAATGCCATTGCCGTCTGTCGAGGTAGCGCCGGGGAAAATCAAGCTGAGTGAAGACGCCTTGCCGGTCGAAGTAGCCGTGGAAGTTTCCATCGGCGTCCGTAAAGCTGCCGACGATAAATCCCTGGGCATTGATGCCAAAGGCCGCTGAAAAACCCACAGTGCCCGGAGGATCAAACTGAGTAAAGACGCCGCGCCTTAGGGTGAAGGCATGCGTTAGGCCGACCGCATCAGTAAAGAGCCCAACAATTTCGTCGCGGTTGTTGATGGCGACGGGGACGGTATCGTGCCCGCCGGGAAAATCGAATTGAGTAAAGGTGTCGCGACGCTTTACAAAGGCGTGCACGTGTCCGGCGGCATCAGTGAATGAGCACTAGCGTTCCCAAATCGTTGATGCCTTCACCATTTGTAGACGTACTGCCAGGGACGTCAAACTGCGTGAGTTGGTCGGCGGGGCCAACCATGCCATGCTGCACTCCGGCTGCATCCAGGAAAGAGCCGCCCCACGATCTGGGTGCCCACCGGAAGTCCCTGTGGTGTACGCCCCACTCGAGCCACCGTAGCCGGACATCCGGTAAGCGTTGCCGGAGCAATCCAGTTGAGCATGTCCAGATAGCGGCGGGGACCCGCTGAGGTTGCGATGGTCCGCTGGTCTTGCGGCAATGCAATAGATCCCTCTTTCCCATTCCGCTAATTATATTTTTCTATTTAACCTCAATGCGTCTAAGATTGGCCACTGCAAGGAGAGTAAGACCATGAAACTACGCAAAATTGATTTAGTGGTTTTTGCAGTCACCCTGGCATTCGGCAGCGCTTCCGCCGCCGCGCAGACTACCTTCACCTTCACGCAACTTGATCCTCCGGGAAGCATTTCGACCGAGGCAGACCTCATTAATTCTCAGGGACAGATCATAGGTTTCTTTTTTGACGCGGCGGGCCGGCAGCACGGCTGGCTTTTCCAGAACGGCGCGTTCACACAAATCGATTTTCCCGGCGCCAGCGGCACGCGCACCGTCAATATCAACAACTCCAGCGTGATTACCGCCGTTCTGGGAAGACGCGATTACATTGCCGATCTGCTGGCGCGGGAGATCGGTGGCTTCGTTGAACCGCCCGGCTATGATAAACATAAATGAGCCTTTCTGCTGAACTCCGTGCGATAGAACGCGAAATCGATAACTACCATCTCTCCAATCTGCTCACGAAGCGCCCTTTTGCGGAAGCTGCTTGGTACTTTCTCGCGTTTTGTGAGGAACGCGTCGTACACGATATCATTCGACCCACTGGAGACGCATTGCATGAGCAAGTAGCAGCCGCTGATAACTTGATCGTTCACTCCAAAACACCACTCCAATGGCTCCGTCGCGTGTGTCCGCCGGGTGGTCGGATCCCAAGCAAATTCGATGAAAGTTTATACAAGGCTGCATGGCAGTTGTCCCAACTTTCAACAGAATATCTTTCCTTTGAATCTGCTTTTACATATGCAACTTTAGGATTGCTCAGCATAAGCGTTGATGCGAATAAGCTCAAAACAACGGGTCCAATGAGAAATGACACGCAATATGATGCGTATGATCGTTTTATGGATATTCATCGACTCCCCTCGGTCGAGCTTTCCGACACCTCGTTCATGGATCGAGTTGCAGCATCCGTACGTGTTCGAAATGAATGGTTCGATTACGACCTAAACCCTGGTATTGTTCGCGCTGGTTTGGAGTCCTTGGCTCCTCTATTGGCGAATCGATTCGTTTTGCCGAAAGACTGGCGGTTACCACGTTTTAAACTCCAAGAATTCGAGAGGATTGCGAACGTATTATGGGTAATCGCCTTCATACATTTTCATGCTCGGACAATCGCAGCAATGCGTGGGTGTAAAGGCATAGGATTCATGAGAGCCCTGATTGTTATGGAGATGTCAGAGTTAATCAACCGATTGCGGCGATATAGTGGCGTAGACGAGAGTGTGGTTGCAGCAGTTGTTGAAGACTTGACGTATGCTTCTCGGGACCAATCGAATCCTGATCTGGCATTACAGCCAATAGTGCTTCTTTCCAAATCCACTGTAGCGATTTCACCAAATATTCTTATGAATAGCTCCATGGAACGCAATTTGACCGTCCTTTTGAACCGCTTGCCGACAGAGAAACAGGTTTACTCAAAGCTCAGTAAAGATAGAGAGTTGACATCGAGAAACTCCATTATCAATAAACTCTCGGATTTAGGCTTTCGTTTCTGGTACGGGAATGTGCCGCAATGGGACGCATCTTCGGAGATTGACTTAGCAATTGTTTCTGACGTCGAACAATGCTGTCTTATTCTTGAGCTTAAATCGTTCATTGGGCCTGCTGAGGCTCGTGAAATTCGTGACAGATCTGAAGAAATTCATCGTGGCCTAGAGCAAACCCGAAAGAGAATGCAGATGGCAAATAGCTGCCCTGAGCCACTACGACAAATCTTAAAGATTACAACCAATTACAAGTTGGAGTGGGGCGTTGCCTCAGAAACATCAGTAGGGGCTTCCTATGTACAGACTGCGGATATTCCAGTAGTGAATGCTTATCATTTGACTGCTTACCTTTGCAAGGAGCGCAAATTAACTAAATGCACCCAATGGCTACGTGAACGTCAGTATCTGCCAAAAGAAGGCATCGATTATCAGGCAATTGACATAGAGGCAAAGATCGGCCGGTGGATTCTAGAATGGTATGGCCTCAGAATGTTAACGGATCACCTTATCTGAATGAAATCTCTCCACACTTTTTGTGTCGCACCTACGGTGCTCGCGTCTCTTATATCGTGCCTTACCCAGGGCTACCGCGCCTGGGCTAGGCTGTTTCGCCCTTCGGGCTGGTATTTTGCTCCGCATCCTTTCGCAGGCTCCAGGACGGGATACAGGAAAAGCCACCGACCGAATATCAAACAAAGCCAAGAGCCAAGCTACTCGCTCGTAAAGTAATCCACCGCCACGGGACTCTCAAACAGCGAATAATCGCGCGTCACAATCGTGATGCCGGTTTCGGTCACGATGTAATTTTTTGCGTCCTGCTCAGGATCAAAGCCGATCACGGTGCCTTCCGGGAGCTGCACGTCGCGGTCAATAATTGCGCGGCGAATTTTGCAATGCCGGCCAATGTTGACGTGGGAAAAAATGATGCTGGTTTCCACTTCAGTGTAAGAGTTCACGCGCACATCTGGTGAGAGCACGCAATTTCGCACGTAGCCGCCGGAAAGAATGCTGCCGGGACAAACAATGGAATCAATGGCCATGCCGGTGCGTCCGGGTTCGCCAAAGACGAATTTGGCCGGCGGATATTGCCGCTGGTGCGTGCGGATGGGCCAGTGCTTGTCATACAAATTGAATACCGGCGAGACGGAGACCAGGTCCATATTGGCTTCGTAATAAGCTTCAATGGTGCCTACGTCGCGCCAGTACTGCGCTTCTTTCATGTTTTCGTCAATAAAGTTAAAAGAGAAAAGCTTGTACTGCTCAAGGATCCTGGGCAAGATATCTTTGCCGAAGTCATGGGAAGAGTTTGGGTCTTCCGCGTCTTTCAATAGCACCGGCAAAAGCACGTCAGTATTGAAAATGTAAACGCCCATCGACCCGGAAACCATCTCCGGGTTATATGGCGACCGCAGCTTGGTTTCCTTGGGCTTCTCTTCAAAGCCGACGATGCGCCCGGCACGGTCAATATCCACGATGCCAAAGTGGTGGCACTCGCTGGGATCGATCAGGATCGTGGCCAAAGTCACGTCCGCCCCGGTTGACCGGTGATGGTCAAGCATCAGCTGATAATTCATTTTGTAAATGTGGTCCCCGGAGAGGATCAACACATGCTTTGACTGCTCAGAGCCGATGGAATAAATGTTCTGGTAAACCGCGTCAGCGGTGCCCAGATACCAGCTATCGCTCACGCGTTTCATTGGCGGCAGCACTTCAATAAATTCGCCCAGCTCGCGCGCCACCACGGCCCCCCATCCTTCACGGATGTGCCGGTTCAATGAGAGCGCTTTATATTGCGTAAGGATGTAGACCTTGCGCAAGTCTGAATTGATGCAGTTGGAAAGAGTGATGTCAATAATGCGATAGTTGCCGCCGAAAGTTACTGCTGGTTTAGCGCGGTCGCGTGTAAGTGGATAGAGGCGTTCTCCGGCGCCGCCGGCGAGTAATACTCCAAGTGTATCCTTCATAATTTTTCGCGGACCATCTTTTGCGGGACAGCAGGGGAACTCTGGGACACCAACAAATCTTTGATGCTAAAAATTTATGCTAGCAGAAAAAAGAAAAACCGGCGCAGCTCTCGCCTGAACGCCGGAGTCCTTACCCATTCCGAATTTTTCAGCTACGCAGCATCGTCGGTGGCAATGCGCAGAGACTTCAGAAAGCGCACATCGTGGGCATTGATGCTGAATTCAGGCTCAGCATTCTTTTTGCGCGAGCTTACCAGTTGCGGCGCGGCGGCCTCCTCGTCATGCTTGTTGAAGCCAATGGTAGCTTCCAGCACCAGAAATACGTCAAAGCCTTCGTCTTTTATTCTGGCAATTACCTGTGCAATCTGCTCAGATTCAGAAAGAGACTCATTGATGGCCTCTCCCAGGTCTTTCATCAGCTGCTTTAGTCGTGGATTCACGAAAACTCCTCTTGACTGCTAAAATTAGATGCCCGCCGCATTACCTGCGGTTTTATTGTTTCCGCTCAAGCCGCCAATTTTCGCGCTACAATACCCAAAATGGCACAAATTTCCGCTGTAAAAAATGCCTTGCAAAGCGTTGTAAAGAAAGATCGCGTGCTCAATGCGGTCTTTGCCGGCGGAAAATCGTTTGTCATGTCCGTGAGCCGCACGTTTTACGCCTTCTGGCTCCAGACCACCGGCTTGATGTTTGTGCTTTTTACCGTTTTGGGGGCGTCATCCCTGGTGCGCCAGTACCATAAAGACCATTTTGCCGACCATCAACGCGCCACGATTGAGGCAATCTTCACCGTGGTCTGCCTCTACTTTACGATCCATTCTTTTATTAAAGCCAGCCGGACTCTCAAGCGGAAATAGTTCACCAGCTTTTCCGGCTTTCCTTCAGTCCGATTTCGAACATTGCCGCCTGCCCAGATCGCTTGCATTCTGAGAATGGTTCTCTCTGATGATAGTTATCCATTTCTTAACCTTCGGCTGGAATTATGCTGTTGGCGCAAATCGGCGTACCTTAGCCAAAGCTATTCATCGACGCACCGCGGTTGGTGCAGGAGTGGATGAGCAAGGGAAGCCTGAGTGACGCAGCCTGAGCCGCTCTCCTCGGAGTATCATTAATCAGCAGATCGCCTGAACATGCCCCAGGACACCAAAATCGAACGCGAGGCCGAGCAGCTCAAAGACATTACGCCTCATCCTCTCTATACTCCTGCCGATCTTGAAGGTTGGGCCTATGACCGTGAGGCTGGCTATCCCGGCGAGTTCCCGTTCACACGCGGCGTGCAGGCCACCATGTATCGCGGCCGCCTCTGGACGATGCGCCAGTATGCTGGCATGGGCGACGCCGAGGAATCCAACAAACGCTACAAATATCTTCTCTCGCATGGCACCACCGGCCTCTCCGTGGCGTTTGACCTGCCTACGCAGATCGGCATGGACTCAGACCAGGCCATGGCAGCCGGTGAAGTCGGCAAGGTGGGCGTGGCCATTGATTCCATTGAAGACATGGAGCGCCTCTTCGCGGGCATCAACCTGGAAAAGATTTCCACGTCCATGACGATCAATGCCAGTGCCGCTATTCTGCTGGCCCTATATATTGCCGTGGCTCGACGCAATGGCTCAGACACGCGCAAGCTGAGCGGCACCGTGCAGAATGACATCCTTAAGGAATACATTGCGCGCGGGACATACATATACCCTCCGCGCCAGGCGCTGCGGATCATCACGGACATGTTTGCTTACGCCAATGAGCACGTGCCGGAGTGGAACCCGATTTCGATTTCCGGATATCACATGCGTGAAGCCGGCTGCACCGCTGTGCAGGAAGTGGCGTTTACACTGGGCAATGCCATCGCCTATGTAGAGGCTGCGCTGCACGCGGGGCTGGACGTGGATAAATTCGCGCCGCGCCTTTCATTCTTCTTTAATGCGCACAATAACTTTCTTGAAGAAGTAGCCAAGTTTCGCGCTGCCCGGCGGATGTGGGCGCGCATCATGCAGTCGCGCTTTCACGCTAAAAATCCGCGGTCGCTCATGCTGCGCTTTCACACCCAAACTGCCGGATCGACGCTTACGGCGCAGCAGCCGGAAAACAATATCGTCCGCACGGCAGTGCAGGCGATGGCCGCCGTGCTGGGCGGGACGCAGTCACTGCACACTAACGGCTTTGATGAAGCTCTGGGCTTGCCCACGGAGGAAGCCGCGCGCATCGCGCTGCGCACACAGCAGATTATCGGCCATGAAACCGGCGTGGCCAATACCATTGATCCGCTGGCCGGGTCTTATTACATTGAGTCGCTGACGAACGAGATCGAGCGCCGGGCACAACTGTACCTCGATAAGATCGAATTTCTGGGCGGGACGCTGCGGGCAATCGAGCAGGGCTACATCCAGCAGGAAATCCAGAACGCCGCTTACGATTTTCAGCAAGGCGTCGACCGGCTGGAGAACGTCGTGGTTGGCGTAAACCGTTTCCAGACTGAAGGCGACAGAAGCGTGCCGGTGCTGCGCATCGATGAAGCTCTGGAAGGCCGCCAGGTGGAGCGCGTGCGCGCTCTGCGCCAGCGTCGCGATAAAACAAAATGGCAAGCCGCGCTCCGCTCCGTCGAGGACGCCGCCTGCGGCGACCAGAACCTGATGCCGCACATTCTCCAAGCCGTTGAGAGCTATTGCACAGTTGGGGAAATCTCAGATTGTTTGCGGAAAGTGTTTGGTGAGTATCAGGAGACCGTGGTGATCTAAAAAAGATTGCCAGAATCGCCTTGTTCTCGCGAGGCGGAGCTGTGATTGAAGACGCCATACTCGCCGCCTTAAGCATCTTTCTGCCGTTGAATCGCTTCGTAATAGCTACATAAGAATGAAATCCAGGAACACAGGGGGAGCGGTATGAAAGGTTTTTTAACCGGAATTGGGTTGGGAACTGCAATTGGACTCTGGCTGGCGCCTGAAGCCGGCGGCGTAACACGCAAGAAACTGATGACACGGGGCGCTGACCTGGCGCAGCGTCTAGGGAACAAGGTAGAGACAAAGTTGGCTGACGATCGTGAGATTCCACAGGAACAAGAGGAACAGACCGCATCGGGCGCTCAGGCGCAAGCAAGCGACAACAATCAGGAGAGGCAGCCTACTCAGGATCCTGTAGCTGAAGTTCTGAACAGCGCGAGCAAGACAAAACTTAGAAGCGTGCCGGGAATCGGCGACGCGACGGCGCGGCGCATTATTGAGAGCCGCCCGTTTGAAAGCGAAGCGGAAGTAGTGGAAAGCAAAGTGATGCCTGAAAAGGTCCTGAAGACGCTGAAAGATAAACTGGTGGACGCCGACGAAGAAGTTGCTTAGAGCGGAGTTCAGGATTCCCTATCCCTCGTAAAAAAAGCGTAGGATGGGGAACCAACCCAATCCACTCGTGTATCGGACATATATTTTTGGGCGGCCTTACAAAGCGTACGCGTTATCAGACATTGTACAAAAAATAGTCTATTGACATGCCAATCTGGATGGGCTAATATTACGCTCTGAATCCGACGGGAGCGGCGCCGGCGGAAGAGCAGCCAGACAAGAAAAGCCTGGTTGGTGGGGAAACCCGAAACGGCCTGCACCCCTGTGGTCTGTGGCGTACCGTTTGCGTCCCAGTTACCGCGGCCTCCGACGACCTGAAGTGGAAAGCTGACGCTTCTGCTCTGTATACCGCCGTCTGGATAGGTGGCCGTGGTGTGTGAAAAAACTGCTAGCTTCTAGCCAGAAAAAACAAAAGAAACAGCCCTTTGGCTCTTGACCAGTTACCCTTAGCTTTTGGCTTTTCTTTAGCTGCACTCATCCGATTCGACCTCGAAATCTCCATACGAACAAAGTAAGACACAGCCGAGGGCGGCTGTGGTCCATTTTTCTTTTAGAGTCTACTTTTTTCGTTAGTCCAGTTTTATCTTTGATTTGGTCCTCCGTTGGGCTCGCACCAGGGCTAAAGCCCACGTCTTTAAAGCCCTTAACGCGGCCCTGAAGGGCCGCTCTTCCACCAAACCAGGCTAACAGCAAAATACTGGATAGGCTTTTAGTCCCTGAAGACCATCACCGGCAGGAGTGCCGGTGCCACAAAAACAGGCACATAGCAATTAGCACTTAGCCAAATGCGCGGTATTTGGTAGTTGGTGTTTGGCGATAGGCAAAGAAACGCCCGAAAAATCGGGAAGTCCCTAGAACCCGAAAATCTGAATCAACAGCCACCTACCGGGTGGCTTTTTTATTGGAGCAAGCTCCAAGGAGAAAACCATGACCAAAGAAGAAGTGCTTGCAGCGGTACAGGAATGCGCAGCCAAACTAGGACATGTTCCCAGCATGGCAGAGTTTCGTAAGGCGACGGCAATCGGAAAAGGGCATATACGGAAGCATTTTGGCACGTTTGGACAACTGCTTGAGGCCGGCGGACTGGAGGTGCGCGGGTCGGGACACATGGTGGAGATGAAAGCCCTTTTTGCCGACTGGGCGGGAATCGTCCGGCGACTCAAGAAATGTCCCACGCTGGCTGACTATGAGCTGCACAGCAAATACAGTCCGAGGCCGCTGGTGCGTCGATTTGGGTCATGGTTGAATGTGCCGGCGGGGATTCTGGAGTATGCGAAGAAGGAAGGCCTGGAAAGGGAGTGGGAAGACGTGCTGAAGGTGGTTATGGCGGAGCAGAAGACGGAAGAGAGAGCGGCACGGACGTCGGAACCACGCAAGGCGGTAAGGAAAGCGCAGGTGATGCATGATCGTCCGATTTATGGGCAGCCGATGTTTGCGCCGTTCAGCTTTGCGCCGACGAATGAACAGGGAGTGATTTTTGTGTTTGGTGGGGTGGCGCAAGAGCTGGGGCTTACCGTTACCCGGATCCAAACGCAGTTCCCAGACATAGAGGCGATGCGCGAGGTAGGGCCGAATAAGTGCCAGCCGATACACCTGGAAGCGGAATACGAGAGCAAAAATTTTCTGTTGCACATGCATCCGCTGGATGGATGCGATGGGATTGTGTGCTGGATCAATAACTGGCCGGAGTGTCCGCTGGAGGTGATTGAGCTGAGAAAAGTGGTGGAGGAGTTCCAGAGGAATCGGGTGATCGCGCGTGATCGGGAGATCGGGTGATCTGGAATCAAAACCTTTGAAACGCAGAGGAACGGAGGAAGCGGAGAGAAATCGGGTGATCACGCTTGATTGGGGAGACCGCGTGATGGGAAAAACAACCCCAACGTATCCCCGCAACAAGTCTGAGGAGTTCCTGTCCGGCTCTGACCCATGGGTGATAGCCTATGCGCTCCGTCATGCGGGTACAGTGGTCACCCAAGAATCTTCGAGCAGAAAAAGAAAAGTGCGTATCCCTGTTGTATGTCAGGAATTCAACGTGAGATGCATTGATACTTGAAATGTTAAAGTTGATGAAAGCGAGTTTTGCAAAATGACGCGCCCAGAAAAAATAAGTCTACGCCCATTGAAATTCAAAGAGGCTGTTGCCGATCTGCTGAAAGTGAAGCCGCCAGCGAAGCCGCCAAAGGCAAAAGCAAAGCGTAAGAATAAGCGTGGGCGCTAGTCGCTCTTTGCGCCTTCCGCCTTTTTCTGTTTCGCCAGTTCGTTCACGCGGTCTGCTAGGTCTTTAGGTACATCCACCGGGACAGGGAGTGCTGCATCGGCATCGGGCAACACTCTGCTGCTGAATTGCGGGTACAACTCAAGAATTTTGATCTCGGGACAATGCTCCCTAATCAGAGATACAAGTCGGCGCTTCGAGTTCTGTGATACCGATTGTCCAATCACGGCAACATCGAAAGATTGGTTCTGACATGCGCGGAGCAGCGATGGCTCATCCGTTACAGAGACAACGGCATGTCCAGCACGTTCGAGGATAAGCCGTCGTGTCTCCAACAGCGTCTTATCGATACCCGTGCATAGAACAAGGGCCAAAGGTGCTCCTTTGCTTTTTCAATACATTTACCAGGGGCCCTGATGAGAGGAAAATAATTGTACTCTGAAAAGCAAAAAAGCCAACAAAAAGCCCGCCTTGGTTCGGCGGGTTATTTCCAGTTTTGCACAGGAACTGGTGCAAGAGGCGAATAAATGGACAAGGGTACCGAGTGTGTTCGACGCTCGGGTGCCTCCAGAGGTTGGGCTGAACTCTTGACGGGGCCTACGGCCCTGCGTGTGGGAGCGCACGGTATATAGTCGCCCAGAGAATATTGTGGCAAGAGCCAGGCGCGATATGTGAGAACTCCCTGAAGAATCGCCGTCATCGCGCGGAATCGCCGTACCGGGTGGAATCGCCGTATCGCCGTAATCGGAAAGGCCGCGGCGGCCAAATCCCAGGCAAAGCCCGAGCTGGGAAACCCATAATGGATCGTACCTAAGAGAAGGCGAGATAATTGTGAGAACTCCCTGATGCAGTATGGACAGAAGAAAAATCCTCGGGGTTCTTCGACTCGCCCTCGGTCACTGCGCTACTTCGGGCAGCGCTCAGAATGACAGGGGTAAACAGCATTCTCTGTACTCACCGCAAAGTTTTTCAATCGTCAACTTTTGGCAATTTCGGCGATTTGGCAATTCTCTAGGGCGTTCCCGCTAGGCGATCGAGAGTAACGGCTTATTTTGTTCGTTGTAGGCAAGAGCACTTCAGCGCTTCCCCTTAGTACCCTCCAAATGGGGGTTACTCTTCCCGTAAGTGCATGAACCTTAGAGGGGGAACGGCTGATTGACAATTTCTGTCACCCGGCACACAATCGCCCTACTCAAGTTTTCCCACTCGCCAGTGGCTGTCCCCCGGCCTCTTTGAGACATGGTGCGCTTGAGACAAATTCATCCAGGACCTGCTACTAACTATGTCGCAAAGGCTAGGCGATCTTCTGGTCAAAGAGAAGATCATCACGCACGACCAACTCGATAAGGCGCTGAAGGCGCAGCGTGATTCCGGCCCCAATTCGCGGCTGGGTTCCACGCTGGTCCACCTGGGATTTGTAAGCGATGAGGAAGTCACCAATTTCCTCTCGCGGCAGTACGGCGTTCCCGCCATTAACCTGCAATATTTTGAAATCGATTCTTCCGTGGTCAAACTGATCCCGGAAGAGACGGCCAAGCGCTACCAGATTCTTCCGCTCAGCCGAGTCGGCGCATCGCTGACCATTGCCATGGTTGATCCGACAAACGTTTTTGCCATGGACGATATCAAGTTCATGACCGGCTTCAACATTGAGCCGGTGGTGGCATCAGAATCGGCCATCATGGACGCGATTGAAAAGGCGTATGGCGGTTCACAGCAGGAATCGAACGTTGATGAACTGCTGGCCTCGATGGGTGATGAAGCCGACGTTGAGCTCCAGGCCGAGCAGGATGAGATTGATCTGGCGGAGCTGGAAAAATCGGCGGACGAAGCGCCCATCGTGAAGCTGGTAAATATTGTGATGACGGACGCGGTGAAGCGCGGCGCCAGCGACATCCACATTGAGCCGTACGAAAAAGAATATCGCGTGCGCTTCCGCATTGACGGCGTGTTGCAGCACATTATGTCGCCGCCCATGAAATTGAAAGACGCCATTACCAGCCGCATAAAGATTATGGCGAAGATGGATATATCAGAAAAGCGGCTGCCGCAAGACGGTCGCATCATGCTCAAGATGCAAATCGGCGGCAAAAAAAAGCAGCTCGATTTTCGCGTCAATTGCCTGCCCACTCTGTGGGGAGAAAAAGTTGTCATGCGGCTGCTGGACAAAGAAAATCTGCGGCTGGATATGACCAAGCTGGGCTTTGAGCCGGAGTCACTGGAAAAATTTCAGCGCGCGGTGCTCAAGCCTTACGGCATGGTGCTGGTTACAGGTCCCACGGGATCGGGCAAGACCAACACTCTATATTCTTCCGTCTCACTGCTGAACAAACCTGACACAAATATCATGACGGCGGAAGATCCGGTTGAATTCCAGTTGCACGGCGTAAACCAGGTGCAGATGAAAGAGTCTATCGGCCTGAATTTTGCCGCGTCGTTGCGCGCTTTTTTGCGCCAGGACCCCAACGTGATCCTGGTGGGGGAAATCCGAGATTTTGAAACTGCTGAAATCGCCATTAAGGCCGCCCTTACCGGCCACCTGGTGCTTTCCACCCTGCACACCAACGGCGCGCCGGAAACCATTAGCCGCCTGATGAATATGGGCATTGAACCTTTCCTGGTGGCGACCGCCGTTCACCTGATCTGCGCACAGCGTTTGATCCGGCGCATCTGCGTTGAGTGCCGTGAAGAAGTTCCCATGCCGCCGCAGGCCAAGGTTGACGCCGGGTTTACCCCGGAAGAAGCCAAGACCGTAAAAATCTTCAAGGGCAAAGGCTGCGCCGTGTGCAACGGAACAGGGTACAAGGGTCGCGCCGGACTGTATGAAGTAATGGAAGTGGACGATGAAATCCGCGAATTGGTTTTGATTGGCGCGTCCGCCGTGGAACTGAAAAAGAAGGCCATTGAACACGGGATGATCACGCTCCGGCGCAGCGGCCTGGTGAAAGTGAAAGAGGGCGTTACTACGCTGGAAGAAGTGGCGCGCGAAACATTGCACTAAGCAGCAATTAGTAATTGGTACTTGGTATTTAGCTCAGCTAAAGCAGATGCAGACGAAACAGGCTAAAGGGTAAGAGCAAAAGAGCAAAAGAGCAATTAGCAACTAGCAATTGGCAATTGGCTCAGCTAAAGCAGATGCAATCGAAACAGGCTAAAGACCAAGAGCTAAAGACCAAGAGCCAAAGGCCAAGAGCCAAGAGCCATTAGGAAAGAACAAGGAACCTCATGAATGTCACACTAAGCGATCTGTTGAAGAAGATGCTGGACATGCAAGGCAGTGACCTGCATATCACCACCAACTCACCGCCGCAGGTCCGCGTTCACGGCCATTTGCAGCCGCTGGATATGCCGCCGCTCACGCCGTCGGAAACCAAGCAGCTTTCTTATAGCGTTCTTACCGATGCGCAGAAGCATCGTTTTGAAGAAACGCTGGAGCTGGACTTCTCCTTTGGCTTGAAAGGGCTGGCCCGCTTCCGCGGCAACTGTTTCAACCAGCGCGGCGCGGTAGGCGCGGTTTACCGCGTCATTCCATTCGAGATCAAAACCTTCCAGCAGTTGAACCTGCCCAATGTGATCTCCAAGTTGTGCGATAAGCCTCGCGGCCTGATTCTGGTCACAGGTCCCACGGGCTCTGGTAAATCGACAACGCTGGCCGCCATGCTCGATAAGATCAACACTGAGCGTCACGACCACATTATTACCATCGAAGATCCAATCGAGTTTGTGCACCAGAACAAGAGCTGCCTGGTAAACCAGCGCGAAGTCCACTCTGACACGCAGTCGTTTTCCAACGCGTTGCGCGCTGCATTGCGTGAAGACCCGGACGTGGTGCTGATCGGCGAAATGCGCGACCTGGAGACGATCGAATCGGCCCTGCGCATTGCGGAAACCGGCCACTTGACTTTTGGCACCTTGCACACGAATTCGGCCGCATCCACAATCAACCGTATTATTGACGTTTTTCCGTCGCACCAGCAGTCGCAGATTCGCGCACAGCTTTCCCTAGTGTTGGAAGGGATTCTTTGCCAAACGCTGCTGCCGCGTGTAGGCGGGCAGGGACGTGCCATGGCCATGGAGATCCTTATCCCCAATGCCGCGGTGCGAAACCTGATTCGCGAAGACAAGATTCACCAGGTGTATTCGTCGATGCAGTCAGGGCAGGACAAGTTTGGGATGCAGACGTTTAACCAGTCATTAGCGACGTTGTATTTCCAAAAAGCCATCACGTTGGAGACCGCGCTGGCGCGCTCTTCCATGCCGGATGAGTTGCAGGACATGATTAATCGCGGCGTACAGGCGCCAAAGGTTGCTGCAGCCACGCCGCAGCGCAGATAAATTCTCAGCCCTCCCCCGGGGCTGGCAAGGGAAGTCGGTAGGCAAAAAGGACGAGAGGAGTCACGGTTATGCCGGTATTTACATTCACAGGAACCGACCCCCAGGGCAAGAAGATTGCCGGGGAACGGTTAGCTGACAGCAAAGCCGCGGTGACCATGCAGTTGCGCCGCGAACGCATTACCCCGGGGGCCATTAAAGAGAAGGGCAAGGAATTCGCTCTTCCGAAACTGGGCACCGGCAAAGTACCCGTTAAGGACATCGCCGTTTTCTTCCGGCAGTTTTCCGTCATGATCGATGCCGGACTTCCCCTGGTGCAGTGTCTGGAAATCCTGGCCGCAAACCAGGAGAACCAGGTCTTCCAGAAATGCTTGACCGGCGTGCGCCAGAGCGTTGAAGGCGGCGCAACGCTTTCAAACGCGATGCGGCAGTATCCCAAAATTTTTGACGATCTCACCACCAACATGATTGAAGCGGGCGAAGCCGGCGGTATTCTCGATACGATTCTGCAGCGCCTTGCTACCTACGTGGAAAAGGCCGTCAAATTGAAATCGGCGGTGAAGTCGGCTTTGATCTATCCGGTTTCCGTTATCTCTATTGCCGCTTTGGTTGTGGGATGCCTGCTCAAATTTGTGGTGCCCATCTTCGCCAACATGTTCATCAGCATGGGCGTGGATCTGCCTTTGCCGACGAAGATCGTGATTGGGCTTAGTAATTTTATCGGCCGCTTCTGGTGGCTGATCTTCCTTTCCATAGCGCTTATCTTTGTGGCGATCAAGTACATCCGCAAAGATCCCAAGGGTCGCTACATGTTCGACAAGATGCTGCTGAACCTGCCGGTTGTCGGTAACGTGTTGCGCAAGATTGCCGTGGCCCGGTTCACTCGTACTCTGGGCACGCTGATTACATCGGGCGTTCCAATTTTGGAAGGCTTAACCATTACCGCAAGAACATCAGGAAACGCCGTTCTTGAAGATGCGCTCATGAAAGTGCGGAAGGCAGTAGAAGAGGGCCGGACCATTGTTGATCCGTTAAAGGAAAGCGGCGTGTTTCCCAACATGGTTACCCAGATGATTGGAGTCGGTGAAGCNACCGGCGCCATGGACGCCATGCTGCAGAAGATCGCCGACTTTTATGAAGATGAAGTGGACGCCGCGACCAAGGACATGCTCACGCTGCTTGAGCCGATCATGATCGGCTTCCTGGGCGTGGTCGTCGGTGGCATCGTAATTTCTCTGTACATGCCGCTCTTCTCCATGATTGCGAAACTCGCGGGCTAACATTTGCCGGGCGACTAACCACACGAACATTCTGGCCCGCCTGTTCTGCAGGCGGGTCTTCAATCGAAAGCACGATAAAGAAACAGGCGGAAATGGGAGACACCAGGTTTAACGAGCGAGCGTGGCTGGCATGGCTGGTAAAGGTCCGTGTCATCGTCATCTCGGCTCTGCTGGCTGTTGAACTCTTCATCGCGCGTTTCACGCCTAACAACGTCAACGTCCGTTTGTTTGAAACCGTCATTGTCGCTTGGTTTACGGTTTCGTTCTTCTTCATGTTTCTGGTCTCGCTCTGGCAGGACACCAAGCGCCAGGCCATCGTCCAGATCTTTACCGACCTCGCGTTTATCACGGCGTTGGTCTATGCCACCGGCGGCATTGATACTTTTTTCAACTTTCTCTACCCGCTGGCCATCATTGTTGCCAGCATCCTGCTGCCGCGATATTGGGCTTATCTCACCGCTGCTGTCTCTTTTATCTGTTTTGGCGCACTGCTTGAACTCATCTATTTTGAGCGGATACCTTCTTACCAATTTTCGGCGCGTGGCGATCTCAGGTCCTTGCAGATCGTCATCATCATTAATTTCTGCGCTTATCTCGCGGTTGCACATCTCTCCAGTTCTCTGGCATCCAAGCTGCGCCAGGCCGGCGTAGAGCTGCGCGACAAAAGCGGTGAGTTGCTGAGCCTTCAGGCGCTGCATGAAAACGTGATCCATTCGATTCGCAGCGCTCTTATCACCACCGATCTTGAAGGCCGGATCACGCTGATGAACGCTCCCGGACAAAAAGTGCTGGAGCGCACGGCATCCTCCGTTTACGGGCGGCACATTTCCGAGCTGTTTCTGGATCCGCTTCCCAATATCGACTCACTCTCCATTCAGTGTGAAGTTCGCGGCCTCACGCCGTCGGGTACTGAGAAAACTTTCGATGTAAACGTCACCGCGCTTGTTGTTCCAGAGCAGGGAACCATCGGGTACGTTTATACATTTGAAGACCGCACAGAGCTTCGCCGGCTGGAAGGCGAAGTCCGCCGGCGTGACCGACTGGCTGCCGTAGGGCGGCTGGCTGCGGGCATCGCCCATGAAATCCGCAATCCTCTTGCGTCCATTGCTGGTTCCATTAACGTGCTTGCTGAAGTGACTCCGTTCAACGAGGAACAGAAAACTCTCGTCAACATCATCACTCGCGAATCCACTCGGCTCAACGCCATCATTTCCGATTTTCTGGTTTATTCCCGCGAAAAAAGTTTTAAGTTTTCGCGCATGGACCTGATCCCGCTGATTGAAGATGCGCTGGTGCTTCTTGCCAACCGCTCACAGACCAAAGATCTCACCATCGTGCGCGACTACGCTTTGCGCGAGGCCTATGCTGCCGTTGATGCTGACAGAATTAAGCAGGTGCTGTGGAACCTGCTGGAAAACGCTGTTCGCGCCATGCAAGGCAAGGGGACCATTACAGTCTCAGTGCGTGGCGTGGGCGATTTTCTGCGCATCGGCATTCGCGATACCGGCCCGGGCATTGCCCCGAACCTGACAGAGAAAATCTTTGAGCCATTCCAATCTCAGTTTGAAGGCGGTACCGGCCTGGGATTGGCAATCGTGTATCAGATCGTGCAGGCCCATGGGGCCAGAATTTTTGCCCAGTCTACTTTGGGCAGTGGAGCGGAGTTTATTTTGGAAATCCTTCATGCCAGGGCCGCCTCGGTTGAGCCTGACGATGTGCCGCTGAACCAGGAGGTCTCACATGGCTAGTATTCTTGTCTGTGATGACCAGCGCTCGATTTGTGAAATGCTGGATATTTCGCTGCGCAAAGACGGCCATCGCGTTGAGACCGTGAATGGCGGCGAGGCGGCAAAAAAGAAGCTTAGCTCCGCCAATTATGAGCTTTTGATCACCGATATCAAGATGCCGCAGACTGATGGCATTGAAGTGCTGCGTTTTGCCCGCCAGTCATCGCCGGATACTTCCGTCATTCTTATCACCGCTGTTGAAGACTATGAGGCTGCCGTGCAGGCAGTGAAAGGCGGAGCGTTTGATTACATCCATAAAGGCCCCGGCCTGCTGGAAGAGCTAAAGCTTGCCGTGGGACGCGCACTGGAAACCCTGGTGCTTCAGCGCGAAAATTTTGCTTTCAAGCGCGATGCCGCCAGCCGCAACTCACTGGAAAACTTTATCGGCAACAGCCCGGTCATTGAAAAACTGAAAGCCACCATCCGCACGGTTGCGCCCACCGCCAGCACTGTGCTGATCTATGGGGAAAGCGGCACCGGCAAGGAACTCGTGGCCCGTGCGGTGCATTCGTGTTCTACTCGCGCTACTGATCCGTTTGTATCCATCAACTGCGGCGCCTTCCCGGAAACGTTGCTGGAAAGCGAGCTTTTCGGCTACGTGAAAGGCGCTTTTACCGGAGCCAGCCAGAATAAGCGCGGTCTTTTTGAAGTAGCCAGCGGCGGTACCATTTTCCTCGATGAAATTGGCGAAATGAGCCTGTCCATGCAGGTCAAGCTGCTGCGCGTCCTCCAGGAACGAACTATCCGTCCCGTGGGCGGCACGCAGGAAACGCCAGTCGATGTCCGCGTGATTGCGGCCACCAATCGTGATCTGCGAGAGATGATTGCCAACGGCACGTTCCGTGAAGACCTTTATTATCGCGTGAGCGTAATTCCCATTCAGGTGCCGGCCTTGCGTGAGCGCCGTGATGACATTGAGCTGCTTGCCAATCACTTTCTCAAAAAATATTCCGCCGCCGCGCAAAAGAGCATCTTGCGTATCTCCCAGGAATCGCTCGACGCGCTCAAGGCGTTTGAATGGCCCGGCAACGTGCGGCAACTGGAAAACACCGTTGAGCGGGCCGTCGCCATGGAAACCGGCAATGAGCTCAAGGTTGATTTTGAGGCTGACCGTCCGCGTGCCCGCGCCGTAGCCGCATCCAGCAACGGCCACAGCAGCCCCGATGTTCCCAGCGATGGAATTGATTTTGAAAAATACGTTGCCGGCGTTGAGCGTTCGCTGATCGAATCGGCCCTGCAACAGTCCGGAGGCGTGCAAATCCGCGCCGCCGAGTTGCTGAAGGTGTCCTACCGATCATTCAGGCACTTGCTGAAGAAGTACGATATCTAGCTTTTTCTGAAATCCCGACCCTGAGCTTGTCGAAGGGAGGGAACCCTATTGTTGCGAAGAAGTCGCTTCTCTGATTAGCGCAGTTCCAGAGTTGCTGCATCCTGCTAATCATTCTCAATCCCCGCGACGTGCCATCCTGGGCCAAGCCACAACACTCATGCCCGATCCATGCTCTCCTCGCGAAGGCGAAGGATCGGCTCCGCTGCTCCATAGGGGTTACCTTATTTCCTTTTTCCGTCATGAACAAGGGGTTCGGTTCGAGTCGATATACATCTTTTCGGAACCGCCTTAGCCGTCAGTAAACTTATCGTCCTTCGACAAATATCCGATAAGGCTTCTCTGCGCCCACTGCGTCCTCTGCGGTTAAAGGGGTTTGCCAATTGCTAATTGCTAATTGCCAATTGCCGAGTGTTTGCTTCGTGTTTATTCGCGAGATTCGCGGCCAAATCTTTTGATCTGCGCCCATCAGCGGAAATCTGCGGCGATGTTCCTTGGCTGCTCGCTCACAAGCTACGCGGGCCGTGATCTCAGCGTCTCCAGGAACGCCGCGACCTCCGCCGCATCCTGCCCGCCCTTCTGCGCGTGGACCATCAGCGGAATGCCGTGCGGCCCTTTTGAATCCGCCAGGAAAGGGAATGCCGTCAGCATTGGCTTGACCACGTCCAGGCGTCCAAGCATCGTGGCCACAAACAGATCGAAGCGCCCGCCCTGGCTGATCAGAAACAGCGCGATGTCCCGGCAACCCATATGTCCCGCGCCTCCCATGGCCATCTCAAAATCGCCTCCACCCCAGTCCCACGTGGCATTCAGCAGGCTCGGGGTTTCTGCCAGCATGGCTTTTGTTTTGTCCAGGTCAACGTGCGCCGCCATTACAAATTCCTTCACCAGTTCTGGCTTCAGCGGATCTGGTTTGGGCTTAGCCGCACCCGCATTCGATGGCTGATTCTGCGGAGCAGGTGAAGAGTTCGCGGAACCGGCGCCGCTTGCCTGTGCGAATGACAGAGTCTCAGGATAGAGTGCAACACCGGCAGTTGCGCCTAAACTCATCAGAAAACTTCTGCGGTTGGTAATCCTTTTTGAATCCTGCTCCATGCTTCCTCCATTATTCCGCGCTCCTTGTTTTCGACTCGGCTGCCAGGAAAATGAAAGCAGTTCGGAAGCATAAAGACTGATCATTTCCAATGAATCTAGGGATACGTCGTGTCGACACAGGTGACGATCAGGTGACGATCGTCACTGCATGGGGGTTCTTTTGGCTAATTGCCGTTTGCTAATTGCCAGTTGCTTTGTCTGAATGCTGATTGCTGAACGCTGACTGCTGATGTCCTATGCCGCTTCATCATCTCTTCTGTTCGGCGGAACATCGTCAGGCCGGCCATATTCTTCATGCGTATGCACTGGCCGCTCAGGATGGTCGGCGGCATCTTCAACGCCCTCTACCACCGCGGCTTCGAATGCCTGGTCAGTGTCTGCGAGTTCCTCCACTGACTCTTCATTGGCGTCTTCAATGGTTGAGAGCTGCTGCGGATCGCCTGATTGACCTGCACTGTCAACGCCGACCTGCCTTGGATCGGAACCAAGTTCATCCAGTTGTGCTTCAAGGTCGCCCTTTAGCTCTGGCGATCTCTCGTCTATGTCTCTGTTTTCTTTCTTCTGCTTGGCCATTGGATCTCCTGTGCTCAGTGATAATCCATCAACGCTCTGTTTTTATTAGATGCGTAGGATAGCTTCACGAGTTCTAAAGAGTGGACCGGCATTTATTCAGGCCACGTCTTCCTGATCTGCGTCCATCAGCGGATCAGCGGCGCCATTCTTATCTGAGTTCTGGTTTGGCTAATTGCCATTTGCTAATTGCCAATTGCCTTGGCTGAATGCTGAGTGCTGAATGCCGACTGCTGAATGCTAGGGATTTTTCGGCTTCGGCCGCGCGTAGTTGTCCATTTCAGCCGTCCACTTCAGAAATCGGCGAAGCTGTTTTCTTTCCCGCACCATGAATCCCCAGAACTCCACAAAGCCGATCTTGTCCATCTTCAAGCCGGAATACGTTTCCATGCGCCAGCGCAGGTAGGGGCTGCGCCACGGGGCAAGGCGATGGCCGCGGGTTGAGTTCCAGAAGAATCGTAAGAGTTCCCGCATGTGGTATTGAGTATAAACAACGGGCCATTCTGCCAGCTACTAAGCAGCGCTTACTCGTAGGGTGGGTTCCGAGTGGTCGACGACATGTTTGGAAGAGGCCTTGGCGCTTCCCATAAGCCCGTTTTCCCGACCGCACTAAACAAGCGCTGAACGGCACCCGGGTTGCTCCCCCATTGCCGACAATCTACGCGTGACCTTTCATTGATTGTGCTTGCGGCATCGGCACCCAATCGCTCTGGAATGTTAGCTTCGAGAAGGAGAAAGAGAATTATGACGTGCGAATCGTGGTTATCCAAGGCGGCGTGTCGAGGTTGGGTTGAAAGACGCTTGTCGGTGAAAGAACCGGCCGTCGCTTTCTGCTCAGCCCTGTTAATGAAAAATCTTAACTTTCCGAAGTCGTGCCGTTCCTACGCCGCTGTTACGTTCCGGCCAGTGCTTGATAGCGTCTCAACCAGCCCCCGATATTTTTGCTCAAGCTGGACGCTCACCGTCTCTTTTTCATCCTTTCTAATATCGCGACTAGTCAATCTTCCTGCAAGGCCATTTACAACAGCGTCTCCGAGGGATGCCCCTACAAGTGCCCCTACTGCCGCCCCTTTGATTGCGCCTGGCTCCCCAGCAATACTATGACCGACCATCCCACCAAAAGCCGCACCGGCCGGCCCCCCTAGCTTCGCCAAAGCCGTAGATGCCCAAACAGTGACGTTGTAAAAAGAATTCTTCTTTTCAAACTTCATGACATACTGTGGGTCCCTGTCTACAATCGCCTTTGCGATCATTTTTGCTCCCTCAGCCTGCCTAGTCACTTCGGTGGCTGAGCGATTGCGGCACTCACTCAATAAATCATCGATGTCTTTCCAATTCACCGCCTTCAATTCTGAGACCTCGTTTTCCCTAATCCCGGCTTCAAACAAATTGCCCTGTATTGAACTAGGAAGGGTCCTGAGCAAGACGTCCTGTGCCACAGTTATCGCACGGGGGAGTGTGAGTGCAGCGTGTGCGCGAACGCAGTGCGCTGCCACAGCATTGAAGCAGCCATTTGTAACTTCACGTACGACTGGTACGAGATTACCCATGTTCTCCGTTTCTCGATCAGCCATATTCTCCTCTTCTTTATTAAGGAAAGAATCGATCGCTGTACGGTTATCAGGGTCGGGGAGTTCGGCAATGCAGCGGGATAAAAGCGTGGCCACTTGAGGATCAACTTTATTGGCGGCACTCGCTGCAGCCCTAATGAGGTTGGATACTCTATTGCGTCGCGGTAGCTCTCTCTCTTCAGTCGCCACGAACGGGACGTTACTGCTGAGTTCGCGAAGCAGATTCAACCGCTGACGTACGCCCTTCGAGAGAGCCTCCGAGTATTTGGTGTTCCTGTCTTGCCAATTTTGCATTGTCTCCACAAGGGGTCGCCTAGCTTCTAGTGGGTTATTGGTATTGAACTCGGGCCAGGCGGAGAGGTGTCGGAAGGAAGGACTCTGGAAGGACTCTAAAGCTGCATCCCAAATAGAGTTATGGTTTCTTAGAAGAATTCGAATAAAGCCCTGTCGTACCAAAGAGAAGAATGATGCGCCAACGAAGGACTCTTCCGAACCGAAGTCGAGGAGGGCTGAAGAGTCCCAGCCGTAGGTTTGTGGGAAAATAGGGATCCAGCCGCATGCGAGAGACATTTTGATCTCTGCTTGGCCACGAAACCTATTTTCTTGGGCATGTTTCTCTTGCTCCGCATCCCCACCCAACTTTGTTCGGGCAGTGTCCAAGACATCAAAGTAAACATAGTTAGCCATCAAACCTCCTTTTCAAACGCGGAGGCGCTCGTCTTTTTAGATGCTCGGGCCGGTCGCGGCAGCGGCTCAGTCTATTTCCTGACCATCGCCACCTCGTAATGGATCTTTTCTACGCTGCCGTCCTTCCCGTGCAATTCCGAATCCATAACGAGTTTCACGGGACACCCTTGCGCCGTGACCCAGGCTGTCCCCTTTTGAAAGCCGCCTGTGCCCAGAACGCTTTGGTAGAGCGACTTTTCCGTGTCGGTGCCGCGCGCGGTATCAATGGAATACTTGGTCGCATCATAGCCATTCATTTTTTCCGGGCCTTCGCGCACAGTTGCGGAGCTGTTTCTGACAAGCGCGATCGCGCTGGACATTCCGCCGATCCCCATCAGGCTGGACCACGCGCCTTGCCAGCTGGCCGCGTCCGAATGCACGCCGTGAACCGGACTGGACGCGCTGTTATTTTTAAAGCTGCCATCGATGGTCTGCGGGGTGATGTCCGCTTCCTCGTGCACAGGGTTCGACGATTCCTTGTTGTAGGAATAGTGGAAGGCCTCTGGCGGATTCTGGATGTGGTCCATCACGCAGTTGAGATCAATTCCCGCGCCCCCGCCGCCCTGCGCAGTCGCTGAATTTGGCTGCGCGCCAGGCTTCCCGTCGGTATTCTTCGATGCCGGGCCGGACTTGCATGCGGAGACGCCCAGCAATGTGAGCCCTGCCGCCGCTAGAACACTACGCTTAAGAAATGCCCTGCCATCCGTGAAAAATGTCATTTCGATTCTCCTTAAAACCGCTAGCCCGCAATCGTCACCACAACCTCACTCCCTTTATCCGCTGCTGCCACGCGTGATGCTGCTGCTTTATTTGCGGAAATCTCCAGGAAGCCGGTGCTCCCTAAAAGCGCAAACAACTCTCCCGGCGCGCCTTCAGCGTAGCTGGAAACAAGCTTTGTGACTTCAGCTTTGCCCACGGTGATCTTGAATGCCTTTGATGATCCATCAAAAATCTGCGGAATGTCTTTCGGCGAGATATTCGTAATCAGGTTGCCGAATTTGTCCGTCTTGAGCACCAGGGCTTTCCAGGCATTTTCAGCAGTCGCTTTCGGCTTTGGGGCAAGAAAGCGCACGTAATCGGTGATTTCTTCTCCAAACTTGGCCGTATCCACGCCTTTGCTCAGGTAAGCCGCCACGGGCGCAAAAATATCACGACCATGAAAAGTTTTGCTGATCGGATTATGGAAATAATGTTCTGAAGTTATGTGACGAACGCTTACGCGCTCCTCGCGCTCATAGACCAAAGACAGAACACCGTTATCGGGCGCTACAAAAACGTATTGGCCAATCGTTGCAATAATCGGTCTACGTGGCCCACCCACGCCGGGATCCACCACGACCACATGTACAGTGTCCTTAGGAAAATAATGATAGGCCTGTGAGACAGCAAGAGCGCCGTCCAGCACGTCAAAGGACTGCACGGCATTGGTGATATCTACTACCTGTGCCGTTGGATTAATACTGTAAATAACCCCTTTCATTGCACCCACATAATGCTCGGTCAATCCGAAGTCGGTCGTGAGCGTAATCATCCGTTGAAAAGGCACTGATCTCTCCCTGTTTCTGTTGGAAAAGGCTTCCCGCGAAGGTATCGCGTGGCTTCTGCCCAAGTCAAGCCAACGTAGTCCGTTGGACAACAGCGGGCGAGTGCGCAGAAGTACGTGGCCTATCGTTACTGTAATCCTGACAATGAAGTTTCTGAAATTGGAAATTTTTAACCCAAAGAGTAACAAATTCTGAGCTGTCGTTTATCTTTCGAAACTGTTAGTTAACTTTTTAAAGCGGACACCGTTAGCGGCGGGGATCACGCACCTTTTAATTTAAAGCAAAGAACGAATAGTCGAACCGACCTGGCGCACACGCGCGGGCCTTAAGTGTTTTTCGCCGCGAATGATTCCGGAAGTCGCCCTTCTTGCCAAGGACAGAATATATGGCTTCCAGAGTAGCGGAAAGGGAATCTATGTCGACTGCAGTTCGTGCCATTCCACGTGAAGAAATTTCCTCCCCAGCTGAATCCCTATTCTTGTTGATTGTGGATGCAGATCGCTGGGCCAGAGACCTCTCCAGGGAAGTCGCAAGCAACATGGGGTTCAAGGTTTACACGGCTGACAATACCCGTGCCGCATTGCGCCAGATGGAAGTCCAGCCTGTTGATGTGGTCCTCCTCGATGTCCGCCAGTCGAGCCAGGACGGAATCGATCTGCTGGCAAAATTTAAGGAAATGCATCCCCAGACCGAAATCATTATGGTCAGCGGACATGCCACGGTCGATTCCGTGGTTACTGCGATGAAGAGTGGCGCGTGCGACTTTATCCGCAAGCCATTCAAAGGTGAAGAACTTAAGACTCTGCTTACCCGCGCCGCAGGACGCCTGCGCAATTCATTGGAAGATCGTATGTCTCGCGAACATTTACAAGTCCATCCCGGCGGTTATCACGGCATGCTCGGGCAATCGCCGGAAATGCAGAAGTTGTATCGCATTATCAATAAGGTCGCCACCAGCAAACACCCCGTTTTGGTTCAGGGTGAAAGCGGCACCGGCAAAGAAACGGTCGCGCGGGCCATTCACGCCAGCGGACCTTTTCACGACCGTCCTTTCCTGCTGATAGATTGCGCGGCCACAGCCAATGGCGCTTTAGAAAGTCAACTGTTTGGTCCCATTAAATCAGCCAACGGCTTGGGAAAACTTAAGGAAGGCGTGTTTGCCCTGGCCAGCGGCGGCACCATGTTTTTCGATGAGATTGGGGAAATGCCCCTCGATATCCAGGGCAGACTGGTGCGTGCTTTGCAGGAAAGGGAGTTTCAGGTTCAGGGCAAATCCATTGCTGTGGACGTGCGAGTTGTGGCGTCTACCAGCCGTGATCTGGAAACTGCAGTACAGCAGGGAACTTTCCGCCGCGATCTTTTCTTCCGGCTTAACGTGGTGGGACTGCGCTTGCCGCCATTGCGTGAGCGCAAAGAGGACATTCGTCCTTTGGCGGAAAATTTCCTTGAGCGTGCTGGCCATGCCCGGCAGGTTCAGTATTCAATCAATCCTGACGCACTGAAACTACTCCAAATGTATGAGTGGCCAGGCAATGTCCGTGAACTTGAAAACTGCCTGGAACGTGCCGTGGCCATGAGCGCCGGATCTGTGCTGCAAACCAATGACTTTCCGCCTCATATACGGTCAGCGGCTCTTCGCATCGCCGATCCTGGCAAGCAGTCCCGGATTTTGCCACTAGCTGAACTGGAAAAGCAGGCCATCATTGATGCTTTGCGGCAGCTCAACGGCGACAAACTTATGACTGCCCGAGCCCTTGGTATCGGCAAAACTACGTTGTATCGCAAATTAAAGGAATATGGAATAAGCCATTGGTCTTCTTCGCCCTTGGCGATGCCTGTCAGTTAAGGCAATTCGGAGTTTCAGGGCGGAATCTTTTCCCGGCGCGGTTTGCGTGGTGCAAGCCGCGCATCCAATACAGCAGGCCAGCCCCGGTTGCCCCGCGATCATAAATCCCTGCCTTCCAGAAAACATATTTTCAGAGACAACTCCGTCTGTAGACGCTGCTTCTTACCTTTAGCGGTTGTCTGACTTGAAGGGGTATCTATGCTTTGGACGATTTTTGCAATCCTCATTATCCTTTGGCTTCTGGGCTGGGGATTTCACGTGGCCGGCGGACTGATTCACCTTTTACTTGTGATCGCACTGGTTGTCGCCGTCATTAACCTGGTTACGGGCCGTAGGACTGTCTAACATTTCACAGCGCGCGTCTGGATTGACCTAAAAGATTTTGAGAAAAAGCAGGGAGTGGGCTGGGATCACAGAACAGCTCTGCTCCCTCCTTTTTTACGCTTTTACGCTCAAAAACCCCGGCCCGTCCATTCTTGGATCAAGAGAAGGGGCAATTTTTTGCGCCATGTATCCGTATTTAAAGGACATCCTAAGTTCCTTGCACTGAGTCTAATCCCATTTATAGCTGTGAAAAGCAGCGGAGATTGGTAGTAAACAGATGCTTACAACACGCGCGAACGCGGTTGGAGTCGACGTGGCTCCCAATGGTGACCGCAATCAGGAACTCACACAACGTATTGCAGAAAAAGGTGATTGGTTCCACAACATCAACCTCAATGGCGTTTGGACCGCGCCTCATCACTTTCTGGGTGACTTTCCTAACGTGAAGTGGAAGCAGATTGCTCCTGCTCTGCCTGCGGATTTATCCGGCGCCAGCGTGCTTGATATTGGGTGTAATGGCGGGTTCTATTCCATCGAGCTAAAAAAGAGGGGCGCCAGACGCGTTCTGGGCGTTGACGTGGACGACCGTTATCTTGAGCAGGCGCGCTTTGCTTCCCAGATTTTGGATTTGGATATTGAATTCGCCAAGTGCTCCGTCTATGACGTGGATTCCATTCCTGGACAATTTGATTTTGTGCTGTTTATGGGAGTTTTTTATCATTTGCGCTATCCTCTGTTCGCCCTCGATAAAGTCATCAAGAAAGTCGGACGCAGCCTGATATTCCAGACCATGATTCGCGGCTCTCTCACTAGTCCGGAACTGCGGGAGGATTATCATTTCTGGAACATGGAGATATTCAAGAACCCTGATTTCCCCTGTATGTACTTTATTGAAAAGAATTATGCGGGCGACCCCACCAACTGGTGGATTCCCAATCATGGCGCAATGGAAGGCATGCTGCGCAGCTCAGGCCTGGAGATCACCGCGCATCCTGAACAGGAAACCTGGATTTGTGCTCCATCCCACGTCACCAAGGCCGATGGCAAATATCTTTTAGACCACGAATTAGCGGGCACCCTGTAACCTGGCCCAGCTCTGTACAAAGGTGCATGCATGGTTGAAGCAGTCATGTTGTGGAATGAGCCAAACAATCTTTCCCATTGGGACTTCAAGCTGGATCCTGACTGGAAGATGTTTGCAAAAATGGTTATTACCGCAAGCCAGGCCATTCGCCGCGAAAATCCTGAACTGCCCATAGCGCTGGGCGGCATCTCTCCCATTGACCCTCATTTTATTAATCTGCTTGGCTCTTATGGCGTGTTAGATGCCGTAGATGTGGTTTCCCTGCATGGATTTCCGCTGGACTGGAACCATTGGCAGCTGAACGACTGGCCCAGGAAGATCGATGAAATTCGTGCCGTTACCAGCAAGCCCATCTGGGTTTCAGAAGCGGGCGTTTCTTCTTTTGGCGCGGAAGAAGTCCAGGCATTTGGCCTGCAGCGCACGGCTGAGCTGCTGTTGCCGATCGTGGACCGCGTGCACTGGTATAGCCTTCTTGACCTGCCGGCCACGTGGTCGGCCACAACACGCCACAAAGAAGCCGAAGGCAGCGCTTACTATCGCCATTACTATATGGGACTGCTACGTGAGGACGGTTCACCCAAGCTGGCTGCACAATCCTTTCCCAAGGACATGGGCATCTGCCAATGGTTTCACTATGAAGACCCGCGTCTTGATCTCGCTGTGGATTGGCTGAAGCGGCTGGGCGTAAAGTACCTGCGCACCGGCGTGAGCTGGGCGGATTGGTACCGTGAGAATGCGGAACCGTGGTTCGATCGCCAAATGCAGGCCTTGGAACCATTTAACACCACCCTGACGCTCTGTTTCACTCCGGAGCACATGGGCGTTGCTCCTCACTACACCAGTCCGCCAAAACGTGCTGAAGACTTTGCCGAATTCGCGGTATGGGCCGTGCGCAAATATGCCATGGCAAAAAATGGCAACCAAGTTCTGATAGGAGCCAGGTAGGAATGGCAAAGAACATACTCATTACCGGCGGAGCAGGGTTTGTAGGATCGCACCTGGCTGACGCCTTGCTGGCCGCCGGCCACCACGTTCGCATTTTTGACAACCTTACAGGCCAGGTCCATCTCAACGGGATCCCTGAATACCTGGCGGAAGACGCTGAGTTCGTGCAGGGTGATGTTCGGGATTCAGCCGCTGTACGCCGCGCGCTCTCTGGCATCCACGTTGTCTTTCATATGGCAGCGGCCGTTGGCGTGGGCCAGTCCATGTATGAGATTGAGCGTTACATGGGCTCCAACACGCAGGGTACTGCGGTGCTGCTGCAACAACTGCTTGACCGCAAGAGCCGCGTGGAGAAGCTGGTGCTGGCTTCTTCGATGTCGATCTATGGCGAAGGGAAATATCTCTGCGCGCGATGCGGAGACGTCGCGCCACAACTGCGCACTGTCGAGCAGCTCAGGCTCAAGCAGTGGGAGCCCAACTGTCCTGCGTGTGGTGAGCCGCTCACGCCCATTCCCACAGATGAATCCAAGCCGCTCCAGTGCAGCTCTATTTATGCGCTCTCGAAAAAAGACCAGGAAGAGATGTGCCTGCTTTTTGGCCGGACCTACGCTTTGCCTATAGTTGCATTGCGATATTTCAATATTTACGGGACACGGCAGGCGCTCTCCAATCCTTATACCGGGGTGGCCGCAATTTTTGCCTCTCGATTCATGAATGGCAATCCGCCTTTGATCTTTGAAGATGGAGCACAGTTGCGTGACTTTGTGAGCGTTGAAGATGTTGTTCGCGCCAATCTCCTTGCGATGGAATCATCACAGGCGGACGGTATGGCCCTGAATATTGGATCGGGCGAGCCAATTTCAATTCGTGAAGTCGCAGCCGAACTGGCGCGCGCCATGGACTCTGAGATTGCCGCCGAGCTTACGCAGAAATATCGTGCCGGCGATGTCCGCCACTGTTTTGCCGATATTTCTGTAGCGCGCAAATTTCTTGGCTATACGCCGCAAGTGCGCTTTGCCGATGGATTGAAAGATCTGGTGGAATGGCTGTGCTCGCAGCAGCCGCAGGACCGCGCTGCTGAAGCAGTGGCGCAGCTCAGTGAATTTGGGTTGACCGCCTAGTCGCAATGAGTTTGATACAAGGGGGAAGAATGCGTCCGCAGGATACGCGCTCGGTGTTGATTTTTGGAGGAGCAGGCTTTATTGGGTCCAATCTGGCCCACTCTCTGCTTTCCCACACCGATGCCAGGGTACACATTTTTGATAATCTCTCCCGCGCCGGTGTGCACCACAATGTGGAATGGCTGAGGAAGACCGCTGCAAATTCCGGGCGGCTTCAGGTAACTGTAGGCGATGTTCGCGATGCCCGCCAGGTTGAAAAAGCCGTTGCTCACGCGACTGAGATCTACCATTTTGCCGCGCAGGTCGCAGTCACCACATCCGTAGCCGATCCCCGGCATGATTTTGAGGTGAATCTTGCAGGTACATTCAATGTACTGGATGCTGCTCGCAGAGCAGGCAACCGCCCCTTCATTTTGTTTACTTCAACCAACAAGGTGTATGGCGAACTTGGGCACGGCACACCCGTAATCAGCGGCAAGCGTTACGTAATGCCGGAGCGAGAAGGCGTTTCAGAAGCACAGCCGCTGGACTTTCACTCTCCTTATGGTTGTTCCAAAGGCGCGGCTGATCAGTATGTGCGCGACTTCGGCCGCATCTACGGCCTGCCAACAGTCGTGTTCCGCATGTCATGTGTTGCCGGACCGCGGCAGTTCGGCACGGAAGATCAGGGATGGGTGGCACATTTTGTTTTTTCGGCTTTGCAGGAAGAGCCTGTCATTATCTATGGCGATGGTCGGCAGGTTCGCGATGTGCTTTGCGTGGACGATCTCATGCGCGCTTTCGATGCCGCCCGTCAGAATATTGAAACCACGCGCACTGAGGCTTACAACGTTGGCGGCGGCTCACTGAATTCGGTTTCGCTCCTTGAGTTGATGGATGAGATCGCCGTGCTGACCGGACGGCCCATGGAGTTTGTTCTGAATGAGCGCCGCGTTGGCGATCAATTGGTTTACATCACTGACAATACAAAAATTCAGCGCGATACCGGCTGGAAGCCCGAGATCGGGTTAAAGAAAACTCTTCGGCTATTGCAAGCGTTCTGGGAAGAGAACCATGGAATGCTGACCAGGAGGCGGCGCTCCGCTAAGCCGGCGCTAGCTTCATTTGAGCTGGCCACCGAGCTTTCTGGGAGGGCGGGATGAAGTTTGCCTTGCTCAATCCCAACTGGGACTTTAAGGGCTCAACGTATTTTGGTTGTCAGGCCCCGCATACTCCGTTGGAGTTGTTATTTGCTGCCGATCAACTGCATATTGCAGGGCACGAATCTCTGCTGATTGACGCGCAGACAGACAATCTCACCATGGGGGAAGCTCGCGGCCGTCTGGATGCATTTGTGCCCGATTTTCTGGTGGTCCCGACTGCGCCGTCTTACCTCTTCTGGCGTTGCCCGCCGCCGGAGCTTCGCGTTCCCATTGAGTGGTTTGCCGGTTTGCAAAGCAAAGCGATCAAAGTCGCTATTGGTCCTCATGCATCGGCTACGCCGGCAACTACCATTCGAAAGACTGGTTGTGACGTTGTCCTGCGTGGCGAACCTGACCAAACCTTGGCTGAACTTGCCAGCAAACCATGGCAGGAAATTATCGGTTGCTGCTTCAAAAAAGAAGATGACCAGTTACATATCAGCCCTGCTTCAGCCATAGCTGATATGTCCGTGCTGGGTCCGCTCGACTTCAGGAATTACAGCGTTGAAGCCCATTCGCATCGCCATCATGTGTTCACCAATGACCATGGTCTTGGCGCTGAATTGGAATTTGCCCGAGGATGTCCCTGGGCCTGCACTTTCTGCAACAAGACGCTCTTTCGCAATAAATTCCGCCAGCGCAGTGTTGACACCGTTCTCCAGGAAGTGGATACGCTGATTGCTCGCGGCGTCCAATACATTTATTTCATTGATGAGATTTTCGGCGTGGGCAAAAACGTTCATCGCCTGCTTGAAGGCATTGCTGAGCGTCCCGTGAAGATTGGCTTCCAAACCCGCATCGATCTCTGGGATGAAGAATCGCTGGATCTTCTGGGCCGCGCTCACTGCATATCGATAGAGTGCGGCGTGGAGTCTATCACGCAGCAAGGTCGCGAGGATCTGAATAAAAATTGCCGCATGAACACGGATCGTATCTCAGAACTGTTGGTCTATGCGCGCGGACGCATTCCGTGGGTACAGGCAAACCTGATTCTTACCGACCACGATGACCGCGTTGAGATTCGCCGCTGGCAGCAAGCGTTGAAGGCAAAAGGTGTTTGGGTGAGTGAGCCAGTGCCCATGTTCCCCTTTCCGGGAAGTCCGCTGTATACCAAAACATTTGCGGCCGCGCCGGACGACCTGGCTTGGGAACGCGCTCATGGCCACTACACTGCCATGTTCGCAGGAAAGGGCTACAGCGATATTCAGGAGCAAACGCCGCTGGCGATTGAGGAATTGGAAACATGCATATCTTAGTCACCGCAGACACGCTGGGTGGTGTCTGGACATATACGCGGGAGCTGGTGACAGGCCTGGTGCGCCGGGGAGACAAGGTGACGCTCGTGAGCTTTGGCGATATACCCACCGCCGCGCAGATTCGCTGGATGGATGGCCTGGCTAATCTCGATTATCGCCCTACAGCATTCAAACTGGAATGGATGCTGGATTCCGAAGCCGACATGGAGGCTTCTTCACAGTATCTTAAGGCCCTTATTGAGGAGAGTCGTCCTGATCTTCTGCATTTCAGCCAGTTCTATTACGGAGCTATCGACTGCGATGTTCCGCGCGTGGTTGTTGCGCACAGTGATGTTGTGAGCTGGTGGATGTCTGTCCATCGCCAGTTGCCGCCGGAAACAGAATGGCTGCACTGGTATTGTCAGATAGTCACACGCGGATTGCAGGAAGCTACAACTGTGGTCGCGCCATCGCGCTGGATGCTGGAGCAAGTGGAGCTTCATTATGGCAAGCTTCGCTCCGCTTCAGTAATTCACAATGGCCGTGCCCCGGCGCTCTTTAATCCGTATATCAGCAAGAAGGAAACCACCGTTACGTTGGGGCGGCTCTGGGACAGCGGCAAGAACGTCTCACTTCTATTGAAGCGAGAGATGCCCGGACCGGTGAGCATTGTCGGCTGCGACCGCCATCCTGATTTACAAAATCATTCCTTCGTGGCTGAAACAATCAGGCCGAACATTTCCCTGGAGCCGCAGCAGGATGAGCGACAGATTACTCAGACGCTGGCGCGCGCTGGGATCTATGCTGCTACTTCACAGTATGAGCCGTTTGGCCTTGCGCCGGTAGAAGCGGCATTTTCACGTTGCGCCATTATTGCCAGTGACATTCCTTCATTCCGCGAACTCTGGGAAGGCGCCGCAATTTTCTTCCGCAACAATGATTCTGATAGCTTGGCCGAGGCCCTGGAAAGTGTACAGCGCGACCGTGGTCTTCGTTTGAGCCAGGGCAATCTTGCTCTTCGACGCGCGCGGCAGTGTTACACCTCTGACCGCATGGTTGCCGGGTATAAAAATCTTTATCACAAACTGGCTCCCGCTGAGGCCCTCAGCGCATGAGTCAGAAACTTAACATCGCTCTTTTCGCCCACTCCATTGTCTCTGACTGGAACCATGGCAACGCTCATTTCCTGCGCGGGCTCATGCGCGAGCTGATCCGCATGGGCCACACGGTGCGCTGTTATGAGGAATTGAGTTCATGGTCGCTTACCAACCTGATGAAGCAGGAGGGCGAGCGCGCCATTGAAGCCATTGATTCTTTCCGCCGGGCTTATCCTGAACTCGATATCCGCTTTTATAAGTCTGGTGACGATGACTTCCCCCGGTTTCTTGAAGAGGAACTGAAAGAAACTGATTTGGTGTTGCTTCACGAGTGGAACGACCCGCAAGTTGTCAATCAGGTGCTCGCTCTGAAGAAAAAGTTCGGCTTTATTGCGCTGTTCCATGACAGCCATCATCGCGCTCATACCCGGGCCGGCGAAATCCTCAAGTTCCATCTGCATCTGGTGGATGGCGTGCTGGCGTTTGGCGAGGCTATCCGCCGCATTTATGTTGACGGCTTTGGCGTTAACAGGGCGTGGACTTTTCATGAAGCGGCAGACGTTGAGCAGTTTCGTCCGCTCCAGCGCCGCAAGGAAATTGACGTGATCTGGATCGGCAACTGGGGCGACGATGAACGCTCGGCGGAACTGGAAGAATTCCTGATCCAGCCCGCGCGGACGCTCCCTGAAATGCGTGTGGTAGCTCACGGCGTTCGCTATCCTGATTTCGCACTGCAAAAGCTGGTAAGCGCTAACGTTGAATACCGCGGCTATCTTCCCAATCTTTTTTCTCCGCAAGCCTATGCGGAAAGCGCACTCACGGTGCATATTCCGCGTCGCGAGTATGTGAACGGTCTCTCTGGGATTCCCACGATCCGGGTGTTTGAAGCCCTGGCTTGTGGTATTCCACTGGTCTGCTCACCCTGGACCGACCAGGAAAATCTGTTTCGTCCCGGCGAGGATTATGTTGTAGTGCGCGATGGTGCAGAGATGACCGAGCAGTTGCGGTATCTTCGCCGCGACGGCAAGGCCCGGTACCAGCTTGCGGAAAATGGATTGCGGACCATTCGCGAGCGCCACACCTGCGCCCACCGCGCGCAGGAACTTATGCAGATATGCCAGGAGATTTCGCGATGAAGGTTTTCGTCTTTGGCTCCAGCATCACGTCTTCTTACTGGAATGGAGCGGCAACTTACTACCGCGGAATTTACAAGCAGCTTCACGCGCTGGGCCATCACATCACCTTCGCAGAGCCTGATGCATATGGCCGCTTGCAAAACCGCGATGCCGGCGATTTCAGCTACGTCGATACAGTGGTTTACAAAGATGCTGACGAAATCTCTGCACTGCTGAAGCAGGCCGGGAACTGTGATCTGGTCATCAAGCACAGTGGCGTTGGCGTATTTGACGAGCTGCTGGAACAAAAAGTTCTGGAGTGCCGATCCGAAAATACCCGGGTCGCTTTCTGGGATGTGGATGCTCCCGCAACCCTGTCGCGGGTGGAAACCGATCCTGCTGATGCGTTTCGCGCGCTCATTCGCGAATACGATTTTATTTTTACCTATGGCGGCGGCGCCCCGGTGGTCGAACACTACCAGCGTCTGGGCGCAGCCAATTGCCATCCAATTTACAACGCGCTCGATCCGGAAACCCACCATCCTGTCACACCGGATCCGGCATTAGCCTGCGATCTGTTATTTGTCGGCCATCGATTGCCGGACCGCGAACGCCGCGTGGAAGAATTTTTCTTGCGTGCAGCTGAACTTGCGCCGGACTTCCAGTTCGCTTTGGGCGGGGAAGGCTGGGGCGGCAAGCGGCTTCCTGCCAATGTCCGCTGGATAGGCCATGTTGCCACTGGAGACCACAACCGCGTGAACTGCTCAGCGCGCATGGTGTTAAATATCAATCGCGACTCCATGGCCGGAGTCGGTTTTTCTCCGCCTACGCGTGTTTTTGAAGCCGCCGGGGCCGCCGCCTGCCTGATTACCGACCGTTGGGCGGGCATCGAACAGTTCTTTGCGCCAGAAAACGAGATACTCATAGCCGGCAGCGCCGAAGATATTGTTTCGTGCTTGCGGAATATCTCTCCTGCCAGAGCGCGAGAGATAGGGAAGAATATGCGGACGCGGGCCTTGCGCGATCATACTTATGCGCTGCGGGCTAGAGAAGTGGATGCCATCATTGAAGGTGTGCCGGCAGAATCCACGTCGCGCTGAATTGAAAAGGTTTTCCGGATTGGTGCAGCTGTTTGGTTTAAGTATTAATGCTGGCTAATTACTGATTTTTTATGAAGATCACTATTTTCGGTCTTTCGATCACCTCCTCATGGGGCAACGGGCATGCGACAACGTTCCGCGCGCTGTGTCAGGCGCTGCATCGTCGCGGGCACCGCATTGTATTTTTTGAGCGCAATGTGGAGTGGTACCAGAACAATCGTGACCTCCCCGATCCTCCCTATTGCGAAGTCAAGTTATTTGAAAATTGGAATGACGTGCTGCCCGTGGTAAGGGCAGAGCTGCGCGATTCCGATGCCGCCATGGTGGGGTCCTATTTTCCCGATGGCATTGTTGCCTTGGATGAAGTGCTGGCATCGAATGTTCCGGCCAAGTCTTTTTACGATATCGATACGCCCATTACGTTGCGCAGTCTGCGTGAAAATGGACGCGCTGATTACCTGCTTAAATCCCATCTTCCTGAATTGGATATTTACTTCAGCTTTACCGGCGGCCCGGTGCTTCAGCAACTTCAACAAGAGTTCGGAGCACCCTTCGCGGTGCCGCTCTATTGTTCGGTTGATCCAGGCAAGCATCATGAGCTCCCGGCCAATCCCAGGTTTTCCTGTGATATGAGCTACATGGGTACTTACGCGCCAGATCGCCAGCCCACGATTGAGAAATTTATGTGCGAACCCGCGCGCCGTGTGCCGGAAAAGAAATTTATTATTGCCGGCCCGCAGTATCCATCGCACATCCGCTGGCCTGAGAATGTGGAACATATCATGCATCTGGAGCCGCGCTATCACGCGCAACTATATAGCTCTTCGCGCATCACTCTGAATGTTACGCGCCAGGAGATGGTGCTGGCCGGCTACTCGCCTTCGGTACGGCTGTTTGAGGCCGCCGCGTGCGGCTCCGCAATTGCTTCCGACAATTGGCCCGGCCTGGAAACTTTTTTTACTCCTGGCCAGGAAATACTTCTGGCCACGGGATCTGACGACATTGTTCGTTACGTGACAAGTTATGATGATTCAGAACTTCGACGAATTGGCCAAGCCGCCCGAGACCGTGTTCTTGCTGCTCATACCAGCGAAGTGCGTGCTCGGGAATTTGAACAGGCTGTGGAAATCGCGACCCGTTCCGCAAAGCGCCCCAGCGCCTTGACCGCAACTTAACATTCGACTTAAGAAATTATTCACGAATAACTCATTACCGCAGTAATTATTCTCCGCGCGCTGAATTGTCTTGCCAAAAAAATGCGCCGGTTTTTTCTGGGTTGTTAGAACTCAGTTTTGAGGTCACCAGAGTTGGATTTGGCATCCTACTAATGTCCGATATCTAACAAAATAAAATGATTAATATGAGAGTAGCCCTTATAGCTCCGCCATTCATTGCAGTACCTCCGAAGAAATACGGTGGTACAGAATTGTTCATTGCAGAATTGGCCCATGGACTCCAGCGCCAGGGAGTGGAAGTGGTCGTTTACACCAACGGCGAATCCACGGTCGATGCGCCCATTCACTGGCTTTATCCTGAAGGCGAGTGGCCTTTGAAGCATGAAGTGGAAGCCTCGCTGAAAGGGTTGAATCATTTTGCCTGGGCCATGAAAGAAGCGACCGGTGAAGCCGACTTAATACACGTCAACAGCGCTCCTGCCTTGAGTTTTACGCATTTTACTGATGTGCCAGTGGTTCATACGGTGCATCATGCCTTTGACGACTCGCTGGCAAAATTTTATGAGTATTACCCCAACGTTTCTTACGTCACCATCAGTGACTTTCAGCGGAAAAAGCTCACCATGCCGAACATGAGGACTATTCACCATGGAATTGATCCGTCGCTTTATACGGTGCTCGACGGCAAGCGTGAACACCTCAGCTTTCTCGGCAGAATCGCGCCGCCCAAGGGTACGCACTTGGCCATTGAAATCGCCAAAAAATCTGGTATTCCTCTCAAGATCGCCGGTGAAATTCAGCCTATAAATAAAGACTATTGGGAGACCCTGGTCAAGCCGCATGTCGATGGCAAGTTCATTGAGTACGTGGGCGAAGTTGGAATGCAAGGCAAGGTGGAGCTGCTGGGCAAGTCGCGGGCCATGCTTTTTCCCGTGCAGTGGGACGAGCCTTTTGGTTTGGTTATGATTGAAGCCATGGCTTGTGGAGCCCCGGTTTTAGCCATGCCCGGCGGATCTGTTGCCGAAGTAGTGAAAGAGGGTGTGAGTGGAAACGTGCGCAAAACTGCTGCTGAACTAGCAGAGTGCGCCCGCAACCTGGATATTCCGGCCACAATCGTTCGCGGCTATATGGAAGAGTTTTTCTCCGTAAAACGGATGACGCAGGACTACATTGCTCTTTATTCAGAAATTCTGCGTGATAACGTGGCTGAAGCGGAGCGGATCGTAGCATGAGCGCAAAACTTCTGATTGCGCATTCTGAACTTGTCAAAATATCTCCTCCATATCCAGAGCCGCGGCTGGCCTATCAGAACGCGGAGCCGCGCAAGGTCAATAATCTCACTCTGATTGATGGCAAGACGTTTCTCTCTACTACCGTTGCGGGGGACGTGATGCCGCCGGGTGCTTCCGATGTTGGTTTCTTCCACGACGATACGCGTTTTCTTAGCCGGTTGGAGCTTCGCGTTGACGGATATCGCACTGTGGTGCTCTCTTCCAGCACGGAGCAGACGTTTGCGTCGCAGATTGAGCTCACCACCGGCAAGAGCACCATGCGTGAGACGTATGAGATTCCTGAGAACACGGTACATATTCGCCGCGAGCAGCTGCTCTCCTCGGAAACCTTGTTTGATAATTTTTCTTTTGAGAATTTCAACTTCCAGGAACTTGAGCTCAACATTGAACTGGCTTATGAAGCCGATTTCATGGACGTGTTCCAGGTGCGCGGGGTAGCGCGACAAAAACTTGGCCAATATTTCCTCCCGGTCGTTCGCAATGATTCCATTGTTTTTCATTACTGCGGCTTGGATGGCGTCGGCCGCGAAACCATCATTCATCTTTCTCCGCAACCGGATCTGGTGGATGGCACCACGGCCCGGTGGAAGCTTCGCTTGCCGCCCTTCAAGCGTTTCCAACTGCAAACCACCATTGTTCCGCAGGTAGAAGGCAAGCGATCTCGCTCAGTACGTCCTGATTTTGGTCAGCAGCTGCGCTCGCGCCGTGAAGCGATTGCGGAGTGGGCATCGCATTCCACCAGTTTCAGCGCCGGCAACAGCATCTTTAGTGAAATGGTGGAAACCTGCAAAGCGGACTTCCATGCGTTGCAAATTCCCGAGGCCAGGGAGAGAGTCATCGCCGCGGGCATTCCGTGGTTTGCCACGATGTTCGGCCGCGACTCAATCATTGCCGCCTACCAGTCTTTGATGTTGAACCCGCAGCTGGCAACGGAAACGCTGCGCGTGCTGGCTTCGCTACAAGGCAAGGAGAAGAATGACTGGCGCGACGAAGAGCCGGGCAAGATTCTGCATGAATATCGTGAAGGGGAAATGACCCGCGCAGGCGAAATGCCCTTTGGCCCGTATTACGGATCGGCAGACGCAACGCCTCTCTGGCTCATCCTGCTGAGTGAAACTTTTAATTGGACCGCCGACGAGCAACTGGTGAAAGACCTGCTCCCGCATGCTTACCGTGCTTTGGAATGGATCGACTCTTATGGCGATCTGGACGGTGATGGCTTTGTGGAATATCAACGCCGCTCGTCCAAAGGGCTGGTGAACCAAGGCTGGAAAGATTCTTGGGACGCTATCATGCATCACGATGGCGAAATTGCCAAAGCCCCAATCGCCCTATGTGAAGTGCAGGGCTACGTGTATGAGGCCAAGTACAGGATGGCCTCTCTCATGCGTTCCTTTGGGGACATCAAGACGGCAGACAAGCTGAAGAAGGATTCCGCGGAAATGGCCAGGCGCTTTGAAAAAGCTTTCTGGATGCCCAAGCATGGTTTTTATGCGATGGCGCTGGATCGTGACAAGCGGCAGACTCAAGTTATTTCTTCCAACCCCGGCCACCTGCTTTTTACCCGCATGCTGCCCCAGGATCGCGCCAAAGCAGTAACGCAACGCTTTATGCGTGACGACATGTTTTCCGGCTGGGGTTGGCGCACCATGTCGCGCGACGAGCGGGTTTTTAATCCCCTGAGCTATCACCGCGGTTCCATATGGCCGCATGACAATTCGCTGATTGCGCATGGCATGGCGCTGTATGAATTTCGCGAGCCGGCCAACCAACTATTTACCGCGCTCTTTCAGGCCGCGTTGAATTTCCGCGATTACCGCCTGCCGGAGCTCTTCTGCGGCATCCAACGTCGCGAACACGATGAACCTGTGCAGTACCCCGTTTCCTGCTCTCCGCAAGCATGGGCGTCGGGTTCGGTATTTCTCATCCTGATGTCAGTGCTTGGTATCCGTCCCAGCGCCCAAAGAAAAGAGCTGAACATTGTGAACCCGGCGCTGCCGGATTTTCTGGAGCACCTCAGCATCCGCAACATGCGCGTGGGAGAGAGCCTTGTAGGACTCGATTTCAGCCGCCGCGGCGAGCGGACATTTTGCAATGTTGTCGACATTGAAGGTGACAAGCTGCTGGTGAACGTGGCGTTTAAGAAACGCTGATTTACACTTACGCCGTGCTCGTAATTTGGTAATTGAGTAATTTGGTAATTTAGTTGAAGCCCCAAGTTTTCGGAGGAAACGGAGTTGTCCCGTCGCGGAAATTTGGGTTTTAATTACCAATTTACGAAATTACCAATTACCAAATCCCCACTTACCAATTCCCAAATTGGCTCCGGCTTGCATGCTGATGGTCGAGCATTTAGATTGTTTAACGTGAAAATTGTCTGGAGGGATTAAATGGCAATTAATATTCTGATCAAAAAGACTGGCCCTTACGTTCTCAGCGGAGACCTGAGCCAGTTGGAGATCGCCGACGCTGATGGCAAAAAAGTAGACATCAGCGGGAAACAGGCGATCGCGCTGTGCCGCTGCGGCGCTTCCACGAATAAACCTTTCTGTGATGGAACCCACTCCAAGATTGGCTTCCTGGCCGCTGAAGCTGCCGTGAAAAACGAAGGGTAAGTCGCGGATCTACTGGCGAGGGACAACAGGAAAGCTTAGGGAAGCGGTCGCTGTTTTCTCTTCCGTTTCAGCTACTTACGCGCGTCGTACTTTCCTGGATTACCAAAGCCCAGACACGTCCCGCATCTCGGGAAACCCGGCAAATCCCAGTAAGCTGTATCTCCATGTTGATGGCTTGGGTCGCGCGCGTGCCGTTTACTACGTTGCTGGAATACATTCCGGTGGCGGCCACCATTGTCACCACCATATTGAGCCTGGTGCTGGCGCGGGCCACGCTGCGCTATGCCAAAGCTGCCGATCGCGGATTGGAACTTTCGCGAGAACAGTTTGAACGTGAATGGGCGCCCGAGTTGCATGTCCGGCTGGAACGCGCCTCCACCGCCGACGCCAAGATTGTGATCACCAACCTAGCTCGCGCTGCCGTGCTGCTCCAACTTGTGCAGTTGCGGACGATGACGCATGCCATGCCATTTGAGCGCCAGTACCTCAACGATCCGCTGGTGGGCGGCAATACCTGGACGCAACACATCGGTGAGCGCATTCTGGGAATCACCAGCAATGATTTTGCGGGGACGATTGCGGCTTCCGTCAGTTTCTACTCCGCGGGACGTCTGTACAAGAGCGATTGGTTCCGCTTTGATGTTGAAATCCAGCGCGGACGCTTTGAGAAGATTGAGCCGGTCACACTACCTGCCCGGCGCGTTCGCGTGCTGGCTACCCGGCAGGCAGACAAGTTCCGCCGCCAGAACGTAAAGGATGTGGTGCATGCGCCGGCGGGGAAAGAAGACTAGATCAATTCAAATCCTGAAAATTCTTTCAGGATGCTAAAACCGGAAATCTGTCGCTCGGGCCTTCGTACTTCTTCCATCACGATTGCAGAAGACCCCCTCTATAGCGTGAAGCACCGGTAAAAGGCATTCCGCGGCTCTGAGCGGCCTACAAGAGCAAATTCCAGGATCGGTAAAAGGATTTTAAGGGCTTTTTACGTTTGTAATAATCAGATCCAAAATCTTGCATTTGTGTTCAGCCGAATTAATAATTCGCGTAAAAGAGCAGAAATGATCGATCAACGGCAGCCGGCTGGCATTTGTTGCGGCTGAGGTGCTCATTGTGGATCGGGCAGCAGCGCGGGAAAAGCGAGGAGATGGAATGACCACACAGCGTGAATTGGCCACGGTCAACGAACACTCATTGCCATACCGGGTGCTCATTGCTGAAATTAGGCAGCGCCACGGAGATAGCAGCGTTGCTCCAGGCGTGGACGATACAATTGCTGAACTCGACGCCTGCTATGCCAACCTCCGGGAGTATGAACGTAAGGACGTGCCCGATCTGGAGGAATACAGGCGGATCCAGGAAAAATGTGCCGGTCTGGAAATACAGATCAAGGAGATACTCCACAAAGCTAATCTGAGCGCCTTATGCTTTTCCGGAGGCGGCATTCGCAGCGCCAGCTTCGGCCTGGGCGTGCTGACCAAGCTGGCTGCGCTTTCCATCGATGACGGGGATAAGAACAAAAATGGCGGTCAGATCACAGAGGGGGAACAAAAGGAAGAGCAGCACAAGAAATGGCTGATGGACGAGATCGATTATGTATCCACGGTCTCAGGCGGAGGATATATAGGGAGCTGGTTTACTGGCTGGATCTGCCGGCATCCGCAAGGCTTTCGAGGAGTTTTACGCGATTTAGCCAGGTTCCGGCTCACCAGCACGGACCCGGAAGCCCCTCCTGTCCGCCACTTGCGAGATTACACAAGTTATCTTGCTCCCCACACCGGCCTGCTCTCACCCGATAGCTGGACGCTGGCCGCAATTTTCCTGCGCAACCTAATTTTGAATTGGGCGATCCTGGTGCCCTCTTTCGCAGCGCTGCTGGTTTTACCCATCCTGAACACCTATCTTTTCAACTGGACCCGGACGCTATCTGCGTTGTGGCTTCTGAGGCTGGCGGCAGCGCTGGCGTTTATAGGCCTTTTCGTGACGGGGCTGAACCTGCCCGGAAATTACAGGCGGCAGCCTAGAACTTCCCGCAAGGCCCACTTTGCCTGGGTCCTCGTGCCGCTGCTGCTCTCGGCTTGGTGTCTCTCGGCGGGTTTTTTGTCCGGCAGTGCTTATACAAATTTTGAGGATCACTTTTTGTTGCTCTGGATCATGTCCGGTGTGGTCCACGCTGCGCTGTTCCTCGTTCGTTTCTTCTATTCGAAACGGCATGATGGAAAGGCTGCGGATATAGGTCCAACCACGTCGGACTTCTGGGGGCAGGTAATGGCTTTGGCCGGCTCTTCCGCTTTTGCCGCGTGGATTTTGTGGCTGCTCGCCACCCATGTGGGCAAGAACCTGTTGGCCGGGAACGACATCCGCTGGTTCACCAGCCTGGCAGTGCCCTTAGTGTTGGGCTCTTACGCCATGACCGCCGTGCTGCTGAACGGCTTGAGCGCCAAGTTCGATCTGGAAGAAGACCGCGAATGGTGGTCGCGCTCCGGCGCATTCATTCTCATGTTTGTCGTGATCTGGCCGCTGGCGCATCTCATTGTTCTCTATAACCGTGAGATCGTCGCTGCCGCCACTTACGTCTTCTTCGGGAAAGAATCCGCGGGAGCCGCCAGTATCCCGGTTTTGGCTGGAATCATTGGAGCGCTGGCTAGCTGGATCGGATTCACTCCGGCAACGCCCTCCGCCCATGCGAAATTGGATGAAAAAAAGCTCAGCGGCATCAGCAAGGTGCTAGTGAAGCGTGATTTGGTGATCCCCGCTCTTGGCGTGTTTTTCTTTATCATCCTAGCGATTGCCCTAGCCCAGGCCATTGACTGGCTGGCGCGCTGGATCGCGGACACGAACTGCACCGACCCAATTTGTCTGTGGGCCCTCTGGAGCGTATTTGGCGGCGCGGCAGGGCTGGCAGTTTTGATGAACGTGTTCGTCAACGTCAACACGTTTTCTCTTCATGCCATGTATCGTGGCCGGCTGGTGCGCTCTTACCTTGGCGCGTCGAATAACGTGCGCAGGCCCAATCCGTTTACGAACTTTGACGCCAATGACAACTTTCCTTTCGCCTGTGCGGATGAACCCCGTTGCGGAAAAATGGAAAATACCAGGAAAGAAGACGGGAAACTGGGCGACAAGAAAGAAGAAGGGAAAAGCGGGAAGGAACCGGAACAGAAGACGGTTGAAGTGAAAAAGCCCGGCGGTCCACTGCACATCGTCAACATTGCGCTGAATGTGGTGGCCACCAAGAAGCTTGCGTGGCAGCAAAGAAAGGCGGAATCCTTTACCGCCAGCCGTATTCACTGCGGCAGTTTTCGCGTCGGTTACAGGCCTACCAGCGAATATGCCGGCAAGGATGGGCTTACGTTGGGCACGGCGATGGCCATTAGTGGCGCGGCTGCCAGCCCTAACATGGGATACCATTCCTCGCCGATCCTCACCCTCGTGATGACGTTCTTCAACGCGCGGCTCGGCTGGTGGCTGCCCAATCCAGGTCTTGCGGGCGAAAGCGCCTGGGAGAAAACCAGCCCTCGCTTCTCCCTGTTACCGCTGTTGAATGAGGCACTGGGAAAAACCACCGATGAAGACAAATGGGTCTACCTCTCTGACGGAGGCCACTTCGAGAACCTTGGCCTCTATGAAATGGTGTTGCGGCGCTGTAAGAGGATCATCGTGGTGGACGGCGGCGCCGATCCCGATTTTACACTGGAAGACCTGGGGAACGCGGTGCGCAAGATTAATATCGATCTTGGGGTGCCCATTACATTCGATCCGCCGGTCGCCTTCCAGAAGGGCGCAAACCATGGGAACCGGCATTACTTCATTGGACGGGTGCATTACAGCCACGCCGATCTGGAACCGGAGAAGCTGAACCGCTTATGCGAACTGGAGGCCCATAGGAATCGCTCGGAGACGCTGAAAGCCATGCCAAGCAGGAGCCCGGAAGAAGAAAACGAGTACCGGGACTTGACCCAGCGCGCAACGGAGGGGTCGCCCGAGCAAAATGAATACAAGGAATTGGTTTCCATTGATGGCGTCCTGATTTACATCAAGGCGTCATTGAACGGAAATGAGCCGGTGGATGTGACCGAGTACAGCAAAAGCCATCCGGATTTTCCCCACGAGTCAACTGCCAACCAGTTCTTCAATGAATCGCAGTTTGAAAGTTATGTGCGGCTGGGCATGCACGTGGTAGACGAGATCACAACGCCGAAGGCATCGTCGCCCAGGCTGGCCGCTGTTGTGGGACCTCTCACGCTGCAATGGACAGCGCCGGGGATATTGTCGCCCACCCCCCCGGCGGCTCTCATAGGACCTATTACGCTGCAGGAGTTTGTGGATGTGGCAATAAGTTAAGCAGTGAAGGCAATGAAAATACTTTCTGCGGAGAATAAAATGCAGACTTTACGCACCATGATCTTGATGGCGGTTTTAAGCGCGACAATCCTTGGCGTGCCGGGTCTTCAGGCACAAACGGAGGACAATGGCACGAGTTCGTCTTCAGCCACGCAGGCCGGCTTTCTGGCGAAGGCCGCCTTTTATCCGGTAAAGCCGGTACGCAACGCGTTTGAATGGGCTGGGACAAAGGAGCGGGCAGAGCCGAACGCCTCCGCTCCCCCGCCTGACCCCACTCCAACGCCATGTGATGATACAAGTAACACGGTAGAGTGCCGTCGCAGAGTGGATATTACTGCTTATACCGGCATGGCTATAGATACTTTTGCCGCCGACGAAGTAAAGAAGTATCTCAACCCCGGCGCTTCCGGCGATATTCAATACCGGGGAATCTTCGGTTTCGATTTTGAGGCCAGATTGATGGGCAGCGACACTAAAGCTACAGAGTTCAAAAGAAACTTGTGGCTTTATGGAGAAACACTCCACGGCGTGCGCAGCGCCGATATTGATTGCAAGGCACATCCAGACTTTCCGACTTGCCAGGATGCATTGGCCCTGCCCACAACGCTACCGCAGCAGACGGTTTTTATGTTGCGTAATGCAACCACGCTAGAGGGTTACTTCGGCTTCCGTTGGGAATTCTTGCAATTGAAGCCAATCAGCACCCCGATTAATCTTTACCTGAAGGGCCAAGCCGGCTTCATTTCTGTAAGCGGCAATCCTCGCTTGGCAGACGCACACCATGTAGCATTCGGATTGACGATCCCCAAAGGCGACTTGACGGGTTCGTATCTTGAAGCGGGATTTGGCCGAACCGACCTTTTCTTAACAAACAAGAGAAGGCGGTTCAAGATAGATGGTTATTTCCAAAAACAGATCAAGGACACAGCATTTTCGTTTTTTGCACAGATGCTGGTGGATACTGATTTAGGCCAGGGCTCGGATGCGGTGCAATCCTATATCGGGTTCAACACTGATGTGCAATGCCTGTTTGATCTCAAATTCACCAAGTGCAAGGCGGATTCAAAGTAGCCAACTAGCAAGACAGAGCCAGAAAAGTCTCAGTGGATTGTCTTCATCTTCCGTGACATGTAATCCATGAGGAGATACTGGCCAAGGTTTTGCGGCGTGGTGAAGTATGCTTTTCCCTTGCACATGGCCGTGACTTTCTGGACAAACTGGACCAGCCCGTAATCAGAAGCCAGCATGAACGTGTTGATCATGATGCCGGAGCGCTTGCAGCGCGAAACTTCTTCCAGCGTCTGGCTTACGACCAACGGGTCGAGGCCGAAGGCGTTTTTGTAAATCCTGCCGTCTTCCAAGGTGAGTGCTGAAGGCTTGCCGTCAGTGATCATTACGATCTGCTTCATGTCTTTGCGCTGGCGTTGCAGAATGCGCTGCGCAAGACGCAGGCCTTCACGCGTATTGGTGTAATAGGGGCCAACTTTTACCCGCGCCAGTTGAGAGATTGGCATCTCTTCTGCGGAGTCATGAAATAGGACCAATGACAGCGAGTCTCCCGGATACTGCGTGCGGATCAGATGCGACAGCGCCATGGCGACTTTCTTAGCCGGAGTAAAACGGTCTTCGCCATACAGAATCATGCTATGTGAGCAGTCGAGCATGACCACCGTGGCGCAGGATGACTGATACTCGCATTGATGGACCTGAAGATCAGAGTATTCGATGTTGAGCGGCAGGTGTAGCCCTTCACGCTGGATGGCGGCAGAGAGCGTCTCAGTGATATCCAGATTCATGGTGTCACCGAACTCGTAAGGCTTGGACGCGCCGCTGGATTCAATGCCGGTAGCCAGATCGCGCGTGTCATGCCGACCGAAGCTGGAGCGACCCAGCGAACCCAGCAGGTCGCGCAGCGTCTTGAAGCCGAGAAAGTCCAGGCTCTTGTCTGTAATCTCAAAGCGCGCATTGGTCTGGGCTTCGCCGGTCTGTCCCGGCGTGGTGGACTGGCGCGCAGGATCATGCGGCTGGTCTACGGAGATCAGTTCTTCCTGCTGCATGCGCTCAATCAACCGTTCGATCAATTCATCCATGGTGCCATCCGCCTGCATCTGCTCCAGACGTTCCCGCATTTCTTCGTCCATGAAGTCGCCCATCTCAAGCGCCTGCTGGATGGCCTGGCGCAACGCGTCCAGCGAGTGCTCATCCATTTGCTGGAAGTACATGGAATCGCTCTGAAAGCCTGACTCAAGCATGTAATCCGACAGAGCACTGAGCAGGTCTTCCATGCTCATTTCGTCAGCCAGATCGGCAACGTATTTGGAGTATTTGGTGTATTTCATTTGCTTTTATCCCGAGCGTAGCGAGGGGCCCCTACTCATAATGATTGGCTGAAACTACATCAACACGACTTTGTAAGAACCCGATAAACCCGATAATTGTTTGCTCAGATCTTCCCAACGCGGGTTCGTTTTGGCGAACAGTGCTAGCTTCTTTTCCCTCCGCCATTTCTTAATCTGTCGCTCGCGATGCTCAGCGATTTTCGAATCGTGAAATGTCTCGTAGTACATTAAACGGTTCACGTTGTATTTCTTCGTGAAACTATCCACAAAGCCGAGCCTGTGTTCTTCTACCCGACGCCGCAAGTCATCGGTTAATCCCACATATAGCGTGCCACTTAGGCTTGCCAGGATGTAGACGAAAAACAATTGCGATTCCTTACACGTCAATTTATTCGATAGGGTTCCCTCGCTTCGTTCGGGACAAAGACTAATTGTAAGGTCTTCTATTCCGCATCGGCGGTGGATCATCGTCGCCGCGCTCAAATGGACGCTCCTGCCGCTTTGGCTGTTTTTCCGCGCCAAAGACCCGTTCTTCAGACCGGCCAATTCTGCGGTGCGCGTGCAGGCCTTCCAGCACAAACTCCGCGGCTGAAACCAGAACTTCAGGCTTCTCTTTGGATTTGATGCCGACCGGCGCAAGCTTATCGGTCAAGCCTTGGATGTTCTTTAAGCCCTCCAGAACTTCGTGAGCACTGGCTGTGTCTGAAAGTTTGATCTCTCCGCCCAGTTCAAACCACTGCACCACCTGTTGCATGTTCAAGTCTTTGAAATATGTGTCATAGGTTTTGGCGACAGCGGTACGGATCAACTCTCGTGCAACCGTATCGGCCCCGCGCATTTCGCCTTCATACTCCAGCTCGAGCTTGCCGGTAATCGAGGGCAGCGCGGCATAGACATCGCCAATGCGGGGTACGATGGTTTTTTCTCCGCCGCGCACCGCGCGCCGTTCAGCGTTGGAAATTACATTTTCCAGAACACTGATGGGCAGGCGCTGGCTCACGCCGGAGCGCTTGTCAATCTTTTTATCTTCGCGCGCCAGGAAGGCCACGCGTTCTACCACTTCGCGGACATATTTCGGCACGTGCAGCTCCAGCCCATCGCGATGCAGCCAAGCTTCCTGCTCGGTGATGCTGATGCCCTCTTCCAGCGTGCCGGGATAGTGAGTGCGGATTTCCGAGCCAATGCGATCTTTGAGCGGCGTTACGATCTTTCCGCGAGCGGTGTAGTCTTCTGGGTTTGCCGTGAAGACCAGAGCCACATCAAGCGGCAGGCGCAGAGGATAACCTTTGATCTGAACGTCGCCCTCCTGCATGATGTTGAACATGCCGACCTGAATTTTTCCTGCCAAGTCTGGTAGTTCATTAATAGCAAAAAGACCACGGTTCGCTCGAGGAAGAAGACCGTAATGGACCGTCATCTCGCTGGAGAGATCATGTCCACCTCGTGCGGCTTTAATTGGATCAACGTCGCCAATTAAATCAGCAATGGTCACGTCCGGCGTGGCAAGCTTTTCCACGTAGCGATCATCGGGCGTCAGGTAGGCGATGGGAGTTTTGTCGCCTTCGCGGGCAATCAGCTCGCGGCAGCGTTTGCAGATTGGTTCGTAAGGATTGTCTCGTATCTCGCAGCCGGCAACGTATGGCAGTTGCGGATCAAGCAGCGTGGTCAAAGCACGCAGAATACGGCTCTTGGCCTGTCCGCGCAGGCCGAGCAGAATAAAGTTGTGACGGGAAAGTACGGCGTTCACCAGTTGCGGAACGACGGTGTCCTCATAGCCAATAATGCCGGGAAAAATAGTTTCGCCGCTGCGCAGACGTGCAATCAGATTTTCGCGGAGTTCATCTTTTACCTTGCGCGTGCGCAGCCGCTGCTCAGAGAAAGAACTTTTCCTGAGCTCGCCCAGAGTAGGGGGAAGATTCATGAAGGGCCTCTGAAATAATTATACGCTGAGAGTTCCAGGTTGATGGCCAGAAGGTGAGACCGACGCAGCGCTAATCAATGCACATGGCCGTTGCCGCTGGCCCGCTGGCGCACGCGCAGGCTATTTTCCACTTTGGGAATCGTAGCGCGGTAGTACTCCGTGAGTAATTCTATTCTGTCTGCTTCTGATTTCATCTCCAGCAGCGTCTGCTTAAAGTCCAGATCCACCGGCAATTCCTGCGCCAGGCGGAAAGAGAGATAGGCCGCGTCTCGGTCCACTTCCACTGGTTGGCCCATCACGGCAAAAAGCTGCTCATGAAGCTGGACGACTATATCCGCGGCGTCCCTGCTCACGGTAGAGGGCTCATCATCAAAAAAAGCTACTTCAGCCTGAAGGAAAGAGCGTTCCTGATTTACTTCTATGATCTCAAAACGCTGGGCGCCTTGGGCGGCAATGTCCATTCGTCCGTCTTCATATTTTTTGATGATGGTGAGAATCCTGGCGGAACAGCCAATGGCTGAAAGCGCGTTTTCTTTCGCGCGTACCATACCGAATGGGCGTTCTTGTGAAAGGCACTCGCAGATCATCTCTTTATAGCGGGGCTCAAAGATATGCAATGGCAGAGGAGCACCGGGGAATACAACAATTTCCAGCGGAAATAGCGGAAGCAAAGGCACAAAGTTCATTCTATAGCACAGTCAACGGATCAGCATTCAGCAATCAGTACTCAGCATTCAGCCCGGAAATATTTTCGACTTCGCCGCGAAAACCTTTGAAACACGGAGGAAAGGAGGAAGCGGCGGAACCAGGAAAATAAGAGTTTTGGTTCTATTGCCCTACGGTTCCTCTGTGTTTTAAAGGTTTGGTTTCTGTTGGGACCACTATGCTGCTCCGGGCTGAATGCTGAGTGCTGATCCCTTGACTTAAACGCGCTTACAAACTAAAAAGCTGGCATGAAACTTGAAGGCAAAGTAGCTGTGGTTACGGGCGCTTCCATGGGTATTGGTGAGGCGATTGCAAAGTTGTTCCTGCAGGAAGGCGCCAAGGTAGTGCTGTGTTCGCGTGACCTGGCGCGGACCAAAGCGGCGGAGCAGCGCATTGGCGGCGGCGCAAATACCTTGAGCCTCACGTGTGACGTGAGCAAGCGCGACCAGGTGGACGCGCTGGTGAAGGCAGCGGTCGCAAAGTTCGGGCGCATCGATATTTTTGTGAACAATGCCGGCTTTGGTTTGAATGATGCCGTGGCCGACATGGACATGGCTGAATTCAGGAGAATGTTTGATACCAATTTGTTTGGCGCGGTGGAGTGCATGCAGGCTGTGATTCCGATCATGCGGCAGCAGGGCGGCGGCGACATTGTGAATATTTCATCGGTGTCAGGCCATATCGCTACGCCTTATATGTCAGGATACGCCGCAACCAAGCACGCGATGAACGCCATCGGCAAGGCGGGACGCATGGAACTGCTGCGGCACAATGTCAACGTGCTCACGGTCTCCCCCGGCTACATTGCCACGGACTTTGTGAAGAATATGGTCAAAGGAAAACATTCAGAGCGTGTGGGATCATCAGTGAAGTACGCGGTGACGCCGGACATTGTAGCCGACGCAACTTTGCAGGGCTTGCTCAAGCGCAAGAGGGAAGTGATAGTGCCAAAGTTTTACAAAATGATCATCAGTATGTATCAGGCTTTGCCCGGAGTGGTGGAGCGCAGAATTCGCAAGGCGCTCAGACCGACGGCACAGGTGATGGCCGAAGCGGCAAAGAAGTAGAGCTAAGAGCTTTTGGCCGCGAATAAACGCGAATGGCACGAATTCGCTTGAAAGGTTTGATTGATTCGCGCTTTTTCGCGAGATTCGCGGCTAAAATTCTTTTGTTCGAAAGCTCCTCCAGCCTGCCCGTAAGTCCACGCGGTATACCAAAATTCAGCAAGAAATCCGAGATCGCACGTTCTCTCAATGAAATGGGAATGCTCTTGCGCTGGACTATCACGTACCTGCTTATTGCCCTGGCGGCAGGCGTGATGACCTTTAACAAGATGACGGTCTGCTCCTGGATGAGGCGCAAGAATCCGGCAGCAACAATCTCGATTGTAGGCGGGTGTCTGGGTGCGGCAGGCTGTCTGGTAAGTCCAGATGCGTGGATGAACAAACTGTGGTGGCTGCCGACAGCACTTGACATCATTGGTTCTCCGTATCTGCTTGTCGTTGCCTGGATAGGAATCGAAAGATGGTTGAAGCGGCGAAAAGAAGCAATTAGCAATTAGCAACTGGCAATCAGGAAAACGAACCTGGATATTTTCAAATTTATCATTCAAGAGACAACAGGTTTGGCCTATTGCCACTTGCATAAAACCCAAACCTCACCACAGATAACGCAGATAGGACTGATTTACACGGATCAAAGCGGTTCAATTAGGACCATTTTTGAATTTGTAAATCCGTGTCATCCGTGTCACCCGTGGTGAGATTTGCTTTTTTGCGCAAAGCAACTTGGCGATTAGCAAAAACAGGTTTGACCAATTGCTATTTGCCAATTGCTTAATTGCTGATTTCTTCCAGCATCCCCGCCATCTCCGATAAAGCATGTTTGTTCCCGGTGCGTTTGGCGGCCTCGACGCCGTTCTCTAGCATTTGTTTTGCTTCGGAGGTGCGGCCGTTGCGTTCAAGCGTCTGTGCAGCCATGAAATATCCGTTCGTATAGTCGGGATGGAGTTCCAGAAGTTTCTTGAACTCGGCTAGCGCCTGTTCCGTTTGTCCGGCTTTGGAATATTCCATTGCGAGTCCATAGCGGGCGAAGGCGTCGCTGGGATTTTGTTCCAGGAACTGGGCAAGCATCTGCAAGCGGCTAGGCTCGGTCATTAAAGAAATCTAACATACTCCGGCGAAACGCTATGCGATTGTAGAGAGTGGTTGCACAAGTCGCTGTGCACAGTACAGATCTGGTCATGTTTTTTCTTTACACCCAAAGCGTCTGACGCTACGATTCCTTGTTGTGGCTTGTCCCTTTTTCTTCCCGACCGAAAGAATTTCCATTGGCTGGCCTTTCCCAGCTCGTCTGCCTTTAGGTACCGGCTTTGCCGGAACCTGTCGCGCCAGAGCGGATGAGATCACTCCTTCAGAAATTGAATTGCGCGAGTTCTGCAACATAGGTTATGCCGGTGGATGTTGCCATATGCCGGCTGACCGTTGCGCCGATGGTATCCGTTTTGCCATTGCGCGCGATGAAAACTCCAGGATCGTCCTGCACTATGTGAGCGAGCGTTTCCATGAGCCGGTGGAATACGGCAGGCTTGAATATGATTGCTTAGCGAAGAACTGGCCGGCTCCCATGCGCGATGCCTGCCTGCAACGCCAGGCCGAATGTTACGTATCGGTGTATCTTGAGAAGCGCCCGCGAGCAGCCAGAATATCCTCAGATAATCCAGTAGATCCGGCGGCGAATCCACGCGAAGAACTCGAATAAAATAAACCGGCGCGATACGAGTAACCTGTCTTGACTTAGAATTTCCTCGCCGTTGGTCGATGTGTACCACGTTCCTACGAGGCAAGGACCGGCGATCCGGGCACAGAGCTAAAGCCAAATCTCCCGTCATCGCGGCGATAGGCGAAGCCTTCATGCGAAAATGACAATATGAATTCGAATGATGGCCACGACACGCCGATCCATATCGTGCCACCGCGGGCCGTAAGTGAATCACAATCACAGATGGCGGAAGTCGTTCTGCCGAATGATGCAAATCCACTGGGCAACCTGCTTGGCGGAAGGCTCATGCACCTCATTGATATCGCGGGAGCGCTGGCCGCGCACAGGCACTCGCACAGCCACGTGGTTACGGCATCCATTGACCACATTGATTTTCGACGGCCGGTGCACATCGGCGATTTGCTGATTTTAAAATCTTCAGTCAACCGCGCGTTCAATACGTCCATGGAGATTGGCGTAAAGTGCTGGGTGGAAAACTATATTGCCGGGACCACGCAGCATGTGGCGTCAGCGTATCTGACATTCGTCGCCGTGGATGCACACGGCAAGCACAAGTCCGTGCCAGAGGTAACGCCGGAAACGGCCGAAGAGAAAAGGCGCTATGAGGACGCAGGACGGCGCAGAGAGCTAAGGAAATGGGAGCTGGGCCGTAAGAATGCGGTGAAGAGCTAGTCCGCAACAGCCATTCGCGCTTATAACGCTCATCTGCTGCCGTTCCCGTATAATCGAAACACTACCTATGGCTCATGGACATCAGCACGGAGCCCAGCAGCAGGGACCATTCCCGCTGCCGGGAGTCAACAACATCATCGCAGTCGGATCTGGCAAGGGCGGCGTGGGAAAGACCACCATCGCGGTAAATCTGGCTGTGGCGCTGGCCAAAATGGGCTATAAGACCGGCTTGCTGGACGCCGATGTTTATGGTCCCAACGTCCCCTTAATGATGCATACCAGCCAGCAGCCGCGCGTGCTGAATGAGAACTTGATCGAACCGCTCCAGAATTATGGGGTGAAAATCATCTCCGTGGGATTCCTCAATCCTGGCGATAAGCCGATTGTATGGCGCGGCCCCATGCTGCACCAGATCATCCGGCAATTTTTGCAGCAGGTGGTGTGGGGTGAACTGGATTACCTGGTCATTGACCTGCCTCCGGGCACGGGCGACGTTGTGATTTCGCTCTTCCAGACCGTCCCGCTTACAGGCGCGGTGGTGGTATCGACTCCGTCTGACGTGTCGCTGCAAGACGGGCGCAAGGCTATTGAGATGTTCCGTACCGCACGCGTTGACGTGTTGGGATTAGTGGAGAACATGAGCCACTTTCTGTGTCCGCATTGCCATCAGGAAATCGATATCTTTTCCAAAGGCGGAGTGGAACGTACGGCGCAGCAGTTCGGAGTGCCTTTCCTGGGATCGATTGAGCTTGATCCGGAAATCCGCAAAGGCGGCGATGCCGGCCAACCTCCGGCGCTGGCCGGTGAGAATGATCCTCACGCCAAGTCATTGTACGATTTCGCCAAGCGAGTGCTGATGCGCCTGGCCGAGGTGAAGAGCAGCAGCGCGCCGGGTGACGTGATTCAGGTGCAATAAAACCAGTACTTAGCAATTAGCCATTGGCAATTAGCTTAAGTATCAAGTTCTCTGCAGTTTGAGCGACGGCCACCAAATGGACTGCTTCAGATGGCGTATACAAGCTAAAGGCTAAGAGCTAAGGGCCAAGAGCCGCTGTTCTAGCACTCTCCTCCCCCAAGTGCTAACTTGACAATACTCCACTAACATCCTTAAAATCTAATAAGCAGGAGTTTGCAAAATTTCTGCCAAGCTATTGCAAATAAAAGCTTAAGCAAGTCTGCAACATGCCAAACCCAGGACAAATCGGCCCTCGTGAGCGGGAAATTCTTACCGCTATCGTGGAGACCTACATCTCCACGGGTGAGCCGGTAGGATCACGCACACTTTCACGCCACAATAAGGATGGCCTCAGTCCGGCGACGATCCGCAATGTAATGTCGGATTTGGCGGAGAGCGGTTTTCTGGAGCAGCCACACACATCGGCTGGACGCGTGCCGACATCGCAGGCTTACCGGTATTACGTTGACCAGATTTCCGGCAAAGCGACGATCTCAGCGGCTGACCAGACGCTGATTTCAGACACGTTACAGGGCACGGTGGATGTGCAGGAGTTTCTGGAGCGGACATCGCATGTGCTTTCGCTGGTTTCCAGCGGAGTCGGGGTGGCCATCGGCAATGCGGGACCAAAGAACGCGCTGGAGCATGTTTATTTCTCGCGACAAGGCAATAATCGTGTGTTGGCCGTGGTGGTAACGAAGTCAGGCGTGGTGCATGACCGCATGATGCGCCTGGAGCAAGATCTGGACCAAAGCGACCTGAACACGGCGGCCAATTACATCAATGAGAATTTCCGGGGCTGGATCATCAGCCAGGTAAAGACTGAACTGCGGCGGCGCATTGACCAGGAACGCAGCGAGTATGACCGGTTGATGAAGAGCCTGGAAGAACTTTATAAAGGCGGCGCGCTGGCAGCAGAAGAGCCTGTCAAGAACATCTTTGTAGAGGGTGTGGCAAACCTTGTGGGGAATGACAAGGACCGCCTGCGATTGCGCGATCTGGTGAAGACGCTGGAAGAGAAGGAACGCGTGGCTGATCTGCTTTCCGCTTATCTGGATACACGCCAGGAAGCTGTGCGCGTAGTGATCGGCCTGGAAGAAGCAGTGCCGGAGATGCGCAATTTTGTGCTGATCGGCGCGCCTGCGCGCGTGGGAGAAGAGATGCGCGGATCGCTGGCGGTGATTGGTCCAACCCGCATGGACTATCAACACACAATCACGGCGGTCTCATATATCGCACAGCTGTTTGACAAGCTGCTGAATGAGAACACGTGAAAATACCAATCAAGAGACCAGGTGCTGTAATGAGCAAGGGCAATGGACAGGCTGATGTCAGTCTGGAAGATCAGTTGAAAGAACAATTGAAAGACGAAAAAAATCAGAGGGTGGAAAACGAACTTCCCGCAGCTGATCCGGCGGACGGGTTTGATGAAAAGAGCGCTTCCGGCAACGACCCCCAAGGTGCTGCGGCAACTGCCGCCAACGAGTTGGAGAAGTTGCGCGCCGAGCGCAATGATCTCTTCGAGCGGCTGGCACGATTGCAGGCCGAATTCGATAACTATCGCAAACGCGCGGCGAAAGAAAACGCTGAGTACCGCGACTATGCCGTGGCAGATGCTGCGCGGTCGCTGCTGCCGGTGCTCGACAGCTTTAATCTGGCTCTTAAAAATGCCGCCGCCAAGCCGGAAGACCTGCGCAAGGGTGTGGAGCTAATCTTCAAACAGCTTCAGGATGTGCTGCAAAAGTTGAATATTGAGCGCGTCCCGGCGCAAGGCGAGCCTTTCGATCCCCGGGTGCATGAGGCCATTGAGATGGTCGAAACGGATGCCGCCCCGGACCATCATGTGCTGGAAGAGTTGCAGCCGGGATATCGGATTAAGGGGCGCTTGCTGCGTCCCGCCATGGTGAGAGTGGCGAAAAGCAAGTAAATCCTGCAGACGGCTTCATTGCAAGCAATCTGGAACCTTTTTTGCGCTTTTTAAGCAGCACCATGCATCAAAACTTGGAACAAGGAAGACTTTGGCGACGCAAGCAAAACCAGATTACTACCAGGTTCTCGGCATAGACCGCACGGTGACCGGCCAGGAAACCAAGGTCGCGTTCCAAAGGTTGGTGACGAAGTTTCACGCGGCCGGCAAGCCAAAGACCATTGATGACGTTGAGTGGCTTAGAACGGTTACGCGAGCTTACCGGGTCCTTAGCGACAACGAACTGCGACCGCATTATGATCGCACCGGCGACGATAGCAATCTTGTTTCCACAAAGACACACGGCTATGACGAGGCGTTCCTTCAGCAGTTGGAGCAAAGCGTCGATAATCAAATAGCGCGGCAACGAAGTTATTGGCTGACCCCATGGACTTTTTGATTTTCTGAATATTTAGTTGAGGACATTTTGGCAACGCAAGCAAAACGCGATTATTACGAAATATTGAGCGTGAGCCGCACCGCGACGGAGCAGGAGATCAAGAGCTCCTATCGCAAGCTGGCCATGCAGTGGCATCCCGACCGCAACCCGGGCAACGCCGAAGCTGAGGAAAAGTTCAAGGAGTGTTCTGAAGCCTACAGCGTGCTGATGGATGCGGACAAGCGCGCCCGCTACGACCAGTATGGCCACGCAGCCGTGAACGGTGGCGGCTTTAGCGGGTTTGACGGTTCCAACTTCGCCGACGTCAGCGATATTTTTGGCGACATCTTCAGCGATTTCTTTGGCGTGAATGTGGGTGGCGGCCGCGGAGGACGTAACCGCGTGCAGCGCGGCGGAGACGCGCGCGCGGATATCACGCTTACCTTTGAGGAAGCCGCTTTCGGCAAAAAGACTCAAGCCAAAGTACGCAGGTATGAAGCATGCGAGCAATGCCACGGCACCGGCTCTGCGGGATCGAAGGGGCCAACCACATGCCAAACATGCGCCGGCCGCGGCCAGGTCCGGTATCAGCAGGCCATGTTCAGCATTGCCCGGCCATGCCCAACCTGCCATGGGCAGGGACGCGTTATTTCCGATCCTTGCGGCAAGTGCAAAGGCGAGAGCCGCGTGATGAAAGAACACCTGATTGACGTGAGCGTACCGGCAGGCGTGGAAGATGGCACCCGGATTCGATATCAGGAGCAGGGCGATGTTGGCCCGAATGGTGGTCCTGCGGGCGATCTCTATGTGGTGCTTGAGGTAAAGCCGCATCCGTTTTTTGAGCGCGAAGGCAGAGATTTGCATTGTTCCATACCAATTTCATTCAGCCAAGCGGCCATGGGAGCGGAAATTGTCATCCCAACTCTGGATGGCGGCGAGCACAAGCTGAAGATCCAGGAGGGAACGCAATCGGGAACGACGTTCCGCGTTCGCGGCAAAGGCGTTCCGGCGCTGCAGAGCTCGGGCAAAGGCGATATGTACGTGAAGGTACGGGTGGAAACGCCGCGCAAGCTCACCAAACGCCAGCGCGAATTGATGGCCGAACTGGGAGAGACTTTCAGTGTCGATAACAAGCCGGAGCCGCGCAGCCTTTTTGAAAAGGTGAAAGACATCTTTGGGTAAATACTACATTTGGTTCGTGGTGGTGGTGGCAGGTCTGGCCGGCTTGATTCGTCTGCTGCTGCCGCGCCGCTTTGCGGAACTGCAACTGGAACGATTTAAAGGCGCGAATGCCATTTCAAAAGCCAAGATGCGCAGCCTGCTCTTTTTGGCCGTTGGCGTAGTCTTTGGCGGAATATATTTTCTTCCCTGGGGCCACCAGAGCTGGATCGTCATCGGCACGGTGTTCTCCGTGCTCAGCGCCGCTGAAGCTTATTTCCAGGCGCAATTCCCCACCTTGGAAGCGCTGGTCTTCCAGAGCCGCCTGCTGGGGATTCTGTATCTGGGTCTGGCCGCGGGCTCTTACGTAATGCTCAAAAAAGTATGACCCGCAGGCGCTGGATAGCTGACCGCGTCGAAGGCGACCGCGCTTTTCTGCTGGGACCCAACGCCAACCATCTCTTCCGCGTCCTCCGCGTAAAAATAGGCCAGGAATTCGACGTTGCCGCCAATGGCGTTCTCCGTTTCGCTAAAGTAGTCTTTGCGTCGCACGATCAGGTTGAGTTTGAGCTTGGAGCAGAAGTTGAAAGCGCCGCGCTGCCGCAAATCACCGTCTATCTTTCCATTTTCAAATTCGATCGCCTCGAATGGGCGCTGGAAAAGCTGACGGAGCTGGGCGTGAGCCATGTGGTTCCTATGATCGCCCAAAGGACAGAACAGCATCTGGTCAAGGCTGCTGCCAAGCGCGTGGAACGCTGGCACAAGATCGCGCATGAAGCGTCACAGCAGGCTCGGCGGATAGCGCCGTCGGAGATCGCTGAGCCTATGGCGCTGAAGAAAGCGATTGAGAAAGAGCAGGGAAGCCGGATCGTGCTTTCAGAATCGGAAGAGCAGGTTTCACTGAGAACCGTGCTCAAAGATTGCAAACCTCCGCTCGCCTTGGCATTTGGGCCTGAAGGCGGATGGTCAGAGACGGAGTTAGAGATTTTTAATGCCTCCGGATGGAAACCAGCTTCTTTGGGCCACACCATCCTACGCGCTGAGACTGCGGCAATCGCTGCGGTGGCGGTTGCGATGGCAGAACTGCAATCAGCCTGACTGCTTTATTTGAGTATTCAAGTCCGCGTTTAGCCGCGCTTCAATAAAAGAAATCTACTTTTCCTCAGCTTAATTTCATTTAAGCATTGCCTGCTTCGCCTTCGGTTCGCATAATAGGGATACAAGTGGTAGCGGTGACGACTTTTACTCCTAATTCGAAGCAGAGACAGGCCATTGAGCACGCGACTGGCCCCATGCTGGTGCTGGCCGGCGCAGGCACAGGCAAGACCACGGTGCTGGTGGAGCGCATTGCCTGGCTCATTGAGCAGGGACACGCCAAGCCGGACGAGATTCTGGCCATCACATTCACTGACAATGCTGCCGATGAGTTGAAGGATCGCGTGGAAAAGCGGCTACGCCGCAAAGCGCTCACGTTTAAAACCACCATTTTTGCCGGGACGTTCCATGCCTATTGCCTGGGCGTGCTCAAGCGTGCAGGACAGGATTTCAACTTGCTGTTGCCGGAAGACGTGTACGTGTTCCTGCGGCAGCGCATCGATCAGTTGGGGCTGAAGCGTTTTATCAAGCCGGCTGATCTGGGTCAGTTTCTTGAAGACCTAAAGAATTTCTTTGATCGTTGCCATGAAGAACTGGTCGGGCCGGAACAGTTCCAGCAATACGTTGATGGTTTGCGTCCCGGTGGCGACCTACCGCGCAACTGCCGCTCTAAAGAAGTGGAAGAGATGGGCGCGCAGGAAATCATTGAGCGCTGGCAGGAGATTGCCCGCGTTTACACCAACTCCATGCGGCTGCTGGAGCGCGACAACCTGGGCACGTTTGGCATGATGATCCGCAATGCCGTGCGGCTGCTGGAATCGAACCCGGCATTACTGGAGCGTGAGCGTCGCAGAGCACGGTTCATCCTGATTGACGAATTTCAGGACTGCAACTCCAGCAACATTATCCTGGCGCAGCTACTGGCAGGCGACGAGCAGAACATTTTTGCTGTCGGTGATCCGGACCAGGCCATCTATCGCTTTCGCGGCGCGTCCAGCGCGGCCTTTGAGGAGTTCCAGAAGCGCTTTCCCCAGACCGAAGGCGTGGTGCTGGATGAAAACCAGCGCTCACGCGGAAATATTCTGCGCGTGGCCTTTGCGGCCATCAATGAGAACCCGCCGGTGCAATCGCTGGGTGAGCGCGTGAAGTTCCAGCGCGCTCAGCTTGAATCCGGGCGCGACCGCCGCGACCAGCAGGAAGGCCGCTTGGTTTTTGACGAACCCGTCGAGATCGTTCTTACCGATTGTCATGAGGGAGAAGCTGCGCTGATCGGTGAAGAGATTGAGCAGCTGCGCCGCAACAGACGGTCCGGCGATTGTTCTATGGCCGTTCTGTATCGCCAGCATATGCAGCGGGAAGACCTGATGGCAGAACTGGCGGCGCGGGACATTCCTTTTATTGTGATTGGGCTGAATGTGCTGGAAACGGCCATGGCCCGCGACGTGCTGGCCCTGGCTGGAGCCGTAGGCAATGACAATGATGCGGACAGCCTGTTCCGGGTCTGCGCACTACCAAAATTCAATGTCGCTGCCGATGAGTTGCGAAAAAAGCTGAGCGCAGCCGCCGGGCAGAAGAGCTTTAAAGCTGTGCTGCACACAGTGGAGTCGGCGGAGCCGGTGCTGGAGGCAATCAAGGAAGCCAGGGCGTTCATCAGGGAGCAGGAGCTGAGCGCGGAAAGAGCTCTTACATATCTTGTCCGGCAGTTTGGCTTGCCGGAAGAGGATGCGGTAATCCAGGCAATCTTGCGCTTTGCCGCGACGTGGGAGAAGAAGGCGTTCGTAAAGAACGCGTCCTTGCCGGAGTTCCTGCAATATCTGGATTACTACCAGAAAGGCCGGGGAATTATTCCGCTGTTTACAGAAGAGCAGATGGCTGAACTTGAGCGCCGTAATCCTGGCGCCGTGCAGTTGATGAGCGTGCACGCAGCCAAGGGATTGGAGTTTTCTTATGTTTGGCTGCTGCGAGTCACTTCGGGGGCATTTCCCACATATTTCAAGGAAGGGCTGTTTGAATTTCCGCCGGCGTTGCGCAGCTCCATCGCCGTGGGTGAAGGCAAGCTGGTGCATGACCAGGAAGAGCGCAGGCTCTTTTATGTGGCCATCACGCGGGCGCGCGACCGCCTGAGCATCGGGTCGCGACCGGGAAAGGGAAAAAAAGATCCCACGCCTCCGGGCTTCCTGCGTCCGTTAATCGGCGACCGGCGACTGACCGCCGCTCTGACCACGCGCACCAGCGAGGGCAAGACTCCGGCTACGCTGCCGCTCGATCCTTCACCACTGGGTCGCTGGATGCTGCTGCCGCCGGCTTTTGGCACCGAGATGGCGCTGAGCGCGAATGCCGTGCAGAGCTATTCGACCTGTCCGATGAAGTTCAAGCTGGAGCGCGACTGGAAAATTCCCGGAGAGGCCGCTGCGGCCATGCAATATGGCTTTGCCATCCACACGGTGCTGAAGAATTATTACGATCCGACGGCGCAGGGGAGGGAACCCAGCGTTGAAGATGCGGTGGAGGCATTCAAGGTTGAATTCGGCAAGGGGTACATTGACGATCCGGTCCAGCGGAAGATGTATGTAGAGCGCGGAGTGGACCAATTGCGAACGCTGCTGCTGGCCAGCCCCAGAGGTTTTGCCAACGTGATTGCCACGGAACACAAATTCAGCTTTAGGCTGGGCGAGCGGGAAATAAAAGGCCGCATTGACCGAATTGACCTGCTTGAAGAAGGCGTAGTGCGGGTCATCGACTACAAGACCGGAGCGCCGAAAGAACGCAAGTTCGCCGACGAAAGCCTGCAGCTATCGATTTACGCCATGGCCGTGGCGCAGATGAATTTGTCGCCGCGGGAACTGGTGCTGGTGAATGTACAGGACAATAGTCTGGCGGTTTCCAGCCGTTCGCCAAAGCAGCTGGATGCGGCCCGGGAAAAGATAGAAGAGGCAGCAGAGGGTATTAGGCGTGGAGAGTTCTATCCCAGGCCGGGATCGCATTGCCGCTGGTGTGATTATCAAAATCTGTGTCCGGCGACGGAGCAGCGCGCCTTTCTGCCGGTAAAGCCTGTTGAACTGGAAGCTGAAAAGAAAGCTGCCGGGGTGAATGGATGAGCTCTCTGACTGCGCGACTTGAGATCGAAGTGGGGGCATGATGGGGTTGGCAAACGTTCTGCTGGTCTTACTAGGCGCGTCGCTTGGGTTTCTGATCGCTTGGCTGCTGGTGCGTCCGAATGCGGCGGTGTTGAATGCTCGTTTGTCCGCTTTGCAGCAAGAGCTGGCCAAGGCGCGGCTAGAGGCACAAAAATTTACCGATTTGAATACGCAGTTGAATGCGGCAAAGGTAAAGCTGGAAACCACCGTGGTTATGGAGCGCAAGGCCAACGACGAAAAGCTGGCAATCCTCAACCAGATGACACAGGAATTGCGTGACAGCTTTCAGGCGCTTTCCGCTGAGGCACTCAAGAGCAACAATCAGGCATTTCTTCACCTTGCCCAATCGACACTGGAAAAGTTCCAGAGCGAAGCCAAGGGTGATCTCGAATTGCGCCAGCAGGCAGTCGAGAACCTTGTGGCGCCGATTGGGGAATCGCTCAAGAAAGTGGATGAGCAGATAAGGCAGATGGAGAGCGTACGCGACCGGGCTTACGGCGATTTGACCACGCAGGTACGCTCGTTGATTTCGACACAGGAGAAGCTTCAAACCGAAACGGGCAATCTGGTGAAGGCGCTGCGCAGTCCGCACGTGCGCGGGCGCTGGGGTGAAATTCAGCTCCGCCGCGTCGTGGAGATTGCCGGCATGTTGCCCTATTGCGACTTTGTGGAGCAGGAGACGGTCACCACCAGCACCGGGCGGCTACGTCCGGATCTTGTTGTGCGGCTGCCCGGAGGAAAGAACGTTGTGGTGGACGCCAAGACGCCACTGCTTGCTTACCTTGAAGCAGTGGAAGCAACGGACGATGACTTCCGCCGGCAAAAACTTGCGGACCATGCCAATCAAGTCCGAACGCATATGCTTCAGCTCAGCTCCAAGCTCTACCAGGAGCAGTTTGAGCCCACACCGGAGTTTGTGGTGATGTTTCTGCCGGGTGAGACATTCTTCAGCGCGGCGCTGGAACAGGATCCTGCGCTGATAGAGCGCGGCGTGTCCCAAAAAGTAATTCCCGCATCGCCCACCACGCTCATTGCATTGCTGAAGGCCGTGGCTTACGGATGGAACCAGGAGAAGCTGGCACGCAACGCCCGCGAGATCAGCACGCTGGGCAAGGAGCTTCACGACCGGCTGCGGCTGCTGGGCGCGCACATCGACAATGTTGGCAAAGGGCTGGACCGCGCGGTGGAATCCTACAACAAAGCCGTAGGATCACTGGAAAGCCGAGTAATGGTTTCAGCACGGAAGTTTGTCGAGCTGGGCGCTCCGGTGACTGAGGAGATTGCTGAGCTGAGTCCTATTGAGACCACCACGCGGAATCTCACGCTGGAGTTTGACGATCCGGCACAACCGGAAGGCGGCGTGGATGCAGAGCCCACCGATTCGAATGGGACGGGAGCGAAGAACAAAGCGTTGTCAGCGAGTAAGGCGTCCGATTGAGCATCACGCCTGAGTCAATTTACAGTTCATAGCTTTGTGAGAACTCCCTGTCGCGGTATGGTGCGGGATAATGCGTCGGGGTCCTTCGACTCGCCTCGGTCGCATTGCTCCCTCGGACTTCGCTCAGGATGACAATGCCAAAAACTAAGGGGACGCTTTACGCGTCCCCTTGGGTTTGATGTGAAGAGTTGTTATTTCTTTTTGCTCTTCTTTTTTGCCTTTTTCTTGGTTGCCATGTTTCTATTCTCCCTTTCCATTTTTCATGGATGTGCGGTCCTAAGTAAAAAACCGCAATTGATGAATGTATAGAGTGGTTGAAAATCGAAGTCAAGAAAAAAATTGATGTCATTTTTGATTGCCGGACTGCTCAAAGATCGTCGGAGAGTCATTTCAGAGTGAAAACGCAATCGCAAATTGGAAAAAAGATTTCGGAGCAATGCGAAAACGCCTTGATGTTAGCGGCTTTGAGCGACATAAGAACAATTTCGACACGCGCAATTGCAGGTGAGAAAGAAAATCAGCGCGATGGCAAAGACGATGAGCGGGTACCTTGGTAACTAATTATTTTTTTATCCATGCGGCCGTTGTGCCAGCGGAAGGGGATGCATGCGAAGAACGATCAATGCCGGGTAACGAGCTTGAAAAGTCCGATACCGGCAATGGAATCCTGGAATGCGTGGGCCATCATGCCTGGCCGCAGGCTCTTCCGCAGGTGCGCGAGTATACCGAAGAAAATTCCATAGACACCGATCACAATCATCATTCGCGGGCCCTGATATCCGTGCGCCAGCCCAAAGAGGATTCCCGAAGCAACGATGCCAATGATCGCGTTGCGGCTGAGAGCCGCCAATTGGCGCTGTAAATATCCGCGGAAGATGATTTCTTCAAAGAGGCCCGCGCTGACGCTCAAGAGCACAAAGAGTCCGGCCTCAAGATAAGTGTGGGGCGCCATTGGCCCAAGAAGGCGCACGGTATCGTCGACTGATTTCTGCATATTGTGGAGATCGATTGTATGCAGGGCAATGCGGATACCGAAAAGCAGCATCAACGATGTAATCCAAAACCCGAAGGCCAGCGCAGCGTCCAGCAAAAATGCCTCCACGGTTTTCCAGCGTCCACCGATCAGGTCACGCATACGCACGCCGCGCAGGCGAATGCCAAACCAAATCAAAAGGATCAGCACGAGCTGCGTAACGAATGTGCCACCATAAAGCAGAATTCGCGAACCCGAACCGTGGACCGCACCGACCTTTGACGAGCCTAGAAAGGAATTGCCCAGGATCAATGCGGTGATCAGCAGCGTGTGCCAGAGCGGCGCGATCAAAGCAGGCTTGGCCGGTGGGGCCGGGGAGACAAGCGGTTCAGAAAAGGATGGTGGCATCGGGGGCGGGGGCTGCGGAGCATCGAACTGGGTCATAGTTTTAGGAAGCGCGTAGACGCTGTGCTTCATCTTATAATGAAGGGTTTGGATTCATAAGGAGAGATTTATGGAAGATGTTGTCATTATCAGCGGCGTGCGTACGCCCATCGGCAAATTTCAGGGATCATTGGAGCCATTGTCCGCTCCTCAGATGGGCGCCATCGCCGTGCGTGAGGCAGTAAAGCGGGCCAAAGTGGACCCGCCGCAAGTGGATGAATGCATCATGGGATTGGTGGTGGCGGCCGGTCTGGGACAGAATCCCGCGCGGCAGGCGGCGCTGGGCGGCGGACTGGAGAACACCGTGGGCGCAATGACCATCAACAAGGTCTGCGGCTCAGGATTGAAGGCCGTGGGGCTGGCTACCCAAGCTATTCAGACCGGCAATGCTGAAATCGTTGTGGCGGGCGGCATGGAATCCATGACGAATGCACCGTACCTGCTGCCGCAGGCGCGTAAAGGTTACCGGCTGGGGAATTCGCAGATTGTCGATTCCGTCGTCAATGATGGCCTATGGGACATTTACAACAACTACCACATGGGCATGACGGGTGAGAACGTGGCGCAGAAATATGGCGTCACGCGCGAACAGCAGGACGAATACGCCGTGAGCTCGCACCAGAAGGCGGTGCAGGCGTGGAAGGAATGCCGTTTCAAGAGCCAGATTGTCCCGGTGGAGCTGCCGGCAAAGAAAAAGGGCGAAGCGCCGGTGCTATTTGACAAGGACGAAGGGCCTCGTGAAGACAGCAACATAGGCGCGTTGGGAAATTTGAAACCGGTATTCAAGAAAGATGGCACAGTCACCGCGGGCAATGCTTCCACGATGAATGACGGCGCGGCGGCCGTAGTGGTGACGTCAGCTTCGCGGGCAAAGCAATTGGGAGCACAGCCGATGGTTCGCGTTGTGGCGCAAGCCACCAGCGGAGTTGCTCCGGAGTGGGTGATGATGGCGCCGGTGGATGGCATCCGGAAAATATGGGCCAAGACGGGATGGAAGCCGGAAGACGTCGATCTGTACGAAATCAATGAGGCTTTTTCGGTCCAGTCGGTGGCGGTAATCAAGGAACTCGGGATTGATCCGGCGCGGGTCAACGTGAATGGCGGCGCTGTAGCGCTAGGGCATCCGATTGGCGCCAGCGGAACGCGCGTGCTGGTGACATTGATTTATGAACTGATTCGGCGGAATGGCAAGCGGGGCATCGCTTCGTTGTGTCTTGGTGGTGGAAACTCGGTGTCGCTGGCGGTGGAAAGGGTTTAGTGGTTATACCTCCAGCGAAGCTGGGATTGTCCAGTGCGACCAGGAGCCTTCGAAATATAAGTGGGCTGTAATATGCCTATCACTACATAATGAAGTCGTGATCAAAGCTAAAAGGTAGAAAGCCCTGGGATCTCGCTTGGGACATCTGCTGTTCTCATTTATTGGATCTCTGCTTGAATCCTTCTATACGTTTCTTCGCAGACGGATCCGGCAATCCCAGCTAAGCCGATATGCAAAGTCGCATGACTATGCCTTTTCTGCAAAGAATTGCGTCGAGAGCATTACATTTTCTGCAGATGCTTTTAGCCGATCACCTTCCAAAGAGTACAAAGTGAGCCGTGCGACCAATCTCATTCAGGGCAGCATGAATGCGTTTAGATTTATCTATTTTGAAAAGACACTGATTGAAGTAGGTGAAGACGGTGCAGAAGAGCCAGTCGCCACGCACTCGTTCGTTTCGATCGCTCGTTCCGCAGGCCAGAACTTTGAAAGCGGGCTAGCAGTCGACAAAGACCTGCCTTTTTACCGTGAAAATGACGAAATCTGCTTCTGGTGGAACGATGCTGGCCCTGAATCAAAGGCCATTCCAGTAAGGAAACTCGATCACTGGCTGACGGACATTGCCAGTACCTTCAAGACTGAGAGTTCAAGGCCAACCCTTGCTCATGAGAGAGCTTGAATCTGTGGCTAGTACTTCCGTACGCTGTGCGGCTACTTATCTTCCGGCGAATCGATCACAATTTTCCTCAGCCCACGGTAGAGCGCCTGCACTTCTTCATAAATATTCGAAATGCCTTCAGTAAAGCGCGTCACGCTGCCGGAGTCGAGATCGGCGGTGACGTTGTGGGCCAGTTTGCGCAACATGTGCAGGCGCTCGGCTTCAAGCTGAGGCAGGACTTCAAAAGGGTCGCCGCCGGAGGAATTCAGGTCGACCCACTGCACCACAGACCACGCCGTCTGGCGGAGATGCTCTACCGCGTCGTGAAACTGGGCAATGATGCGCGGGTCCACCTTATCAATCACCAGCCCTTGTTCCAACTGATTGAGTTCTTCAATCGATCGGGTAACCTGAGTAGACATCTGGCTGGACATTTTGCTGGAACCTCCGCGTGAAATTGGCTGAACAGTATTGAAAGAAGGGGCGCGAAATGAGGGCAACGGATCTTCCGGGGCGAGTTTGCGTTGATCGTCGGTATTCAGGTCGAGCGAACCTGAAAGCAGGCTCAGGATATATTCAAGCTTATTCTGATCATCTTTGCTCAACTGCGTGAACACCAGGCCCAGACCGACGGCATGATGGGATGTTTTGACCTGCGCGCGGCCGCGCACAATGCTCTCGCGAATGCGCAGCATGAAAAGAATCTCGCTGCCAACGGGCAGCGTGGACACGGTTTCAACGTAGCAGCCGGTCAAGCTGAGATCGCTCAAATTGCCAAAGACCGGTGGCGCACTTTCATTGCGGCGCATTTCAATGCCGCCGGTGCAGTTGAAACGTTGCTGGGCCCTTCTGGTTCCCGTCGGTTCTGCCATAGGTCTCCTTACCTGTTGCGCTGCCTGGGCCGCCCCGGCAAAGCCGGTAAAGCGGGAAGCAGACTGCGTTGTCTGTATGGCCGGGGACTTCAACTTCGCGCCAAAAAGTTTCTTGTCGGGCTCAACTACCTGTATGCCGATCTGCCTTGACTTGGCCGCGTCACGTCCAACCCATACTACCTTGCAACGCGCTTTCTGATTTTCATGCTGAAGCGAAATGACTTCGCCTTCGCGTACGCAGTCAATTCCGATAAGCCGCGCGCCTACGGAGGTAGCATTGACCGTGCGCGCGTGCTGCACGAACGGTTTTCCATAGAGGTCCATGCCCCACACTTTAACGTCGAGGCTGATGTCAACGCGAGGCTCAAGATAATGCGTCATAGAAGCACCGGCGAGAATGGCTTGATGGTACTTTCAAAAGCGCGCAGATTCAATGGAAACATGCACTTAGGTAACTCAAGAGGCCACGGCTCCACGGTACTTCCGGTGTAATTCAGGCTGCAAAATTCTGCATTTAAGCCCGCTCTTGCTAGAATGCTCTGCCAGCCCAGGAGATCACCCGTAAGCATGCTCTTCAAGACCCAGAGCGCCGCCGTGTTTGGAATCGACGCCAGTATCATTGAGGTGGAAGTCGATATTAGCCCCACCCGAAGCCAGGAAGAGAATTTCCAGACCGTCGGCCTGCCCGATGCAGCCGTGCGAGAGAGCCGTCAACGCATTCGCGCGGCCCTGAGAAATTGCGGATTTGAAGTCCCGATTACGCAGATCACTATTAACCTTGCGCCTGCGGACATCAAGAAAGAAGGCTCAGGCTTTGATCTGCCGATGGCCATGGGAATCCTGGGCGCGTATGGCGGGCTGATCAAAAAAGAGCTGCCAGAATACGTGATGGTGGGCGAACTATCGCTCGATGGCGGCATTCGCGGCGTGCGCGGCGCGCTTCCTATCGCGATTGCGGCGCGCGCGAAGAAGATTGCCAACCTGATTGTTCCGGAAGTGAATGCGCGTGAAGCGGCAGTCGTCAGCGGCGTGAATGTTTATCCGGTAAAGTCGCTAATCGATGTGGTCAATCTTCTGAACAGCGGCAACGGTATCTCTCCGCTTCAGGTGGATACATCGCAGATGCTGAGTGAGACTGACCAGATCGGCGCGGCGGACTTCAAGGAAGTGCGTGGGCAGTTTACGGCCAAGCGCGCGCTGGAAATTGCCTGCGCCGGCGGACACAACATTCTCATGATCGGGCCGCCCGGGTCAGGCAAGACCATGCTGGCCAAGCGCGTCTCCAGTATTCTTCCGCCGCTCACGTTTGAAGAGGCTTTGGAGACCACCAAGATCCACAGCGTAGCCGGCGTGCTGGACGCCGCTTCCGGGCTGGTGAGCGTACGTCCGTTCCGCTCACCCCACCATACGATCTCCGACGCGGGGCTGATCGGCGGCGGAATCATTCCGCGTCCCGGCGAAGTTTCTCTTTCGCACAACGGCGTTTTGTTTCTGGACGAGTTGCCGGAGTTCCCACGCAACGTACTGGAAGTCATGCGCCAGCCGCTGGAACGTTAGTGTCGTTGTTACTACCCGACGACATCCCACTGAGAACCAAACTCTTCACTGTGTATCCTGAAACCTCGATATGGCATTGGCAGCCCTTCAGCAATAACCTTTTGTCTTCTCTCCCAAGCCGTTTAAACCTTCGGAACACCCCAAGCACGGTTGCAAGCTGCCGAACGTTTAAAACAGGCTGTAAATGCTTCTGTGGGGTATTTAAAGCCTTGAGTTGACCGAGTTCGGCGTCTACCCCTGCCAAAGCCCTGTCCCGAAGTTCCTTGTCGATGCGTTGTTCCCAGAAATCTTCCATGATGAGTTGGCGTTTCCGTTCGAGTTTTTGGATTCTGGTTTCAACGTCGACCTCAACTTGGGGGAATGCAATCACCCGTGATCGTTCCAAATACGCTTCAGCAATACGGGTAAGGAATGACCGTTCCTGTAGGCGCTCGCTCAAAAGTTCTTCAATCTTGGACTCGATCTTTTGAGACAGGATGTAGGGGGTAGCACAGCCATTGCCCTTGGCACGTTCCCGAGCACCATTGCGCTTGCAGTGGTAATAATCCGCCTTGTGGTTTGAGTGGGAATAAAGCGGACTGCCACACTCGCCACAGAGCAGGAAGCCATTCAGAACGTATTTAGGACCATTCTTGGTGCGAACCTGCATTTGGGATACGGCACGGGCAGACAATATGTCCTGAACCTTGTTCCAAACGGCTGGAGAAACCAATTCGGGCAATACCCGAACCCTGATTACCTCGTCGGCTAACCGCTTCGTTTTGCTGCGATAGCCTTGCCGACCGTTTTTGCCGACCTTATAGGCAGATGGCTTGGGGTCTCGCTTGGTGTCATAGACCCTGATTCCCGTATAAATGGGATTCCTCAGAATAGGGCGAAGGGCAGTCCGCTTGATGGCCAGTTCACGGGCAATATCGGCATAACTGCGGGTCGTGTTCAGCACCATCTCAAAAGCTTTCTGGACGCGAACGGCGTCGGCATTCCATGACCACTTACCCGATTTGAAGTCGTAGTCCGTTCCCAAGGGCAGCGTTCCACCAACGTGCTTGCCCTCTTTCCGCTTCGATTCCTTCCCAGCGGTCATTCGGCCAATGATTTGCCTACGCTCAAAGCCGGAAATCACCCCCATCATGCCCATGAGCAAATATCCCGAGTCCGTGGCCACATCGTGAGGGCCATCAGGCAAGTAGAGCAGGGTACGGGTAGCCACAAAATGCTGGAGCAGGGAAAGGTCGAAATTCTCCGGCCGCATTAACCGCGAAAGCTCTTTCACCACCACACCGTGGATTTCGCCCGATTCCATCATGGACATGAGTTGCTGCATTTCAGTGGTTTTCATGACAGCGGTTCCACTGACGTCGGCCAATTCGAAAGTCTTGACGATGTTAAGACCGTATTGCTGCGCAGTTTTCTCGTTGGCTGCTCGTTGGGCTGGCAATCCTGCACCCTTGGTCGCCTGTTCTTCGGTTGAGACTCTAATGAACGAAACCACATTTTTCATCGGGGACTCCGCAAAGCAAACCGACAAGCCGTTTCAATTCTTGGTCGTTACCGTCCAACAAGGCTTGCCTGATTTGCTCGATTAGCTTTTCTTCTTTTTCTGCAATTGCCAGGGCTGCTTCTAATACCCCAGCAAGTTCATGATTCTCCATCATCACCAAACAAGCCTACGGACTCACTCTCCCAGTGTTCCGCAAGCTTCAATCCTGTAACGGTGGCCGCAGGTAATGCAGTGAATCGTCTCGTCGTCCTCATCCAAGAATTCGAGATAGTCGATATTGTTTTCACCGCATTGAGGGCAGCCGAATTCGGTGAGTTGTGCGTCCATTACTGGCCCCCTGCTGCCAAAGTCTTCCCATCCACCTGAGGAGCAGCCTTTTTCTTCGACTGCCCTTTCTTAATGCTGACCACTTTCTTGCTGGCCTTGGGCTTCGGTGCCTTCTTGCCCTTGCCGATGGCTCTCATTCCTTCGCGTGGCTGAAGCGTTTTGATCTTGTCGTTCCCGTCTTTCCAAGCCGTTGCCTTTGCATTCAACATCAAGCTAATGATTGCCCGTGTCGGCTTGGTCGCCGCATCTTCCGTTTCTGCATCTTTCTTGTATCGACCAATAGCCTTGGCAATTTCGATATAGCTTTTGCCTGCGTTCCAAAGCTTCTGAATCTGCTCAAATGGAACTGCTTTACGGTTGGTTTTCTTGGCTGCTGCTTTCTTCGTTGCCTTTTTCATCGTCGTTTCCAATCTGCCTTTCGGCTGTGAATTTGGTACGACGACATGAGGCCAGAATTAGTGCGAACCGCCAACCAGTCTTTAGCTCATTAGCGTTCCCGCTAGTGAGGTGGCGAGTTGAGTAACAGCGCCAGAACCCAAGCCCCAAAACCCTTTGGTTTTGGTTGCGGCTGGAGTTCTCGAAGCAGGGATTTCATCGCCAATAAGCAGTGTGCAATCTCGCAATCTCGTTCTGACATGGTCCTTCTTAAGCCCTATGCGGAAAAAGCGGTGGCGGTATCAATCACGATTGCGGTTGAACGATTTCGTTGGATTTTTTTGTTTTTTTGGAATCGGTATATAAGACGAGGAAAAATTCCGGAGAACGCCACATTGATGTCTGTAAAGTATTGAATCGAGCTAACTAAAGTGCGTTGTGTCAAATTTGATACGCACTTTGATACCAAGTTCGTCTCTTTCCGCATAGGAGGGGATGGAAAAGAGCCAAGATTTATCTCTTTTGGACCTCAAGGATTATTTTGAAGTCGTCAATCCAACCACGTTAGAGCTACCAGCCGAAGAACCCCAGCCGCAGCCGATAGGCCAGGATGAACAACCGAAACCCAAGCCCGTGGTCGCCAGTATGGAACGGCATGGTCTTTTGGAATGCCCGCTTGTGGCTGGCAAGAAAGTTATCAGTGGTGCCAGACGAGTGAGGGCGGCCATCGCTCTTGATAGGCAATTCATCCTGATTAGGCAGGTTGGTACTCTTGTCGATCCAGCCATCATTCTTGCTCACAGCCATTTGGTAAGGAAACCCGCAAGCGTTCTCAGGGATGCCGAACAGCTAGCCGGGTTGAAACTGGAGTACGAACAATTACACCCCGAAACGACCAAAGGGGGTAATCAGAAAACCAAAAAAGCAATGAAAGAGCAAAGCGGCATTTTGTCGTTTTGCCGTTGGGTTGCCGATCTTACGAGCCGTGATCCCAGAACGATAGAACGACTGGTGCGCCTGGCAAAGCTAGACCCCGAGGCCAAGGTTGCCATTCTTAAAGACGAGTCGTTTGCAAATCATGCCGATAAGCTTCATTCGCTGCTTGGATGTGGAACGGGTGAAGCGAAGAGCGTTACCCAGTTGGAAGCGTTCGAGAAATGGCAGGCGAATCCCGGATGGACGTTTCTTGATTGTGTAAACGATATCGTCAAAAACAAGAAGCTGAAGAGTAAGGAACAGGAAATCGCAGTATTGCCGCTCACAGGTGACAATTACAAAATCCTTCATGGTGATTTTCGTGACAGGATGAAAGAGATACCTGATGCAAGCGTCGACGCCGTCATCACCGATCCAGTGTATCTGCCAAGCCATCACCATCTGGTCCCGGCATTCGTAAAAGAAACCGCACGTGTTCTCAAGCCCAACGGGTTTGCCGTGGTGATGTTCGGCAACATGTACATGAATGTGGCCATCCGTGAACTTGAGAAGCGTCTGTACTATCGGTGCATCATTGCGGATTATTTCGGTGGAAACGGACAAACGCAGTTCGGGGTCGGTATTTCAAATCACTGGAAAGCAATTCTGATTTACGGTAAGACCACCAAGAAGCTACCCCAATTTGGAGCGGACATAATCAAACGTCCGCTTGATCCAAAAACCAGCAAGCCCCAGAAACAGGGAAAAGAAAAACAGTGGTTTGAATGGCAGCAACCGTTGTTCGTATTCGAGGACTTGGTCAAACGCACTACCAAACCGGGCGACACCGTTTTGGATATGTTCTTAGGTTCCGGTACGACCATGATCGCAGCACTCAAACATGGGCGTAAGTGTATTGGGATTGAACTGCTGGAAGAACGTATTCGTTACACGAAATACCGGCTGCTGCATGAGTTAGGGGCGAGTGCATGATAAGGGACGAAGAAATCATTCTCCCAAAGTGTGACGGTTGCGGTTTAGCTGCCAACTGGAAAAAGGAATCGCCTGGAATCAGAGCGCAGCACCTTTGCGAGACTTGTTTTGGCAAGTTGCCCGAAGCAGAACAGCATGAGGAGTGGGTGCATTTTTAAAAATCGAAGGGGCTGCCCGTGTGAGCAGCCCCAACATGTCGAGGAATTGACATGACTTTTGCAGTAATTTCAGTCTGGCGCGGAAATTCGCTGATATCAAGCGCTATTCGTCGCCACTAACATTCACCCCTGCGAGTCTACCAATTAGCGCGAGGCCCCAACCTAAGATGTAGAGAACATAGCTGGCATAAGTGGCGGTTTTGTATCGGTTCTCTGTCTTAGCCTTTAATTGCTGTGCTTGCTTCAATATTTGTGCTGATAGCGCATCCATATCGTACTGTAGCCGCTCAGTGTCATCCCAAGCGTTAGCAAGTTTATGCATGTGTTTATGAAAGGGGTCTGCGGGTCTACGCGGATCGATCTCAAGCTCTGCGTTGTTGATATCTTCGACCTCTTGCCGCAAACCTAACCGCCTTTCTTCGACTTCATCAATTTGCTTTTTGCTCTTTCTTGTATCGGTGTTGTCCTCAAGTTGTTCGATCAGCCTAAGATTATTCTCACGCAACATTCCGTCCGAATCCAATATATCCAATAAGCTGTTTCCCCATTCACGAAAGAACTCTGGCTCGTCGGTGGCAATTAAATTGCCGCTAAACAACAACGCGTCGGAATCCCGCTTTCTCACATATTTCTCAAGCCTGTGAATGTCGTTCCTTAAGGCAAAAACGTTCTCAGCTTGGTCAACCGAATCGGCTAAGGTTTTCAATCTTTCCTTCATTCCGTCCCGCACGATAAGCGTGACGAACACGAGTATGGCACCTAAGAACGCCAGCGAAGCCTGATGTCTCCGCAACCATCTCACAGGGCTGCTAATCTCTTCTGGTTCTTTTAAAAATTGGAAGTCTGACATGGCGCGGGATTATGACGGAAAACCGACCGTGGCACAACGATTGTTTCAGCGCTCCGGGTAATATTCGGCGGCAAGGCAAACAAAACTCACTCCCTTGCCTTTCTTTGCAATCAGACCCGCCTCTGCCTATGGGGCGGGTTGTTGTTTGCGCACACATTGAATGTATTCGCATGAATTATTCGCGTAAGAAAAGACTTGCAAACGTGAAAAATTCGCTCAACAATTGATATAGATAACAACATCTACAGAAGAACAGTACATCCTTCCACAGAGCTGAACGGTACTTGTGCAACACAAAACAGGTATGGCGGTTAAGGCAAGAATTTTCCCCCTTCGTCGGGGGCAGCAAACGACGGAACACAAAAGCACTTCAGGTTAATTGGTGGCGTAGTGAGTTGACCCGTCCATCGTGTAAATAATAGAGAGATTTGATACTGCTTTGCCGCTGTTTTAAGCCGCTAGCAGTTGGTATCTATAGCCCTTGGCTTAAATGCCTTGGTCAGAGATGGCATAAACGGGTGTACTGTCCCTAGCCCCCTTCAGTAATGAAGGAATCATCCCACGTTCGTCAGCGGTGACGGACGGCCACTATGAGATTCTAAGCACGTGGATCGACCACGGTACAGAATCAAAGGAAGAGTGGGTGCAAGCTAAGAGAGTCTGCGAAAGCCTTGTTTCCAATGGGAACAGTTCGGTTGAGTTCAGAGCAAAGCCTTTCTAGCCTGAAGGAACAAACCAGATAGTGATGTCAGTTTGGTTTTTAAATTGTTGCGGTTTTTGCAACGGTTTAAAAACTTTCCATCGTTATCATCTCCCCGGAAACGGGGGGAAAATAAAAGTGTATCTAAGGCATCTTCAGCTCGCTAACGCAAGCAGAAGATGCCCACATTGATGGTGATTCAGATGAAATTCAATAGACCGAAAACGGTTAAAACCAGTAAGGAAACAAGGCAGAGTGCTCGTTGGATTTATGAGACCTTCGATTCTTTCAGCAAAAAGTATTTGGGTCTTGAACACAATACCCGCATTGCTCCGGAGTTAAAAAGCGACACCAAGCCGATAGTAAAGAATTCTCTTTCTCACGCTGTATGTCGTTGGGTGGAAGAAAACCCAGACACATGGAAAGAAGATTGGGATCGCCTGTTAGAAGAAATCGAAAAGGGCAATGAATTCATGAAGCGTGGATACAAGAATCTAAAAGCTCCAAATCTGGCTTGGTTGTTTTCAAGCCGGGGTGGGGACATGGGCTTGGTCCGTGTAATTGATGGGTCTTATTCACACTGGAATCACAGCACATATTCAGACGGAGACATGACTTAGAGAGAACAGTTATGAAGCAGGAATTTTACACAATCAAAGAGGCCGCAACGATTATGAACTGCCCTGAGCAGACGCTTTACACGCGCATTCGACGCAGCCGAGTGAAGGCCATCAAAGCTGATTACCGCGTTTTCATCAGTCATGAGTCATTGCAACAAATGATTGCTGACCAACAGAACGAAGCAATCATCGAAGCCGCAACCGCAAACGACGAACTCAGAGCCAAGATTGTCGAACTGATAGAACAATCCAACGCCTAACACCCGCGCCATTGATTGCGGCTTACACAAAACATGAGGCAGAGCCATGAAGATCGAAAGGATATATGAACACTCGCTGAATTGGAGAAGGTTCGCGGGAGTGCCGATCGGCAAATTATACACGCAATATCTGGAGCGAATTTACCGTGAGGCCAGCCAGACTGTTTATTTCGTCGGGCCAGAACTTGAACGCAGAAAGAAACAGGCAGAGGAATAATCATGGACCCGGTATTCGAGCAACTCCAGGCGCAAACCGCAATCAACAACCAAAAAGTCTCACAGCTCCTTGAAGCCATTCGGAAAATACATCAGATTCAGCAGGAACGCAAGAAAAAGAGGTAACAAGGGCCAAAAAATAGGGGGTGTCGATGTGCGTTCTTATCTTTCATCGCTCAGCCCCCTGATAATTGAAACAAGGGGTGTACTCCAAAGGGTAACGAAAGTGACGTACTACGTTTGTCCCACGATGGATCATAAACTTGCTCCAATGTTTATTGGTTTGTCGTATATGTTTCCGCTTGCGAATGCCGCAATTGGAAGCGGATGAAGTCATGCCCATGAATCCCAAGCGTCACCACCAAGATCACTTCGATGATGAAGACTTCGATTCTGAAGTGTCTTCGTCGCCGTCTCTTCATGTTTTTCCTCCCTTCTCCACGCAGAACTTACCCGAACAGGATCGACCCCTTATTCTTTTTTCTGCGAATGTACCCTTATAGACGTTCAGGGGTGCTCACTCGTTGCATTCTTAATCTTGCACGAAAGATAATCTGCAAAATAAATGCAGCAAGTAGGTGTGATTTTTGCTTGACAAAACAATTGCGGGAAAGATCGCGGCTTAATTGCGACAGTAAAACGCCTTAGGTTGATGACTGAAGGTTATAAAACACTTAATCTGCTTGCATTATTCGCTTGAAAACGCTGCTACAAAATGTTCTGGTCAATATAGAGAGACATTCTCAACACTTAAACATTCGTGGTCGTTTCAGACCAGACCCGCCCCAACACTCGAAAGAGTTCTGAAGGCTATCCCTCACGGGCAGTTGAGGTGTCAGCATGACGTTACTCGTCTGCGTTGGTTCCCGTGCATGAACAGCAAGACCTAAGCGAACTCATTCCCGTTTACAACATCTTCAATATGCGACTCGGAGAAATTACGATCCGTGAAGCCCTCAAACACGTTCAAGCCGACGAAATGTTCATTCGCTCGAAAGGCAAGGGCAACAATCGTCGTTACACATCATGCAAGTGGAAAGTCTTCAGGCAGAACACTTCGTGGCGACCAACCGATTCTGGCGGTTATACCGTGATGCAGTTGGTTGAAAACTGAATACACTCATTTCAGAATCTTCTCCAACGTATCGGCGACAACTTTATAGAGGCCAATCAGGAAGATGAGGAACACCGCAAACCGCACAAGCCACAGTTCAGCTTTGCTAAATAGCTCATTAGGGTTTTTGAGGTTCTGTTTGGACACACGACTCCTATTTCCAATTGGCTCTAATCAAGGAATAGGGGCCATTACTGCCCGATAGCGCAACCTGAAGAAAAAACGGGCCATTACTGCCCGATAGGCGAACTCAACGGTTCCGGAAAGCTTGATAATTAATCATACATTTTCCAGCTTTCACTCGCAAGACAATTTGCAACAAAAGGGACAAAACAATGCCCGGGTTGCACCCACTTAAATGCCCGAAAGAGCTAAACGCCCATGCAATAAATCGGGCTGCCCACAGTTAACGAAAGACGGTTATTGCCCACAGCACGTAAAGCCCAGCGTTGGCGCTGAAGCGAAACGACAATACGACAGAAACCGCAAGACTGATCCTTACCGCAAGCTGTACAACACAGCGCAATGGAAGCGGACAAGGCAAGCAATATTGGCGCGTGATCCGCTGTGCATGTTGGCAAAGAAATGTGTTGAACGTTTCGGAACACCAATGCCGGCAGAAGTGGTCGATCATATCAAGCCGATCAGAGATGGTGGCGAATCATTCGATGCTAACAACCTTCAGGGCTGCTGCAAGGCTTGCCACGATTGGAAGACATCAACAGAAAACGGTGGCCTGGGCCACAGAACAAATTCAATTTCCGAAAGGAGCAAGCAATGAGGTAACACGCAATGGCACTAACAGGAACATCAACTAATCTTGGACTCACCACCGTAGGAACAAACCATCCCGAGGCGCAGTCCGCAGCAACTTCAGCACTATCAAGCATCATCAATGGCGTAATCACAGCAGTCGACACGGCCATGGGCAACGTAGAAGTAAAGTCGGCTGACGGTGCCATCGCATCCACACAGGGTACAGTGAGCATCACCAAAGGCTCAGCCGCAGCCCTGACGTTGGCCGCACCAGCCGCAGGATTACCAGCAGCCGCAGGCAATGACGGTCAAACGCTGACCATCGTAAGCGAAACGGCATTTGCTCACGTTGTTACATTCCCAGCCAATAAGCTGAACAGCAACAAGGTAACAGCCACATTCGGCGCTGCTGTAGCCAACTCAATCACATTGAAGGCGCGCAACGGTGTATGGTGGGTTGTATCGAACATCGGCGTAACGTTGGCCTAATCCGTATGAAGCCAAAGAAGAAAGAAACAGCCGTGAACATATGGCCTTCGTTCGAGACCGCCGACCTGAACAGCTACGAACCCATAGGTACATTGGCGCGTGAACAAAAAATTATCCAGTTGCTTGACGCAATCCTGGCCGAACTAAAGCAGGGTAATGGGAGGCAATCCTAATCCCCACATCCGGCAAGGGGTATGGGGTACGCGACCCGGATAGATGCGCAAAAGAGCCGATGCCCCTTCTTTTTTACACGCATAACCACATCATAAAACCGCAATCAATATGCCAACACCACTTAAACCAACCAAGATGTTGGAACTTTCGGGTTCCTTCATTACACACGCTGACCGTAAACGTGCTCGCGAAGGTGAACCCGTGCCGAACAAGCCGATTGGAGGTCCGCCAAAACGGCTCACGAAAGATGAAAAGGCTTTATGGCGCGATTTGGTGAAGACAGTTCCGGCAGGTGTGTTGGGCGATTGTGACAAATACGCAGTTGAAACATTCTGCGTTCTGTTTTGTCGATTCCGTGCCTGCACGATCAAGTCGATGGAGATGACAACGCTCAATAGCCTGTTCACGCGCCTTGGTTTAACCCCAGCGGATCGGGCCCGTGTAAAGGCATCAGCAGCGCAGCAGAAAGAAGACGACCCTTGGGACGCACTAATCGTCAAACAGCCAGCTTTTGCCTAGCCATATAAATGGCCCAGCAATAAATGAGAATGCCATAACGAGGGGTAACATGGATTGCCATGTGAGCGGGCCGTAATCAACGGGACGCGCAAACCACAGAGCGGATACGAAACCAGTAACATTTGCGACCAACAATGTGATTGCAAAACCCGTATCATGCGAAGGCTCAGTCACGGTGTGCGAGAGTTGGTAGAAAACCAGTCCCGTGACCCCGATCACAAATGCCGGAACTGCACCCAACATGTAAAAGAGCAAGAATTCAGGGACATATAAGCGTGCCATTTCAAAGAGATGATTCAGCGGCTCAGGCACTTTCGGCATTATGAATTTAAGAACCGCTAGTATGAACGAACTCCACCAAAGAAAAAACTTCAGATCACTTTTCCAATCGTCTCGACCTTCCACGCGTGAGTTCATTTAAAGAACCTCCACCTTTATTCAGACGCGAGACTAACCGCACTTCGTTGCAAACGCAGAAAGGAGAATGCAAAAAAAAGATTATGCAGCCCTCGCCAAACAGTATGGCGATGATGTGCTGTCAGGAAAGATCCCGGCTTGCAAGTGGGTCAAGCGCGCCTGTGAGCGTCAGAAGAAGGACCTAGCCAAACAGGTCCAGCCGTATTACCAGTGGCGCTACGAAGCCGACAGGGGCATCAGGGTTTGTTCGTTCATCGAACTGTGCCCACACATCAAGGGCAAGCTCCGTGGACAACGCATCCGCTTAGAGCCGTGGCAAGTGTTCATCCTCATGACTGTTTTCAGTTGGGTGAACAAGACCACCGGACTTCGCCGGTTCAGGCGCGTTTACATCGAGATTCCAAGAGGCAACGGTAAATCAGCCCTGAGTTCAGCTCTCGGTCTTTACATGGCCTTCATGGACGGCGAAGGTGGCGCAGAAGTTTACTCAGCAGCCACGACACGCGACCAAGCCAAGATTGTTTTTGATGCCGCTCAAGCGATGGCCCGCTCGATGCCGCAGTTCTTAAATAAATTTGGCGTTGAAGTAAATGCCCATGCCATTGTTCAGATCAACACAGCGTCAACGTTCAAGCCGCTTTCGAGTGAAGCAAATACGCTGGACGGCCTCAACATTCACTTCGCCATCGTGGATGAGTTACACGCCCACCCAACCCGTGAGGTTTACGACGTTCTCGAAACGGGCACGGGCAAGCGCGAACAATCATTGCTCTGGGTTATTACCACAGCAGGTTCCAACCGCGAGGGAATCTGTTACGAAGTTCGAAGTTATTTAATCAAGCTGTTGGACGGTGTGTTCGAAGACGATTCGGTCTTTGGCATCGTCTACGGCTTAGATGATGACGACGATTGGGCAGAAGAGGAATCTTGGATAAAAGCCAACCCGAATTGGGGTGTGAGCGTTGTTGCCGACGCTATCAGGCAAGTCGCAAAGAAAGCCATCGAAACAGCTTCAGCGCAGCCAGCATTCCAACAAAAGCACCTGAACATCTGGACAAGTGCCGACCACACATGGATGAACATGCAAAAGTGGGACGCCTGTTCTGATCCGAATCTGAACGAAGCGAATTTTGAAGAAGTTCCCGCGATTATCGGGTTAGACGTCGCTTCAAAGTTGGATTTGCTCGCATTGGTTCGCTTACACGTTAAGCACGTCGACGGTAAACAACATTTTTATGCATTTGGGCGCTATTGGCTTCCCGAAGCAGCAATTCATAAAACCCAGAACTCGCAGTATCAGGGGTGGGTAATTAATGAACACCTGCAAACCTGCCCCGGCGAGACCAACGACTTTGATGTTGTTGAGGATGAAATCCGTAATCAGTATCGCAGGTTCGAAGTTCAAGAAGTAGCACACGACCAGTACAACGCAACTTCATTTGTGAACCACCTTCAGCCCGAAGGCGTGGTGATGGTTGAAGTCCCGCAACGCACCCAGTTCTTCAGCCCTGCAATGAAGGAATTGGAAGCCGCAGTCTATGACGGACGCTTCCACCACAATGGCGACCCAATTCTGACGTGGGCGGTGAGCAATGTTGTTTGCCACAGGGACAAGAACGACAACCTGTTCCCCAACAAGGAACGATTCGAAAACAAGATTGACCCCGTTGTGGCGTTGCTGCTTGCCATGAGCCGTGCAATCACGATTGACCTCAAGCCAGCCTGGACACCGCCGCTGGTTCAACTTTGGTAAATAACAAATGGGACTTTTAACAAGGATATTTCCGTGGGCAGAAAAGCGTACCAGCTTAGAAAATCCACAAACGCCGCTTTCATATCCAGCCGAATGGTTGCTGGATGCTTGGAACGGTGGTCGTACAGACTCAGGGACCCGCGTAAGTGAGTTAACCGCATTTCAGACCACAATCTTTCTTGCCTGTGTGGATTTGATTGCCAGCAAGATTGGCGCGCTTCCAATGAACGTTTACCAGCGTGTCATTAGGAACGGAAGAACGGTTAACAACATTGCCGCAGACGAGCACACTCACGATTTACTCAGCCTAGAGCCGAATCCCGACATGCCAGCTTTCACGTTCAAGAAAGTCTTGGTGACCCACGTTCTGGCATGGGGCAATGGATACGCTGAAATTCAGCGTGATGCCAGCAACAAGGTTATCGCGATCTGGCCACGCAATCCGAACAATACAAGGCCGCATGTTCTCAAGCAGGACATGACACTTTCGCCGGTACCGTGGCGACCATTTTCCGTGAGCCTGAAATCAGGCGACATTGTTTACAAGACGACCGATGGTTGCGTCGACGGTGGCGAACGATACATTGCAAGCGATGACATGATGCACATTCAGGGGCTTTCGTTCGATGGCCGCATTGGGCAATCCGTCGTGCAGCTCGCCCGTCAGACCATCGGCATGGCCTTGGCAATGGACAAGTTTGGTGCCAAGTACTTTGCCAACTTCGCCAAGCCGGGTGGAATCCTGACCTTGCCGAACAAAATTGGCCCCGAAGAAATGGAACAAGCCAAGCGTTCGTGGATGGAGGCCCAAGGCGGTGAGAATTCACATCGGGTCGCAGTGCTTCCACCGGACATGAAGTTCACGGCTCTGTCTAACAACCCACAGGAAGCGCAGACGGTTGAAGCCAAGAAATTAGTCAGGGCAGAAATCTGCTCTGTCTTCCACGTTCCGGTGACGATGATTGGAGACATTGATAAAGGAAAAGCAAACGCTGAACAGCTCGCTCAGGATTTCTTGAATTATTGTCTTGATCCCTGGCTTCAGTTAATCAAGCAGGAATTTAAACGCAAGTTGTTCCCAAATCCTGATTTCGCCGGCATCGGTCGTAAGCCGCAGAAAAACAACTTTTATGTGGACTTTGACCTGCACAATTTGTTGCGTCCAAGCGCTGCTGACCGCCAATCGTTTTATGCTACGGGCTTCAACTCGGGATATCTGAGTCCAAACGACATTCGAGAGATGGAGCAGAAGAACCCCATCGAAAAAGCTTGGGGCGACACATATTACGTGCCCGTGAATGTTCAACCGGCAGAACGGGCTAACGCAGTACCAGCCCCGACGGAACCTGCACAACAACCAGAACCGGAATCACAACCAGAACCATCGCACCCCGAAGCCAAGAGTTTCGTTCCTTCGTATTCGAGGATCTTTAGAGATGCATTAGGCAGGGTTTTGAGCCGCGATAAGGCTGATCCAAAGGCATTCCAGCGTACTTTCCAGCCCGTTCTGCTGTCGATTTCCGACACTCTAACTGGGCATCAGAACGCAATTTCAAGTGACACGACGGCATTCATCAGCGATTACATAGGCGGAATGTTCAAGCGTTCTGCTACTTGGTCACTTGAAACAGCCGACGAAATGTCCTCGGCAGAACTCGAAAGAGCAATTCAGGCCATTGCCACAGTCGTTCAGAGGTAACAAAAAAGATGAAAGGAGAAGTTCGTTTTAACAGTTTGAAAGAACTGCGTATTGACCAGACTGGTGATAACCGCAGCATCGAAGGATACGCAGCCTTGTATAACAGCCCGACTGATCTCGGTGGGTACAGGGAAGTAATCAAGCCTGGCGCATTCACCCGTGCCATTCAAGAAAAGCAGGACGTTCGCGCGCTCATTAACCACGACCCCAACATGGTCCTTGGCAGGAGCACCGCAGGAACGCTGCAACTCTCAGAAGACGAAAAGGGTTTGAAATTCCGTGTGGAAATGCCCGACACCACTTATGCCCGTGACCTCATGGAGTCCATGAGCCGAGGCGACATCAATCAATGCTCGTTCGGCTTTGAAGTGGTTGACCAATCGTGGACTAACACCAACACCGATCCCTCATACGCATCTGTTGATGACAATGGCAATGTGATGGTTCGTGAACTCCGTGACATGAATCTGTCGGATGTTAGCTGTGTCACATATCCAGCTTATCCAGAAACCAGCGTTGGCCTTCGCAGCCTTTTCAACGCAATCGGTGAGCCGCCAGTTGAAGCTGCACACGCACCAACAATTGTTGAAACATTCGACGCAGAAAAAGAGCAAATGAGAATGCGTTTAGAGCTTGCAAACCGCGGAATTCCGCGCCACAGTCAGACATAGGGAGTAATTTTACTTCCACACATCTTTGTAACACCTATCAACGAATGCCCGGTTGCGGGAGCCTTCAGCGAAGGCAACATTCAATTGATAGAGCGTAGCGGTTCCTACCTGTCGTAGAACTCCGGCGAAGCAAACCAAAATAAAAACACTGGGCTAAGGGCCCGGAGAAAGGACATGAGTCTATCGAAAGCAAGAGAACTTCGTGAACAGCGTGGAAAGCTAATCCTCGATGCACAGAAATTGTACGAAGGAGAAGTGACCGCTGAAACACGCTCAAAATTTGACACGATGATGGCCGATGCCGACGTTATGTTGGCCGACATCAATCGCATTGAAAAAGCCGAAGCGGATGCCGCAAGCATTCGTTCAGCCGTTCGCCCACCTGAAAACCAAATTGAGGCCGCAACCAGCACCGTTGAGTTCGGTTCTGAATATCGCACAGCCTTCACTAACGGTGGCGTAAAGCCCCTTCACTTGGAGCAACTTTCCAAGGAAGTTCGTTCTACAGTTCAGACCCGAAACGCAAAATTCAGTGCAGCCGTAAAGGACTACTTGGCTAAGGGTGACGCAAATATGTCGCCTGAGAGCCGTGCCATCCTCAACGGTCAGAACGCAGAATTCCGTGACATGGGTGTGGGCACCACCACTCTTGGTGGTTTCTTGATCCCTCAGGGTTATGTGTATGACATCGACCAAGCCCTGAAATATTACGGCCCGATGTTGAACACATCCACCGTAATGCAGACCGCTTCTGGTCAGCCATTGCCCTACCCAACCAGCAACGACACCAGCAACGTTGGTGCGATCCTCGCTGAAGGCACTCAGGTTTCAACGCAGGACGTAACCATTGGCAGCCTGACGTTCGGTGCATTCAAGTTCACCACAAACATGGTGAAGGTGAGCATTGAATTGCTACAGGATTCCGCATTCGACATCGACAGCTTCATTAAGGCTCAGTTTGCACAGCGTCTTGGACGCATCTTGAACACCAAGTTCACGGTTGGCGTTGGTACGACTGAACCCAAGGGCATCATTGTTGCCGCAACCGCTGGCCCAACCGCTCTTGGTTCTGCTGGCAACGACGGCACTGGTGCAACTGGTGCTAACTCCATCGGTTCCGACGATTTGATCGCTTTGGAACACTCTGTAGATCCTCTCTACCGCCCGGGTGCCGCATTCATGATGCACGATTCCACCTTGAAGGCTGTAAAGCAGTTGAAAGACAAACAGGGGCGTCCACTGTACATGCCGGGTTTCGCAGTTGGAGCACCGGACACCATCATGGGATACCGCTACTTCATCAACAACGATATGGCCACAATCGCCACGACAAACAAGACCGTGTTGTTTGGACAACTAAGCAAATACTTGGTTCGTCAGGTGAAGGAATTGGCAATCGTTCGTTTGAACGAGCGTTTCGCTGACTTCGGTCAGGTCGCCTTCGTGGGCTTTGCCCGTTACGACGGCAACTTGATTGATGCCGGAACTCACCCAGTGAAGTACTTGGTACAAGCCTAATTCTTAGGGTTCCTAACAGATCAAAGGCAGTGGTCAACCAGCCACTGCCTTTTTCATGCATTCGTAGATGTCCTACACCAAGCAAATCGCATTGCCAACGGCTGAACCTGTATCACTCGCAGAGGCCAAAAACTTCTGCAAGGTCGATACAGCCAACACGTCCGACGACGCACTTATCACGGGCCTCATTCAGGCAGCACGTGAGTACGCAGAGAAGTGGACCGGCCGCGCACTAGCTCAAAGGCAATTCGTGATGGTATTGGACTCGCATCCGTATTACACGGACAGCATTCAGTCTCAATTGGCATATCCACCAAGTTATTACAGCTTGCCTCGCTATTCAACAACGCTTTGGAATTACTCACAGATGATCAAAATTCCAAAGCCGCCATTGAAGAGCGTGGATTCCATGCGTTACATCGACGCATCAGGCAATGCTCAAACATTGCATCAGGACACGGACTTCGTGGTTGACCGTATCACCGAGTACGGCAGGGTATTTCCGCTGCCAGGGCAGTTTTGGCCACCCGACTTATACGTGGCCAATTCCGTTGAAATCACTTTCACCGCAGGTTATGACCCAAACCCAGCAGCCGCAGCCGACACACACACGGTTTCAGCAAACCCGCCCAATCAGCAGCCCGACTCAGTCGTGGTCTTGGCAGTACCGCAAGTTATCAAAACCGCCATTTTGATCTTGGTTTCCCACTGGTATGCAAACCGCGAACCCGTGACCGCAGGGCAAGCGGGACAAATTCCATTTCACGTTGAGCAACTTCTCAACGCTTATTCAGTAATAGATTTCGCTCCTTCAAGAGGCTAGAGGTAAACGCACATGGCACAAACCGCATTAACAGTTCAGCAAATCCATGCCGACAATTACAACGTTCAGGCAGGCGATTTAAATTTCACTTTCACCGCCAGCGACAACGTAAACGGTAACAGCTTCGTCGCAACAGGCAGAGAAGTTCTCATCATTCAGAACACGGACACGGCAACTCACACGTTTGGAATTACGAGCGTTGCTGACTCGCTTGGTCGTTCGGACTCAAGCCTGACTTCCTACACGGTACCGTTAAGCGGGTTCTCAATTATCCAGATGTCGCAGCTTGCCGGCTGGATACAGCCAACAGGCCTCGTTTTCTTGACGAGTTCAAGCGCACTCTTGAAGTTCGCCGTAATCAGGCTCAACTAACGAATGCTTCCACGCAGGTTAAACGGCACGGCATACACCGGCGCTGGTTCGCTCAATACGCGAGTGACCCTGTTAAAGAAATCGGTTGCGCGTGACGCAGAAGGTGAAGAAGTTCAGGCAGACGAAGCGGTTGCAACTGTATGGGCCAAAGTCGAGCCGTTGGCCTACAAGTACACCGAAAAGCAGGAACGTGTTGCAACCGAAAGCACCCACAAAGTGACCATCCGCTTCTTGAGCGGCATTACCGCAGACAACTTGGTTCAACTCTCGGATGGCACCGTGTTCAATATCGAGGCCGTCAACGATCCAGACCAACGCAAAGTTGAAATGTGGCTTATGTGCTTTGCACGCAGGTAAGGGATGAGTTTCACGGTAAAGGTGGAAGGACTGGCGGAGTTGGAAGAACTGTTGAAAACTCTCGCCCCGAAGGAAGCCAAAACAGCTTTAAGACGCGGCATCCGTAAGGCAGCTATTCCCGTTAGGGATGCAATAGTCGACCTGGCTCCAAAGGATACAGGTTTCGCATCGGAACACTTCGTTATCAAAAGCAAAGCTGGAGCAGGAGACGAAGGCGATAACAGCACAGGCAGCATCGCCGTCAACATCCAGCCGACCAACGATGTTTACCCCGAAACAGGCAATGTGAAACGCCAACGACGTGTTGCTGAAGTTGTAGCCATCACGGTTGCAGGTTCAGCGCACGAAGCCGCCCGGCCATTTATCACCGAAGCGTTTGAGCAGACCAAAGACCAAGTCGCTCCGAACGTAATCACCGAAGTTACAAAAGCCGTTGAGAACATCAACAAGAAAAAATAATGCCCTCTTTGGAACAAGACCTATATGCGTTTCTCTCACAAAACACCGACGTGATATCTGCGCTTGGTGGTGTGAACTCGCTTTACAAAATGATGATCCCGAAGGGCAAGCCGTATCCAGCCGTGGTGATGCAGACCATATATACATGGAACACATACGCTGCTGAAGGGCTTTTGAACGGATTTAAAAAGCGTATTCAATTCGATTCATACGCGACCACAGCATCGCAGACCATAACGATTTCAGACACATTCAAAAATTTATTGGCCAGTCTGAAGGGCAGCTTAGGCAACACCTGCATCATGGCCAGCTTTGTCACCCGTGAGATGGACATGGGATACGAACCGGGATCCGGCGACGGCTACATTTTCAGACGTTTGCTTTGGCTTGAGTTCGTGTATTTCGAATTGCAAACACCCTAAAGATAGAGAACTTTTCGCTCTATCAAATCAGCGCTGCCGTTCAGCTTCAAAACGGCTTCCGTTCCCCCTGAAAGGAGGACGCATGAAGAGGTAACAACACAATGAGTAACACAACCGCAGCTATCTACACTTACACGGGTGGGCAGTTCCAAATGGAACAAACCTACGGATCGGGCACCTTCACCACAATTTCACAGGTGAAGAGCGTTGACTTTGACAGTGCAAAGGCAACCGCAACAAACGTCACTTCCGCCGACAACACTGACGCCACCGAACGTTTCGTTAAGACGATGCACAACCCAGGCGATGCCAGTGTCGTAATCATCTACGACGAAAACAACGTCACACATCAGGCCCTTTGGACTGCATTCAACCAGCAAGGCAGCCTTGCCACTCACAAGTTTAAGAGCATTCCCCCTAATCAACTCACCGACTCTTTCGAGGGCATCATCTCGTCTTGGAGCGTTAAACAGACGCTCGACAAAGACTCAGAGCTAACAATCAAAATCACAATCTCAGGCCCAGTAACCAAAGCCTAATTGGATTGGTGCGTTACCTCTATTGGGGGACTTCGTGTCCCCGTATCGTGTTTCGCATTGAGGAATTATGAGTTTCACATTACTAAAGAAAGCAATTACTTCATTCAAGACCTTGGAAGTCGAGTTTGAAGATGGCACCAACAAGACATACAAGATGGTGCTCGACATGAACGCCATTGCAGCCGCATCCGAGGCCACACAAAAGGATTTTGCCAAGTTCTCGACATGGACGCTGAGCGATCCGAAACCAACCGAACTTCTGAATTTGTTTTGGTGTTCGCTAAAGCGTTTTCATCCTGAAGTGACATTGGAAGAAGTCGGAAGCTGGTTGAATCCTGAGTCCTTCATTCACGTACAAAACCTACTATTCGCACTGGCATTCCCTAGCTTCCAAATTGCAGCAGAGAACGAGGCTAAATCTCAGGGGGAAAACCAGCCAAACCTTCCGGCGTCAGAGCCAACCACCTAGGTAAAACCCCAGACGGACTAGTGGAAATGAGTGAGTTTGCACGCTACTGGTTCCAAATGGGTGATGAGGAGTTTGGCGAATTAGACCAACATCGCTTTTGGGCACTGTGCAAACACCATTACGTTGAATTCAAACGTCAGCAATACGTGGCTGGCATCGTGGCAGCCGAACTGTGGCGAGTAACGGCCAAACAGTTAGGTGGTGACATCGAAGTCAAGCCGATGGATTTCGTCGGCAAATCTGAAGAAGAGTTTTGGCACGACTTCTACGTCGACAAATACACGAAGTTCAGAGAAAAAATCGTAGAAATTGTGCCTGAGAAATTATCGCAGGCCAGATTCGATGCGTTGAGAGAGTTAACCGAGAAAGGAGTCGCTAGCGCAGAAGAAATCGTAGAAGAAGTTTTTGGTGCAGAGTAAATGCCAGATATCAAAATATCAATCATCGGTAACACAGCCTCTTTCGATGATGCCGCAATCAGGGCTTTAAATAACGCAAGAAAGTCAGCCAAGGGAATACAGGACTCATTTGACGGCATAGACCTTTCTGAGTCAAAAGCCGGGTTAATGACAATGGACGAAATCCTCGGTGTCCATATTCCACGCCACGTTACGGCCTTAATCTCGCAACTTCCGCTGTTAGGGGCTGCAATGGCTCTTGCGTTCCCCGTGTTTGCCATCGTAGCGGTTGTTAAGGCCATCACCGAATTAATCGAGAAGCAACAGAAACACGCTGAGGAATTAAACAAAGCCAAAGCCGAAACGATGGACGTTGTCGAGGCAATGGGCAAACACGCTCGAGCTATTGAAATTTCCAATCTCAAGCTGCAAGACCAAATCAACATTCTCCAGAAAAAGCCAGCGATGAACGGGCCAAAGATTCTTGCTGAAGAGGCCAAAGATGCCGCGCGCAAGTTAATTGAAGAGTACGACAAGGCCATCGCCAAAGTTGATGAGTTTGCAAAAAAGAACCAGCAGGGCTTAATCATGAAGTTCCTGAACGGCGACGACGGCAGCCGTGAACTCGCTGGCATGGTGTCAGCTCATGAAGCCGCAATTGCCGAAATCAAAGCCGACCGTATCGCAGCCGAAATCGAGGGCAATAAGGCAGCAGTTAAAGCGTCCGACGATGCATTGGTAGCCGAGAACGTAAGTTTCGACAAATACATCCGTAAGAGATTACAAGCGATACAGGACGAAATCACGGCTAGAACAAAGGCCCACAAAGTTTCAGCTCATGACGACGACGGCAATCCACTAGAGGATGTCACCGTTCAGGAAAGCCTAGCTGAAGCGACCAGAAACGTGAACACGGCTCACGCTCAAGAATTGGCCATCCTTGCCCCCCTCATCATGGCCAAAAAGGAATACAACAAGGCCGCTAGCGCTCAAGCAGAGAACAACAATCTCAAAGCCGAAGAGGAGCAAGCAAAGGCACAAGCTGAAGCGGACAAATTCGTCCAACAGATACTCCACAATAAGAACAAAATTCTTTCAGCGACTCAGCGAGCAAACGAAGAGGCCAAGGAAGAAGTTACGGCACAAGCAGCATTGAGCAAATGGGCAGAATTTCAATACAACACTGCACAGAAACAAGAGGCACTCGACAATCAACATGCACTGAATACGAACAAAATAGCGGAATTAGATTCTTCGATTGCCAACTCACAAGCTGAGCACAACGCCAAAATGCAGGTGGCGCAGGGTTACTTGACGGAGCAGAAAGCCGACGAGCAAGCCCTTGCCACGTTAAAAGCAAATCAGGTTCGTGACCTAAAAGCCGCCAACGATTTGTTAGACCAGCAAAAAGCCAAGCTCGACCAACTTGGCAAAGAAACCATGTTCGGCATGACCGGGTCTGACCAACTCAAAGCCGAATATCAAAAGGCGCTCACCGATTACCAGAATTTCAAACTCAAGCAATTGGAGTTGACAAAGACTACTGATGCCCAAATCAACGCTCTCGAATTGAAACTCGCCAATACGGAAGGTTCGCAGTGGCGCAAGATGTTCAGAGAGTTCAGCCAAGTTCAGAAGAACATGGGCAACGTCTACCGTCAGACGCTTCAAGGAATGAATTCAAGCCTTGCCAGTTTTGTTACGACAGGCGAGGGCAACTGGCGCAACCTCGCAACATCCGCAATCGAAAGCATCATTCAGGTCGGTTTGCAGTATGAAGAACAGAAATTGGGAATGGAATTGCAGGACCTATTGGGTCTAACAAAGAAAAAAGCCACGAACGCAGCAGCCGCACAATCGTCAGCAGGAGCAGCCGCAGCCAACACGTTAGCCGACGCTCCCTGGCCCATCAACGTTGGTGCCGCAGCCGCAGTGTTTGGACAGGGTGAAGCATATGCCGCCGACGCACTGGCTGAACGCGGTGCCGTATTGCCCAACCACGACATGTTGGTTCACACACACCCCAAGGAAATGATTTTGCCTTCGCATATTTCCAATTTCATTGTGAATGCTGCAAGCAATTCGAGCGGTCAAGGTGGAAGCGGGATTCATTTCGTTTCAGCTCCACAGGTTCAGGCAATTGATGGCCCTAGCGTGCAAAGGATGTTGAAGAAACACCAAGACGACATGTGGAAGGAATTTAACAAGCAGATGCGTAGACGCAATTTGATGTAGGTGGCGAATGTCTAACTCAATCTTTCCTATTCCTACATATCCCGCTGGTTCCCGTGGCTGGCCCATTCACAAATATCCAGTGTTTAACACGCTCGTCGAGACTCCATTGTCTAGACGTGGTGAGACCCGTATTAGCACTACGCCATATGCCACTTGGAATTTTGAACTTACATTTCCGTTGGTGCCGGGAACATTCAACGACGGCACGACATACCTGAATCAGTTGGTTGGTTTCTATTTGCAGATGCAGGGACAGGCGAATTCATTCCTGTTAGACGATCCGCAGGACAACACCATTCCGGCGGCATCACCCGCAACGTTCGGGCTTGGTGATGGAACCACAAAGGCGTTTCAACTCACAAGACCGATTGGTGGTTACGCCGACATTATTCAGAACGTGAACGGGACGCCAGTGCTTTACATGAACGGCACGAACATCACGCCTCACAACCTCATTTTCGACTCAGATGGAACGAGCGGAACATGGACAGGCGACCCATTACTCGTCTTCAGTTCCACGGGTGGAGCAGTAACAGGCGGTAAATGGACGTACACAGGCACGGGTGCTGCTTCAACTTTCCGCAACAAGAAGTCCCAAGTCATCAACGTGGTCCCGGGCACAGTAATGACGCTCAGCGGATACATTGATGCTTCCCATATCTCGGCACCCGGCGGCGGACAAGGACTGCCGTTTGTTGGCGTTTGGGATGTGACGAGGGTTACGAACTACGCAGGAGCCTTTCAATCGGTTGGAACCAATGGTCGGGTGAGTGCAACATTCACCGTTCCGGGAGGAGTTACCTCTGTTGTGGCAACGATAGAAACAGACAACGTCACAGTGGCCAACGGCCAACCGCTCGTTTTCTCAGACCTTCAACTTGAAGCTGGTTCCACAGCAACCGCCTATCAAAGCACAAACGTAACGGGCTACAGCATTGACTCGTTGGGGGTCGTTACGTTCAACACAGCGCCAGCCAATTCAACCGTGCTGGCATGGTCGGGCAAATATTATTTCCGTTGCCGTTTTTCGGACGACAGCCTAAGCGAGCTTACACAGATATTCACCAACATATGGCAAGTTGCGTCCATAAAGTTTCAGTCAATCATTTTGTAGAGAAAGGAGAATGAAGTCTAAATTTCCCGATGTACTAAAGAGCTTTCTTCAAACCCGTAATGAGTTCGAGAAAGCCGATTTGTTTTTGATAAATCTCACGAACGGGCAAAGCATCACCGCCACGACTTGGCAGTTAGACGTCGTTAATGCCGGCACACCGCCGACCACGTTCTACGCCACAAAATATGGTTCATGGTCGCGCGGAACGATTACGAGTGCTGCCATGATGGGAAATCTGTCGTCGCAGACGATGGAGTTGGCGGTCTCAATCCCCAACGACACGCAGGTATTTTTTCCGGGCACGAATGTTCCCATGTTTCAGACCGTAAGCACTGGCCTGTTCGATAAGGCGACGGTGTGGGTTTACACGGCTTATTCACCGCTCAACACGATAAGCCCGAACCCGCACACCAACGGCTTCGATACCAGCTTTGGTTTTGAAATTAAGTTTGTGGGTGAAATCACCAACGTGAATGAACTCACCCGCAGTAAATGCACGTTCGAAGTTGCCGATCTCCTGTATCGCCTCAATATTTCGACACCGCCCAACATTGTTCAGAGCCCTTGTCGCTTCACGCTATTCGACCAGCACTGTTCATTGAGCGCAGGCACCTTCACGATTCCGGCCCAGGTCGCCAGTGGTTCTACGAATTTAGTGATTAACACCACGGCACCTTTGCCAGCGGTTGGTTCCGATGCATTGCCTTACACGTTAGGAGTCTTGAAGTTTACGAGCGGACAAAATTTGGGACTGGCTGGAAAGATAAAGGCACAGAACAGCACCACACAGCTTGTCTTGGATGCTCCATTCATTTTCCCAATTCAATTAGGCGACCAGTTTACGGTCCTGCCGGGTTGTGATCTCACGTTTGCGACCTGCTTAAACAAATTTGCCAACACGATTCACTTCGGTGGGTTCCCCAACGTTCCCGATCCAACGACACCATTTTAATTATGCTCACACCAGAACAACGCCTACAGGTGGTCAAAGAAGCCCAGGAATGGGTGACTGTTAAAACGCCTTATGTGCCACACGCCAAACTGAAGGGCTTAGGATGCGATTGCGCCACGTTCATATTGTGCGTGTACCGTGACTTGGGACTCATCCCAGACATTGAGCTTGGAAATTATTCCGTTCAAGCGCATTTGCACCGCGACACCGTAACAACGCAGTACATCGACACCGTTCGGGAATACGCCCAAGAGATAACCGAAGCCGAAGCACAGCCAGGCGACCTCTGCTTATTCCGCGTTGCTTACACATTTGCCCACTCGGGAATTGTTTTGGAAGGCTCCACGATTGCTCATGCCATGAACCGCATTGGCGTTATTTATTCAGATTACAAAACCGACTCTTTCTTATTGAAGCGTCCTCGTATCTTTTTCACGTTGAAGTAAATGTTATCGTCATCCAGTAAATCAACAACACCAGCCCAAACACCACCGCAGAAGCTTGCTGGCATCAACGTCACGCAATCGCTCTACGGCATAGCTCTGCCTATCCTGATGGGACAACGGCTGCTCGGTCAGTCCCTCATCTGGTACGGAGATTTCACGGCCATCCCACACGTTCAGAAAACCGCTTCGGGTGGTGGTGGCGGTAAGGGTTTGGGTGGTGGGGGCGGTTCGACACAGACGACGACCACTTACACATACACAGCCGCAACAATGGGCGCACTATGTTCTGGCCCTGTAACAGGCATCGTGAACGTCCGCGATACCAAAGGACGTTATCAGCAGACCAGCGTTACCGAAGGCTTCACCATCCCGGGTGGTGGCGGAAACTACACGGTTGCAAATCACGGGCTGTTCAAAGTCGACAGGGGTGTTGCTTTCGCTCAAGCGTACAGCCAAGCCGTCAACGACTACGGCTCACCAGCACCCGTTACGCTCTCGGGCACCTATCAAATCCCAATGACGGTTGGAGCAGGAACAGGGCAGTACACCGTCAATACAGCGACAGGTGTTTACACGTTTCATGCCGCTGATGCTGGCAAGGTCGTTCAAATTACATACAGTTACAACCTGCTCGACATCGACAACACCGAAACAGCGCAGATTCCTTCGTCTGGTCCGTTCACCATTCTCGTTAATGATTCAGCCGACTTCCTGCAAGACACAGGCGTAGTGTTTTATCCGTCAGGGACGGCATTAACAAAGGTGGGTTCATCTCCAGCCGCAGGGCAATACACAGCGAGTGGTGGACTCTACACTTTCAATTCAGCCGATAACGCTAAGCAAGTTCAAATCAGTTACGTAACCAACACGCAAAACCAGCAGTCCGACGCCCAGACCGCGTTAAACCTGACGCTCTTGAATGGAGCACAGGGGCAGACAGTTTGGTCATATTTAACGTCGCGTCACCCTGAAGCGGCTATTGGTTACACCGAAACAGCCGTGATTGCTTCACAAGCTATGGATTTGGGCAGCAACGCCGAAATGCCCAATTACACATTCGAAGTCGCAGGGCCTTACCAGTTTGGCGGCGGTATCGTGGATTGTGACCCGGCCGACTGCATCGGTGCAATTCTGTCCGACCCGTTCTTTGGCAAAGGTTTTCCAACCACTTCATTCGGGGACTGGACTGGCGCTTCAAACTTCTGGGTTGCCAATAATTTCTTTATCTCACCGCTTCTGAGTTCGCAGGACACAGTTTCGTCGGTGATCGGAAGCATTCTCGAAGCTGGCATGACAGCCGCATTCTGGAGTGAGGGCCAGCTAAAGTTGGTTCCGTATGGCGACACCAGCGCAGCCGGTAACGGGCAAATCTTCGTTCCGAACACGCAGCCGATTGTTGATCTCAATGACGATGATTTTCTCGAAGACGTAAAGATAACCAGAGCGCCTTGGCAGGATGCCAACAATAAGGTTCAGATAACGTGGACAAATCGCCTGAACGGTTACAACACAGAAACCACAACCGAACAGGATGACGCCGCAATTCAACGTTACGGCTTGAGGGATGAAGACCAGCAGAATTGGGATTTCATCACCACGCTTGCAGCAGCCCAGTTCGCAGGCAATATGCGCGTGAAGCGTTCGGTGAACATCCGTGCTTCTTACACATTCACCATAAAACACAATTACAGCTACCTTGAGCCGATGGACCTTGTGACAATCACGATCAACGAACTTGGTCTAATTAAAATTCCTGTTCGCATTCAGCAGATTGTCGACAACCCTGACGAGAAGGGGCTTGAAATTACGGCTGAAGAATTCCCCTGGGGAACAGCACAGCCGACGCTGTATGCAAAGCAGATAGGGGTGGGCTTCAAACCGAACGCCGGACAAGCAGATCCCGGCAACACCACGGCTCTGATATTTGAGGCACCTAGCCGTTTTGGATTGCAACAAGGCAACATCCTTTATGCATTTGTGACGGGCAATTCGCCTGATTGGGGCGGCTGCCAGCCTTACGTGAGTTACGACGGAGTCTCCTACGATCCATTTGGGCCGCCTGTTATGAACCCTGCCCGTTTGGGAACCCTTCTCACCACATGGGCACCAACCAATCTCGTCACGAATGGCGATGGTGAAAGCGGCACACTCGGTTCTCAGGCTACAGGATGGACACTTGGCGGTGGAAACAATTTGGTAGTGGCCAACGACTTTGCTCGCTTTGGTTCTAAGAGCCTCAAAATCACCAATGCAAGCGCTGCCGACTCGTTCTCGTCTCAAGATTTCAGCGTTACGGGTGGTGCCGCTTACGAGTTGTCTGGATGGATAAAGACAAGTGCTCTGCCTTCAGCAGACGTCGGTCTCGGTGCCGTGTTGAACGTAGACACTGTATCTGGAGTTACCGGATTCACGATAATCAGCAAGACCGGAACTGACTTAGCAGCGCTTAATACATTTTCGCCGCCCTCTCAACCAGACGTGGGAATTCTAGCCGATGATACGGCCCACGATTGGACATTCGTTTCTTCTATCTTCCAGCCAATCGGAACAGGAACAATTCGGCTTTACTGCCAATTGGGATACGGAGGCAGCCAAAGTGGAACAGCATGGTTCGACAGTGTTGCATTGGTACAATTACCAGCCGACCCTGATACATCCAATTTCCAAGCCTCCATGGCGAGCGCCGGTTCTCAGTTGCCATCGGTGAGCACTAGTGACTTTGATCAAGGTGTAAGCCTGTGCGCGATTGTGGACTCATCGCACGGCAACAACCCTTTTGAACTCTTCAGTTATAAGAACTCAACTCTGGTTGGCGCGAACACGTTTCAGTTAGACACGTTCCACCGCGGATTAATGGGAACACAGAATGTCCCACACAACATAGGCGATACGTTCGCACGTCTGGATCAGGCCTCCTTTACCTATCAGTACGACCCGAGCTATTACGGCAAGACCATCACATTCAAATTCTGCTCATTTAACACATTGGGAGGAAGACCGCAGCCGATCTCCCAAGCCGCTGCATTTCCTTTTGTGCTGTCGGGCAGTGGGGCTGGAGCGGTTGACCTGAATACAGGAATCTATCGTCCTGGCCTTGGCTCAATACCGCCATCGTGGACAGGAACAATTACTTGGACCTCAGCGGTTCCCGGCACAAGCGCAGTCATTAGCTGGAACATCACGGTCAACCGTGGAACGATGCCGAACCCAGCGCAAGCTAAGACCACCATCGTGGCGCAGAGTTATGTTGGCAGCCAAACGATTACTGGCCTCACAGCCTCAACAAATTATTGGCTGTATCCATATTTAGACGACACACAGTCGGGTTCACCGCTTTTGTTTGTCCTCAACTCGCAGATACCGGGTGCCGTCGGAACGCCGGCAATCGCTTACACTGCGCTCACTGCGAACGCCACTTACTTCTCAGGCCGTAATGACCATCTGCCTGTAAACAACGGGCCACTTCAGATCACCACGGCACCAACATCAGGGTCAGGATCAGGCGGAAGCGGTACCGGGATTGGTGGCGCATGTCCTCGCGGAGATATGGTCGTGGAACATCGCACGAAAGGCGTTGTTCGCGTTGACCAGATTGTTGCGGGTGATGAAATTTTAGGCCGCGACGGTTGGGTGATTGTATTGGACGCCATTCACTATTGGACGCATGAGTGGACAGATGTGTTCACCGATTGCGGAGAAGATGCAGTCGTTACACCCAACCACACATGGCCGACGCCTTCAGGGGATGTCCGCACACCAGTTATCAAAACCATATTCCAACGTGACGGTGATTTCACTGATGTTACGCATTTGCAATCAGAACACAGAGGTGAACTGTGTGTTGGTCTCACAGTCAGTGGAGACCAATGCTATTACATCGGACACAGAATTCCGCGTCTCCTAACTCATAACGGCAACATCTTGCCCAGATCATAAAATGAAGCGATATTACGTTTGTCCAAAATCAGTCTGGTGTGCCATACACGATTGTGGTCAGCCCTATCATGCGTTGATGGCTGGCAGTTCCTACGTGGAACTTGATGCCGACAACATCCTACTCATCACGGACTTTTCTTCGGAATGGGCAGAGGCAATGTGGCATGAGCACCCAGAAGTTGCACGGCTCACCCACCCGGTGCACGAATCAACTGTACCCCTTTATTCCTTGTGCGACGACCCAGGTTACGCACACAAACAATTTACAGACGACCATTGGAACTTATTGGTCGCTGCATTCGGCTTACAAGAAACCCACACGGTTTGGGATTTACATTCCCAACTCAAAGAGCTTTATCCCGCCATGAAGTTGTCGAGCGGGTATTAATCGGTAAAACGCAATGTTCAGTCTTTTTAGTAATCCCATCACTGTCTCGGGTGTGCCTGTTTCGAACGGTTCCATTGTGCTCACATTGGTCGGCGGTCCTGCCACGATCATGAGCACAGGCGCTGCCGCTCCCTCGTCCTACATCTTCAATCTTGATGCCAGCGGAAATCCGCCAGCCATCATGCAGGCTTGGGGCAATGCCGAATTGTTACCTGCTGGTACCCAATACACGGTTGTCATATGGTCTGGCCCTAACGGAACTGGATCGGCTCTTCAAACATACACGGGCATTGTTGGTCCTTCGGCACCCTACGCAGGAACACTCTATCCAAACCTGACAGTCCTGCCTTTGATGGCAATCTCCTCTATTAACGGTGTGTCCGTTTCGGGTACGCCGTCAGCGAATCAGGTGTTGGTTGCAACCGGGCCAACAGCAGCGGCTTGGACAGGAACGGCAACCATCAATGTGTCAGCGATCAAACAGGGTTCGGCTACAAGTTCTTTCGCCATACTCGACAACCTCGGTGTCAGCCATCTATTCATTTCGAGTTCCTCACCCTACACGAACACGTTTGTGCAGGGAAACGGCTCAGGCGTGGTGTTTCTTGGAAGCGCTGCAAAGACGAGTGTTGCTGATACCAACGGAAACATTGTCACGGCTGGAAGCATTACGCTACAAACGACATCTCAGACGCTCCCGGCAAGCATAGCGAACGACACATTGGGTGGAATTCTCTTCACTACCAATGCCGGGAAGGGATGGCAGATTGCCAATAGTACGGGGCAACTTCAAGGGTTTGCAGGAACAACGATCTTGTTGCAGGGTGCGACATCGGGAGGAGTGACTTTAGTAGTACCAGCGGTTGCAGGTTCCAATACACTTACTTTCCCAGCAGCAACAGATCAGCTCGTTGGTCGCGCCACTTCCGATCCGCTAACAAATAAAACGTTCGAGACGACCAGCAACACTTTCACCATCAACGGCACATCCGTCAGCACCGGTGTACCACGCACAGCGTTGGATGCAACGGCAAAGGATTGGCAGTTCCTTGGCACGGCAACAGGATCAGGCGTTACGGTTGGGCCTGTTACCACGACAGGCACGTTCCAGCAGTTCATGGTCAAGTACCAAATCAAGGGATACAGTGGTGGAACTCCAGTTGGCCGCTTCCTGTGTGCAAACGGAACACCATCAACGACTGCGCTCACAAATTCGTTCAAGGTGTCGGAGGATTTGACCGCTGCGAGTTCAGGCGCAGGTGCCACGGCAATTCCGGGCTTGCCTTTGGCTCAGACTCTTTCAAACACACAACGCTCTGGCACCATCTTCATTGATGGCGCATCGGGCGCTGTGAAGGTTCTGGATGTATTCGGGAACGAACAAACGCCTTCAGTTGCTTCAACTCCAACACTTTTCCGTGGCGCAAGCTTTTTCTCTGATCTTGGAACAAACCTTCCATTGAAACAATTTCAGCTAACGGTTTACGACACGCTGACAGCCGTAGCAGCTTCGTCTAACACATTCGTAACCGGAACATACCTGACCGTTTGGGGCAGGAATAACGACTAACTCGGTAAGAACATCATGCAATTTCCAGAAGAAATCATCAATCAACTCTCGCCTGCAACGATCAAGGTCGTGGCGGTACTTTCTGTCAGCCTGCTTTTTAGCGCGGCTGGTTATTTGTTGAAATCGTCTTCCAAACGTTCCAAACAGGAAGCCGAACAAACGCAAGCCAAATTGGACGCTCTCAATCGGAAGGTGGACAAGATGGGAACGAATTGCCTTCCCACGATTCAAGCAAACACCGGAAAAACTGCGGAACTGCTCGAACGATTGGTGGAAACTCAGGCTGAATTCATCGGTTACATGAAAGGCAAGATGGAGTAGTATGTCCTGCCCTGATTGAATCTGGAAGATCAATGCCTAAATATCGCAAAGCTATTGTCTCGTATCTCGACATCCTTGGATTTCGAGATTTGATCGGCTCTCCGGCGGGAACAACTTCAGCGCTCAAGGTTCATAAAATCTTAGCCGCTACCAGAAATGTAGCCGGTGTTCCATTTAGAGTCCAAAGTGAGAATTGGAACACGCAAACTGAGATTCAGAACTTTTCTGACCTGATACTGCGCACGACTTTTATTGACAGCCAGCGCAACTTAGTGGATCAGTTATTCCTTGATTTAGGGGTCTTAGCTGGAATTCAATTTACGCTGGTCGCTAAATACGGCATTTTCGTGCGCGGGGGTGTGAGCATAGGCGACATGTTTATAGACTCAAAGTTTGTATTTGGGCCAGCATTAGTTAGGGCATACGAGCTTTCAGAAAAAGTCGCTGTTTTCCCACGGATTGTCGTTGATCCAGAATTGGTCGAGGTAGGCTCCAAGTCGTCAGGTGTTGATTTCGGGCGGGTTTATCGGCCCGTTCTATTCGAAGACAACAACATACATTTTGTTGATTACTTGGGAACAATATACAAGAAGCACTTCATTGTCATTGGAACATTTGGCAACGTCGTTCCCACAAAAATGCTTGTGGCTCACAAACGCCAGATTGAAAAGAAATTATTGGAGACAGCGCAGAAGGAAGAAAGGATTCGGAGAAAAATTGGGTGGGCTGCGATGCTTCACAATCGAGTGATCGTTGATATCGCGCAACATTCAATGAAGGAGCTTCAAAAATATATTCGTTTCATGATTCCCCGGCAAAAGATGGCTGCTCATGTGCCGATTGATGTGCTGGAGGGAAAGATCCCGTTCTCTCCTAAGTAGAACCCACTATTTACTAATCCAGTAATAACGTTGGCGCTCTTGGCGCAGATGCCCACTCCGCGTTCTGGTCGTTGATACCGGGAACTCTGATTCCCGCATATCAACAATGAGAGGACACAAATGAGAAAGTTTCTAAACAAGTGGTTTTCAATGATTAACAAACGTGACTTGGTCACATCCGTAACGGCCAGCATCATTGTGCTTGGGATGATTGCTTGCGGTTCTTCCACGGGAGTGCTGCCTGTTCCCGGGACCCACAGCCAAACGGTTCACTTGGCCACATCACAACGGGCAGGGTCCCACATTTTTCCGGGCAGTGGCACCAAGCCGTTTCTGGCAGATGTTTTCGGTATGGTCATGTTCCAAGCCACTCCAACCCCCAGCCGCTTGCAACAGTCCTATGATGCCGTGTGCAATTTTCAGCCTGGGTTCCTCGATACGGTTCCTTCAGGCTCGCTCGTTCCGTTGGCCTTGGCAGGAGAGAATAGTTCGTGTTCTTTCTTCAGTGGCCCTTCAGGCGATGGTAGGCAAACCATTTTTGATGGAACGCTGAGTTCGTTGGTCGTTACGGGAAAGACGGTTGGTGGTGTTGCGTTCCAATGCCGTGACGTAGACACAACATCTGCCGCTTCAGACAACAGTTTCACTCGGGCTTACCTAGACCCAAATGGCCACACCGTGGCAGTCTTCAATGGATTGAATGGAACCATAACGAGAGTGCCGTTTGCTTGTTCTGGAATCGGCACGGGCACGGATCAAGTCGCCACCATCGAAGCACAGTGGGCAAAAATCTAACCCGAAGCAGGACCAACTTCCTTCTCGAACCCTCCCGCCCTACATGGGCCGGAGGGTTCATTGGCCGCTTGTTGTGTATCCTGAGGCAACGATTTTTTCTCTGCGCTTTCATCCCATTCTTTGGCCTTAGCCACGCCAGTCGGGGATATGCGGATTTGGCTCTCTGCCGTGGCTTCGCACACGTAGTGGCAGTTCCAATCATTAGCTCTAAAATAGTGGCCCAACTGGGCGGTTATACGGATTGTGTATATGCCGTTTGTTACGTATTGGGTTGAAAATGTTTGGTTCGAATTGTCCTGAAAGGACCCATTAAATGTCTTATTGGCCAAATCGACATCCATGGTGGGCGGCCCTTCATTTTGGTCGGGGTTCGCGAAACCCGACGGCGTGGCCCCAAATACCACATTTACATTGGGCAGAGCAGTTCCCGGGTTCGGGTTCAAATTAATGAACCCATGGCATTTCGCGCAACACTCGTACTGCGGAATATTCCCGCTTTTGTATGTACATGAGCTTCTGTGTTGAACTTCATAAGGCATCACGGCGTCTGCCGATGCTTTGGGTTTGGCGTTTGGCTTGGCTTTTCCCGTATCTTGTGCGAGTTTAGTGTTGGCCTCAGCTGCTTTCAGTGTGGCGGAGGTGTCAGGTGATTGGTTTTTGCTGGGGTTATCTGATGCTTGTCCGAAAGCACACGAAGCCCCTAATACGAATAGAGACAGCGTAATGATTCTACATACTTGGGACATAGTCACTTTCCTCCTCTCTTAAGAACGAAATTTCACCGCTGGCCCCTTTGAAGATTTTTAACGACAATGAAGTTAATGCTCAGCTTCCTCCATCGTTTTTTTCTTCACTCCCTTCTTATGCGAAGCCGAACTGGTCTGTTTGAATTTGTCTGCGGTTACGAATTCTCCGGTGCATTTGCCATTGCCGTACCTGCCGGGAATGCCGCAGTGATGTTGTGCTCCCGGCCAATGAAATGGGCAACGCTTAAATTGCTTTATTTTGGCCCTTGTTCAAGGAGTCGGCTTTTCCATGTCCTCCCAATTCTCATCGCTATTTTCTACGCACGTCTTTTCTTCAGGGCAGTATTCCAATTTAACTACCGGATGAATCTCCCAGTTGTTATGCCGCTTTAGGTGAAACGGGCCGAGGGAATGTTCCGAATCAAACAGTTGCACCCCGGTCACGCGCACCAAGAGTGCTTGGTTAGGCGCGTCGGTAATTAACTTTTCGAGGTCTGCTCCCTTGAGGTTATGGTGGTTCAATCGCACACGGGGGCTGAATTCCGCTGTCTGAGAGTCGGCCTCGTTCTCTTCAAGGGATGGGTCTACGGTCTCTGGATCAACCAGCACGATGTGGTTATCCGTGTCGGGTGCTTTTCTAAGTCCGCAATTGCAAGATTCCTTGCTCCCTTTTCTCGCCACAAGCGCAAGGGCCACAACCCTAATCATCGTCCCCTCGCCTAACGCTCTCAGCTTTTCGCGGGTGTCGCCAATCTGGAAACCCGGGACTGGGTCGGGCAGTTCCGCTAAAAATTCAATATCCTTATCAAGAGATGCGGCACTGTCTGGCACAATGTTCTTTTGCTTATTCAGGTTGGGATCGAGGCTTGAACCGCACCCCGTATTGGGGCAGTCTGCGATGGTGCCACCCGGGGCCAATACAGCTTCCGGACAGGTTACTGCCACTTTCCCGTCTCCACCCTTCTTACTCTTTTTCTTGGCTGTTTTCTTGGCTGACCTTTTGCTAGCCTGCACGCCTGATCCGCGGGCGGGAATAGTTGCTGTGAAGGTGATGAGAACCACAGGAAGCAAGAGAAGTGCCAGCAGGTACACGAATCGCTTCATGGAATATCCTTTCTGAAGCTGCTAATCAGATACGCAGGGGCCGACCAAGGGGGGAATGCGACAAAACGATACAAGGAGCGGAATACATTCGCAAGCTAAATCGTCACTGATGCAGCTACAGTTTCTTTTTCACATGATCCTGATCCTGTTCACCACTTCACCATTCAAGCCCTGATCCGCTGGGAGCCGAACTATCCCAGCAGGGCCACACCGTTTATGAAGCCATCGCAATATCAGAAGTGTATGCCCTGGCCGACCAGTATCCCGCAGCCCAAATCATCATCACCGCCGACATCGATTCCCGAAAGAGCCAAGGCAATCCAGCATCATTATCCGACCATGCACCTGAAAGCGAATGCCACGGTGAAGGACATACTATGGGAATTGAACCTGAAAGGCACAATTCATTAATCATCCGGTTGCGTTAAATGTCGTAAAATGACAGAATTTTCAGCAACATGGCCGATCCCGTTCCCGCCACCCGAAAGTGGTATTCCGGCAGGCTTTCCCCAGAGCAAGAACGTGCCGTAGAATCCGCCCAGCAATCGTCCGCGATCCTCGCATCCGCAGGGTCGGGTAAAACGCGGACGCTCGTTCATGCTCTTGTTGACGAACTTGTTACAGGGACAGCCCCGGAGAATGTGATTGCGTTCACCTTCACCAAAAAAGCTGCGGAAGAGCTTCGGACACGTGTGCATCTTCTGCTGAGGGAACTTGCTCCGGACAAAGACTATTCATCCATGAGCGTTGGAACCATCCACGCTTGGTGTTTCGATTTTTTGCTGCGCGAGCCTGAATTCTACAATTTCACGCCGCTCGATGAAGACATTCAGGTTTATGCATTAGTCTCGCGGCTCTATGACAGCCTGGGTCTTGAGATAGCGTATGGCACTCCCTTTCCCCGCGCCATTATGCCGTTCCTGACAGACCTTGCTATTTACTACAACGAATGCATTCCGATTGGTGATGTGCCAAAGCAGATTCGGCCCTGCATTGAACGGTTTGAGGTCGCCCTGAAACAGAACCGGCTGCTCACGTTTGGAGCAATGGTGCGCTGTGCGACAGACTTGCTTGAGAAAAAGGGACCATTGCCCTCATTGGTGAGCATTGACCAATATGGTGGACTCGTGACGCAGTACTGAATTGAAGCGGGTGAGCAGAACTTCTTAATATCCCTGGCGTCGCCTTGGTGGACCTTCGCTGATACCGGCTCTTCCAACAACGGCGGATGCTCGGCATGAATCTTTGCTTCAGCAATCTGCGCATATTCAAGATTCAGCTCAATTCCAACTCCGTGCCGACCTTCTCTGAGTGCCGCAACTAATGCACTCCCAGTACCTGCCATTACATCAAGAACTGTTCCCCGCTTGTCAGTGAAGAATCGAATGAACTCTCCTACCAGTGATTCCGGAAATTTGGCAGGATGAAATATCTCATCAGCCTTCCGTGGGGGAGATTTAGGCATTACCCAAAGAGGACCTTGGAAACTCGCTGCGCTCTTTGTATCAGTGGTCTTCCAAACCACGTGGTCAGCGGGGTCGGACGTTCGCTCAAAAAACAAACAATACCGGCATTGCTTCTGTTGATCTAGCAGTCCAATACGCTCATCTCTCATCCGAAGGGTTCTACGCCCCAATAGTGCAACGGACCACGGCACTGGAAAAACTGAGTCTCCGACTGGCCAATCAACCACAACTCCAGCATATCTCCCGGGCTTCAGTACCCGTGCAATTGAATCGAACGTTTGATCGATGTCGCCAATACATTCATTCAGGTTAGCGGAAGTCAGGTCGCACCAATTAACGAAAACAAAATCAACGCTGCCTTCATCGGACGAAACCATATCGTCATGGACGATGTTTCTACTGCCCACATCCAAATCGCTTGAATACGCTTGGAAGCCAATTAGGAGCGTCTTCGACGTATCTCCGTCTGGCCAGCGTTCTTTAGTGAAAAACTGTATGGTCTGATTCAGGAGTGCAGGCCAGTTCTCAAAACGAAAGAAGCTCTTCTGGAATTTCATCCAGTCTCGGTAAACCAAATCATTCATCCGGTTCGGTGGGCCAGCGCCTTTCTTTTGCGTCTCATCGGCCGGAAGGTCTTGGAAGAGCGGTTCCTGCATACTTAATGAGGATAACGGGTCCTAAGGTGAATCGAAAGTATTGATTATTCGGTTTACAGGGATGTTTTGGGCGTAGAATAAAGTCTTACAGATACACCTCACTTTCCGGGGGCGGAACACAGAGCCGCTCCTGGACTTTTTGTTTCCCTTCCTTTTCCAAGGGGCGGAACAGCTCCCGTTCTTTGGTTTTTTCGACCCGTGAAGTGTCACGCCCGTTTCCCTTTCTTCTTCTGTTTGGCTAACTCTTTTCTTCGTTCCCGCGCATGAATAAACACATCATCGGGGTCTCTGAGTCGCTTTTCCTCTGCTTGACGGGTTTTGCCGAACCGACCCCAATCGTCTAATTCGTCTTGGTGCATTATCTCTAACGCTTCCTGATTGATATCCGCCTGCAATTCCTGCGTGTATCCTCGTAACACTTTCAACATTCCCTGTCTTAACAACCTTGCCTGATCCAATAGCCCAAGCTGTTCGGTGATGTAATCGAAGGCACGGTTCATTCGGTAGAGAGTTCGGTAATTCGTTGATTTGGTGTTGGCCATCTGCCCCCCTAAAATTTCGTCCAGATGAGGCCAGAGGTGGAAGTTGATTGGGAATAGCGCAAGAGTTAATGAGGGATAAACCTTACCACCCGATTGGGATTCTCAGTGGAGTAGTAACAGTGACAAATTGTTGAAGATGGCAATGTGACGATTGCGCGGGCATCGATGTCACTGACGTTTCCTGCGCGATTCATGCTGGCTGCAGCCATGAATCCATGCCCGTGCGGCTATCACGGTTCGGGACAAAGAGAGTGTCCGTGCTCGCCCACCATGATCCAGCGTTACGTGTCCAAGATTTCCGGGCCGTTGATGGACCGCATCGACATTCACATTGACGTTCCGGCAGTGAATTACAAAGAGCTTCGGGGGAGTGACAGCAAGGCGGAAAGCTCCGCCCAGATTCGTGAACGCGTGGTGCGCGCCCGCGAGATCCAGCTCAATCGCTTTGCCGCGGCAGGTGAGCGCAATTACTCCAACGCGCAGATGAGCTCGCGCCAGATCCGCGCCTATTGCGACCTTGGTACTGACAGCGAGCGCATGCTGGAACGCGCCATGCAACAGCAAGGGCTAAGCGCGCGGGCGCATGACCGAATACTGAAGGTCGCACGAACGATTGCGGACATGGAAGGCAGCCCCCAGATTGAGAGCAAGCACATCGCGGAGGCGATACAGTACCGGACGCTGGATAGGACGTACTGGGTGTAGCCTTCGCTTAAATAAGCGTTCACAGAATATTCAAATGCCAATGACAAAGGAATGATCGCTGCTCTTCGGCTACTGATGTCGCAAGGCCTCCATTGGGTCCACCTTCATGGCGCGGCGCGCTGGAACGTAGCACGCCAGCAGGGCGATGGCGGCAAGCAAGCCCGCAACCAAGACAAAAGTGAGCGGATCGGTGGGTCGGACTCCGTACAGCATTGTCCCCATCAGACGTGTGAGAGCCAAAGCGCCGATCAGGCCAAGAACGATTCCTGTCAACGTCATCCGTAAACCATCTTTTAAAACCATGCGCAGCACGTCAAATTTCTGCGCCCCAAGCGCCAGGCGAACGCCAATTTCCTTGGTGCGCTGCCCCACCATATAAGAAAGGACGCCATAAATGCCGATACTGGCCAGCAGAAGGGCCAGCAGCGCAAAGACGCCAAGCAGCGTCATGGTAAAGCGCTTGTTGGAAATAGACTCAGCAACGGTCTTTTCCATCGCTTCAGGATTATGCACCACCATGTTTGAGTTGAATTCCAGGACGCGGCTTCGCAGTGCCGCCACGTTAGATGATCCAGCCGCTTGCATGCGCACGAATACGTCGGTTGATATACCGGCCCGCTGCAGTTCTTTGTCCGGAATTTGCATGAGCGGCAGGTACATTTGGGCGCGAAGAGCATCAGACCCGTCGCTATCCAGTCCCCACTGATTCACATGGCCAACTACGCCGATAATCTGCGGATTCGGATTTTTATCAATGGCAGAAGGATTGGTGTTGAGATCAATGTACTGTCCAATTGGGTCCTGGCCGGGAAAATATTTTTCCGCCATGCTTTCATCGATTACAGCAACTGCAGCCGTGTGCTCGTTGTCTGCGGCAGTGAAGAAGCGGCCGCGCTTGAGAGGAACCTGCATCACTTTCAGATATTCAGGTTCCACGTCATATTCAATGATCATGGGGTAATCGCCCTGATGCGCCGGTTTGGGCCTGCCGACGATCCAGAAGAAATCTTCATTGTCGCTCCCCATGGGATGGGCGCCCCAACTGAAGGAAACCGCTTCAACCCCCGGAGTTGACGCGAGCTTGTCATGAATCTGGCGGTAACCGGACCTGATGGAATCGGCAGAGCCGCCTTTGTAGGAAGCAGGGCCAGACAGCGCCAGGCTCATTACGTTCTTAGGATTGAAGCCAGGATCCGATCCCCACAAGTGAATCAACGTACGGATCATAAGGCCCGCGCCAATCAGCAGCACCAGCGCCATCGCCATTTCACCTATGACAAAGACGCTTTGAGCGCCGCCGCGCGCGCCCGCCAAGGCACGTCCGCTTTCAATGAGCCGTCTGCTTACGCTACCCTGCGATGCCTTCCATGCGGGCATCAATCCAAAAATAATGCCTGCGAGAATGGACAGAGCAAACGTAAACAGCAACACGCGCAAATCCAGACCAATATCCTCTGCGCGTGAGAGCGTTCGCGGAACAGCGGCCAGGGCTGCCTTGGTTCCAAATTTGGCAATGATGAGCCCGAGAGCCCCGCCAATTATGGACAATAGCAGGCTTTCCGTTAGCAATTGGCGAATCACTCTTTGCTGTCCGGCACCCAGGGCTATGCGGATGGCAAACTCATTCTGCCGCGCCGTGGACCGGGCCAGCAAAAGATTCGCGACATTCACGCAGGAAATAAGAAGAACAAATGCCACCGCGCCCAACAGAACAAAAAGGATTGAACGCATATCGCCTATCATTTCCTCTTTTAAAGAAAGGACATTGGCTTTTTTCCCGGTATTGACGTCAGGATAAGCTGCCGTCAAGTCGCGGGAGACGCGCTCCATGTCCTCACGTGCCTGCTGAAGAGTTACGCCGGGCTTGAGCCTACCAATCGCGTCCAGCCCCCAGCCCGCGCCACGATCGCTATAAAATTTGGGTTCGTTGTATTCGCCAACGGGAACGTAAACCTCATTCAGTGGTCCGCCACGCTGGAAATTCTGCATGCGCAGATGAAAACTGGAAGGGATGACACCGATGATGGTTCGCCCTACATCATCCAGGACCATTCGCTGACCGATAATATCTTTGCGGCCGCCAAACTTGCGCTGCCACAATCCTTCCGTGATCATCACCGTCGGGTTGGCACCCAAATGGTCTTCGTCGGCGGCAAAAGTGCGGCCCAGAATTGGGTTGACGCCAAGGATTTCAAAAAAGCCGGCGGAAATCATTTCGCCATGCAGGCGTTCGGGTTCGCCATTGCCGGAAAGATTGAACCCGCTTGAGCGATACGCCGCCATGGCCGCAAACGTCGTGTTCATCCGTCGCCAGTCAGTAAAGTTCAGATAGGAGATAGACCCATTATCGAAGTTAGCAATCTTTTGAAACAGCGAGACCAGTTGCTCGGGCTCATGGAAGGGCAGGGGATTGAGCAGCACTCCGTTCACCACAGAGAAGATTGCAGTGTTCGCTCCAATGCCAAGCGCCAGGGTAAGAATCGCGATCAGGGAAAAACCTGGCGACTTGGCCAGCACGCGAAATCCATAACGAAGGTCCTGGGGCAGCGAAGTGAGTAGGTTGGCAGACATACGATTTTTGACTGCCTGTGGCGTTCCCGGTTAGCAGGATGTCTGCTGTCTTTTTTGCCGAAAGAATTTCTGCAGGATCTCTGAACATTTTTCTGCCAGCACGCCTGCAGTGACTTCCATTCTGTGGTTCAGGCTGGGGTGGTTAATGACTTGTACCGTGGAACCGGCAGCTCCGGCTTTTGGATCGCTTGCGCCATAGACCAAACGGGCAATGCGCGCATGAATGAGCGCGCCGGCGCACATGGAGCAAGGTTCAATGGTGGCCACCATTGTGCAGCCAGTCAGGCGATGGTTGCCCAATCGAGCAGCAGCCTGGCGCAGGGCAACAATCTCAGCATGGGCTGTTGGGTCATTATCCAGCAGGTTGCGATTATGGCCCCGGCCAATAATTTCGCCATCCCTGATTACTAAAGCGCCAACAGGCACTTCTCCGGCTGCGGCGGCAAGCTGGGCCTGCTCCAGCGCGCTCTCCATCCGGGCGGCATCTTCTCCGGGTTGCATCCCTGCTGCATTTTTCTGTGTGTCTGCCATAAACGATTGCCACGGGTTGTATCAAAAATTTAGCACAAGCAGCAGCTCTGCTTATGTTTTATTTCTCAGTCAACCCGAGAGGGTTTACTAGTCTCTAACCAACCATCGGCGTCCTTACCTCAGCGGACGTTCGCGGGAAATACTCGCACCACGCCCATACGGGCGCAGATAACGAAGGAGCAACGACATGAACAAGAAATTTATTTTGGCGCTGATGTTGACCACAGGAATGGCATTCGCGCAGACAGGCAGCTCTGGATCTACACCCGACCAGTCCAGCCAGCAGCCCTCGACAACCAGTCCATCCACTTCGCCTTCCACTCCATCAACGTCGCCTTCAACGACCGATCAAACAAATTCAAGCGCGACCAGCACGAGTTCCACGACGACCAGCACAAGCGATCAATCCAATTCCATGCGGGGCTGCCTGAAACAGTCCGGCGGGAACTGGGTGCTTGCATCCGACAACGGCCAGAGCATCAATCTGCAGGGCGACAGCTCCATGCTGAAGCCGCATGATGGACACCAGGTCCAGGTACAGGGAACGCGCGGCAGTGATGGCTCACTGCAGGTCAGCTCAGTCAACATGATTTCTGACTCCTGCACCAATAACCAGGCTGCCGGATCAGGCGCGGCCGCGGGTACTTCCGCTGCCGATCAATCCGCTTCCAGCGCAGCTGCTCCTGCTTCAAGCTCGTCAACGGCTTCAGCTCCGGCGTCAACCAGTGACCAGAGCGCGGCTTCTCCTTCAACTTCAGCCAGCAACAGCACCCCGGCGCCAGCAGGCAGCGCTCAGGCTCCGACCACGGATACAAACAACGCGAATGCACCGGCAGCATCCACCAATACCACCCAGGCTCCCGCTCAGGGTGAGAGCGCAAGCGCTCCGGTAAATCCGCCAGCGCAAACACCTAGCTCGACTGACCAGAATGCCGCTGCTTCCAGCACCAGTGCTCCTAGCACTTCTGCTTCCAGCACCAGCGCTCCTAGCACTTCAACTTCCAGCACCAGCACAACTGACCAGAGCTCCACTGCTTCCAGCACGACGGCAGCTCCTTCCAGCAGCACCACTGACCAGAACGCTGCTGCTTCCAGCACAACCGCAGCTCCGTCCAGCAGCACAAGCGCTGATCAGAATGCTGCTTCAAGCACAACCGCGGCCCAGAATCCTCCGGCCAGCAGCACGACAGGAACCGCCGCTGACCAGTCTACTTCTGCAGACAAGAACGCCACCGCGGCTGATAACACCTCGGCGTCTGACCAGAACGCGAATGCAGGTGCAGGCCAGAAACTGCCCCAGACCGCTTCTCCGCTGCCGCTGCTCGGCCTGCTGGGATTCGGTTCATTGGCTGCCGGCTTCCTTGGCCGCAAAAAGAAGTAACCAACGCTCATCTACTTAACCAGCTGCCCGTATGCAATGCATGCGGGCAGTTTTATTTTTGGATTGAGGAGGGTCAAGGACTCCCGCCAGATTTGTGAAAAGTTTAGTGCGGAGCTAGGATTTATATCGGCCAGACAGATCGGCGACGAGGTGTCTTTGATGTCGAATTCAATTGAGAGCCTTAAGTTTGATATTTGCTGCGCGGCGCGGGCGCTGTATCGTGCAGGCCTAAGTGCCGGAATCGCTGGACATCTGAGTGTGGCGATCAGCGAAAACAAAATGCTGATGAACCGGTTCGGGCCGTCTTTTGGCACGCTTCGTCCGGCAGATATCTGCGTCTTTGACTTCAATGAGAAAGTCCTGGAGCACGATCCTTCCGTCGATCCTTACGTGAATGACACAATTGCTTTGCATGCAGTGATCCATCGTTTGAATCCACAGATAACGGCGCTGGCGCATACTCATCCTCCAGCCACGGTGAGCTGGGGAACGTTCCGCAAGGTACCTGAGATTTATGACCAGGAAAGCTGCATTATTGCCGGCGATGTAGGCATTGTGGAAGAAGACTACACCGGCACCGCCGCCAGCGAAGACCGCGTGCGTCCATTTGCCGACGCTGTTGCAAAGTATCCCGCAGTGATCTTGCCCAACCATGGCGCAATTACTTCTGGACCGAACATTCAGGTGGCGCTCACGCGCATGTTGTTACTGGAAGGCATGTGCGCGCGGAATATTTCCGTGGCGATGGCCGCCCAGGCCACGGGGCTGAAACCCATACCGATCAAGATGGAGCACGCGCTGACCGCTAAGAAAGAGATCGCAGCTATGCCTGCGATTCCGGCGGTGTGGAAAGACACACTGGAGCGGCTGCAAAAGAGCGATCCTGAGCTGTTTGAATTCCGGCCGAGGACGGCGGCAGCGGCAGATTGAACGCCATACCGCGATTCACGCGGCACGCTGATCAAGAGAATGCTACCTGCAGGCGAGGGCGCCTGAGCTCCACGTGTGAATGAGCGAATTACTCTGGTTGCTGCTGCGTCATGCAGTGAATCGCGCCCAGGCCCCAGATGAAATCGCCGCAATGGATGCCGACAATCTCGCGATCGGGGAATAGGTCAGCAAAAATATTCAAGGCATGGCGATCGTTGGGATCGTTGAAGGTCGGCACCAGGACCAGGCCATTGGCGATATAAAAGTTGGCGTAGCTTGCAGGCAGTCGTTGTCCCCGGAAAACTACAGCACGGGGAAGCGGCAGTTCGACTATCTGGAGCTTCCGTCCCTGAAGATCGGTGGCCGCGCGCAAACGGCGCAGATTGTCTTGGAGTGGCTCGTAGTTGGCGTCATTCTTATCGGGCTCAACGACCGTCAGCACTGTATCGGCTGCGACGAAGCGCGAAATGTCATCGACATGGCCGTGCGTATCGTCGCCCTTGATGCCACATCCCAGCCAGATCACTTTTTCAATCCCAAGAAAATCCGAGAACACCTGCTCGAGGTCGCGCTGTGAGAGCCCTGGATTGCGCTGCTGTACCTTGCTGAGCAGGCATTCTTCGGTGGTCAGCATGAGCCCCTGACCGTTCACGTCAATACTGCCACCTTCTAGTACCACAGGAAGCGGCCTACCGTTGCGATCTATCATGGGCGTAGATTGCTGGAGCTTGAGCTTCTTCCCGATACGGTCAGGAAGCCGATTGTCATGCTTCCAGTCGCCATACTTGGCCCATGCATTGAAGCGCCAGTTCGTGACCGCGACGCCCTGCTGGTTCTTGATAAAGATCGGGCCGGAGTCGCGCGTCCAGATGCGATTGGTGGGCCAGACGTGATACTTCACGCGCGCGCTATCGACATGGCTACGCTTTAGGACCTCTTGAGCTGTTTGTTTTTCGCGCGCGGAAGCTACGATCAGGTTTACATCTTCATGCCGCGCAAGATGGCGGACGATATCGGCAAAAACCCAGGGAATCGCATCGAATTTTCCCGGCCAGTCAGAACGATTGTGCGGCCACGCCAGCCACGTGGACTGATGTGGCTCCCACTCGGCAGGCATGCGGTAGCCGAGAGAGCGAGGAGTGGGTTCGACAGCTGCAGGCGTTTTCGCGCGCGACATCAATCTAAAAACCTATGCGTGATGCCGCCATAGCTATCAATGCGGCGGTCGCGCAGAAATGGCCAGTTGCGGCGGACATCTTCAAGATGTTTCAGATCGCATTGGCCGATCAGGATTTCTTCCTTGTCATGCGAGGCTTCCACAATGATCCGCCCGAATGGATCGCAGAGAAACGATCCGCCCCAAAACTCTAGGCCTTTGCCCTGGGCGCGATTGCCGCGAATGTCGCCGAACTCATGGCCAACGCGATTGACCACGCCGACAAAAACTCCGTTGGCAATGGCATGTGCGCGCTGGATGGTGCGCCATGCGTCGTGCTGTACCGCGCCGAACTCGGCTTTTTCGTCCGGATGCCAGCCGATTGCCGTCGGATAAAAAAGAATGTTGGCGCCCTGCAAAGCCGTGAGGCGAGCGCCTTCCGGATACCACTGGTCCCAGCAAACAAGAGCTCCCATACGTCCATACTCCGTGTCGAAGGCCTTAAAGCCAAGATCGCCCGGAGTGAAATAAAACTTTTCATAGTAAAGCGGATCGTCCGGGATGTGCATCTTGCGATAGAGACCCTTGGTACTGCCATCGGCATCAAGGATGACCGCCGTATTGTGATAAAGGCCACGCGCGCGACGTTCAAAGACCGAAACCACTACGGTAGTTTTTGTTTCCCGGGCGACAGCCGAGAGCGCTTCCGTAGTTGGGCCAGGAATGGGTTCAGCCAGATCGAAAAGCGCAGCGTCTTCACGCTGGCAGAAATATTGTGTGCGGAAAAGCTCCGGCAGGCAGACCATCTGCGCGCCCTGCTTGGCGGCAGAGCGAACTTTTTCCACCGCCCGGCTAACGTTGTCATCGGGGTCGGCAGAGCAGTGCATCTGGATGAGGCCGACAGTAAACGAGATTGGATCAGGCATCAGAAGTCTCGATCGATTGCCAAAAATGGCAAAATTGCCAAAGAATCCAAATTGAGAATCTGCCGCACTGAGCATTTTCAATCCCGGCGATTTTTGACAATTTTGGCAATTCTGGCAATCGTGAAATCATCTCAAGCATATCAAATACTCTTGGTTTGACTCCGCGCTCCCCAGCGTTTACTTTTCTAAGTTTGGCCGATCACACGAATTCTCCAGAGGTGAGGCATTGAGTAAGAAGCAGGAAGGCACAGGTATTGACCGCAAGCTGCACGATCCAGTGCAGGACAAGCTATCCCCCATTTCTCCGCTGGATCTTTCCAAGGCCAAAAGCATCAGCGATCTGATGCGCGGCATGGCCGATACGGCATTTACCGGCCGCCAACTTGGAGAAGCGGTGGATGTGCTGGAAGCCATGGCCCGCGACAAAGACTGCTTCGTGGTCATGACACTGGCGGGCGCCATGACAGTGGCCAAGCAGGGGCTCGTTGTCTGCGACCTGATTGATAAAGGGCTGGTGAACGCCGTGGTTTCCACGGGCGCGCTGATGGCGCATGGATTGGTTGAGGCGACGGGCTGCAAGCACTATCGCTATGACCCCAGAATGAACGATGTTGAGCTGTACGAGGCTGGCTATAACCGCGTCTATGACACTCTGGAGCCGGAGCAGAACCTGGACCACGTGGAACTGGTGATGGAAGAAGTGCTGGGCAAGTGGGACCCGCAGCAGATCATGTGTTCATGGAAGCTGAACCGGGCCATTGGCGACCACTTAAAGCATCACGCGAAAGGGCGCGGGATTTTGAAATCGGCCTATGAGAAGAATGTTCCGGTCTTTGTCCCCGCGTTTACCGATTCAGAGATGGGGCTGGATGTGGCACTGAATAATCGCATGCGCGCCAGAGAAGGCAAGCCGCAGTTGCGTTACGACCCGTTCCTTGACCTGAATTACTTTGCGGAAACGCTGTTGCAGCAAAAGAAATTGGGCATCTTGACCATTGGGGGTGGCGTACCGCGCAACTGGGCGCAGCAATTTGGGCCTTACTGCGAGCTGCGGGTTCGTCGCGCGGGAGAAGATGTCCCTCTCAAGCGCTATCACTATGGCGTCCGCATCTGCCCTGAGCCGGTCTATTGGGGCGGGCTTTCCGGCTCACCTTATTCCGAGGCAATCTCCTGGGGCAAGTTTGTGCCGCCAGCGGAAGGTGGCCGCTTTGGCGAAGTGTTCATCGACGCTACAGTTGGCTTGCCAATTATGTGCGCCGCGGTGTTTGAGCGGTTGGGGAAGGGATATAAGAAGACGTGGTCAAAGGCTGGGAAAAGATGATGTTCTGGGGCATTTTCATGAAGCCTCTGCCGATATCCGGATTATCGGCTAAAAAATAGCTGTTGAGAATACCCTCGTCCATAAGGAGCACTTAAGTGAAAAATGAATTTTGAAACGTTTGGCTTCCAAAAACCACTATCCGTTTGAGGGCTTATCTTGGCTTTCTAACTATTTGAGGTCGGGGTTGCCGAATTGATATTGTGGGCTCACAAAGCCCGGCCCTCGGGGGTGTTTTATGTTGCAGTGGTTTACCGGGGACCACATTCTTGCGCTGATTGCCATTGTTTTTGGAGTAGTAGGTATCTATTATGAGCGCAAACTGCATACTCGTTTTAAGTCGCACAAATTAGCTATCGACATGAGTTTTGCAGCTCAGAAGGAAAAAATCGAACAAATTGTTCTATCTGTGCATACGAGTTACATCGGAAAATTCCCGATCGACCTGCAAAAGACAACAGAGCTTATTAGCAATTCTAAAGACGGCGACGAAGTAATGATTTTGACCGACTTTCTTGCATATGGACATTATTCCGATCCTGACGCCTATGACAAATATGTACAAGCGCTCACTGGGGCAAAAGCAAGGATCCAAATGCTTGTCTATGACGAAGACGCTGCCAAAATGACGTTGCAGATGCAGTTCAGACTCTCGGAATTCGATAATATCAAGAAAAGCGAGGCATTCAAAAGGTATCTGGAATATTACAAGAAATTGATAAAAGTAGTGCCATCACGCTACGAAGAATTTCTGAACATGCTGATAATCGTGCAGGATCACTTCTGTCAACACCTTACTGGCAAGCTGCACATTGATGTCAGGGCAGTCTCAAGCACCGCGATCAAAGATGCGATGCTTTTCTGGATGGTGGGTAAGAAGGAGATGGTGTTTGCCTTTCCTAATGCCTATACAGGAAGAAAAGACTTTTCTTTCAGAACGCGTGACGACCATCTGATGGAGATTTTTATCGATCAGTTTAAAAGCAAGTGGGAACAGGCGCAGCCAATTGAAGGTAAATGCTACAAGAGCGCGAAACTGTTTGACGATAGTGACGTCCTACAAGAACCCATAGTTACCGCTGCAACGGCTGCAAAAAACGCTTAATCTCTAACGTGTTTCATGATTCAGGAAGGTTACTGCCGCACATTCGAACAGAATGTTACCTCCTGACAGCTCGGACGCGGGTTACGCTATTCAAATATCAAAATCGCCGATGCAATCACCGTGGTCCAAAGTCCGCGCTTGTCTCCGACGCCGCTCTGGGTGATGTTGGTAGTGCGGACGATCTTGTTGGAGATGCGGTAAATTTCTTTTTTCTCATCCCAGGAAGTGTCAGGATTGAAGTCCACGTTAAGAGTGGTCGCAAGCATCTCTGCGGCCAGTTCTTCAGCGTATTCTCCGGCTACGTCATCGGCTTCGCCAAAAGAATGGTGTTCACTCAGATAGCCGTAGGTACTGCGGTCCGCGGGCATGGCCAAGCCGATGCTAGCGGCGGTGAGCCGATGCGGCTCACGGGTTGAGTTCTCCGCGACCACAGCAAAAGTGACTTCACCGGGATGCAGATACTTCACGCCTTCCTTGCGTGAGATCAGCTTGCAGTGAGGGGGGAAAATGGAGGAAACCCTGACCAGGTTCTGCGCCGCGATTCCCGCATCCCTGAGCGCCAACTCAAAAGATGTGAGTCTTTCTTTGTGCTTGCCCACTCCGTTGGTCAGGAAGATGCGCTTCGGCACCATGTTTAAACCCAATTTGCTTGCCTCCAAAAAACTGGTTTTTTTGTGAATAAAAAAAATAACACACGCAGGGAGTTGAGCGCAGAAAATTTGCGTAAAACTTTAAAGGCGGGAACGCGTGCCCGCAGGACTCGGTTCAGCTTTTCTCATGTGCACCGTATCCGGTGCAATTCAAGATTAGCCGACCGTCTGCGGCGCGGCAGCCAGAGGAGCGTGCTTGATCTTGACCGCAATTTCCATAAAAGCCAGCGCTGCTCGGCTCAGGGCTTTGTCTTTGCGGAAGACGAGCGCCAGATCGCGACGAAGAGAGCCGTCCGCCATTGGGATTGCCGCCAGCACACCGGCTTTTACGTCTTCCATAACGTTGGAGCGGGCGATAAAGCCAATGCCAACGTCAGCCGCCACAAAGCGTTTGAGCAGTTCGCTGGAATCCAGTTCCATGGCGATTCTGGGTTTGAGTCGCCGTTCTTCAAACAGATTTTCTATCGAATCACGCGTGCGGCCCAGTTTGGGCAGCAGCAGCGGAAATGGGACCACGTCGGCAATGCTGGCCTGCGGCTTGAGGCTGAGCGGGTGGCCGGGCGGCGCGATAATGACCAATTCGTCGCGATGAATATTCACTACCGTCAGGCGCTTATCATCCACCGGAGCGGAAACCACGCCAAAATCTACGGAATTCTCAATGATCGACTCCAGAATCTTGGCGCGTTCCAGCCGGCTGATCTGTACCCCCACATTGGGATAGAGTTTTTTGAATTCGGCAAAAACTTCCGGCAGGATGTGCAGACAAGTGCCTTCATTGGCGCCCACAACGATCTCTCCCCGCGGCACGCGCTCCATTTCCGCCACGGTGGTAAGCATGGTCTTGCGGGCGTCCAGGATGTGCTCTGCGTATTGCTGGAAAACCTTGCCCGCGCCTGTGAGCGCTACCTTGCCGCCGCTGCGGTCAAACAGACGCGCGCCAATCTCTTCTTCCAGTGCGCGGATTTGCGAGGAAATAGCCGGCTGCGTGCGAAACCGCTTCTCCGCCGCGCGGGAAAAGCTGGTGTGGCGAGCGACCTCAAGAAATGTTTCCAGCTGATCGAAGTCCATAGTGTCTGTTTCGGGGCTCAGAACGGTATAACATGAATCCGCTGTGGAAAAGCAGGTAAAGACTCCTTTAGTATTTCGCGCGTAGGCCGGTTCATCTGTCATGAAAGCTGTGATTGCCGAACAATACGGCGATGTTGAGGTGCTGGAAATCACCGATGACTTGCCCGTCCCGCGCGTGGGGCCGAACGGCGTTCTGGTTGAGGTACATGCTACGAGCGTGAATCCAGTGGACTGGAAGCTAAGGCAAGGCCTGCTGCGTGCCGTGATGCCGGTGGTGTTTCCCGTGATCTGGGGATGTGATTTTTCCGGCGTGGTGAAAGAGGTCGGACCCTCAGTGACTCTCTTTAAGCCGGGCGACGAAGTTTACGGCATGAAAGATGGATACGTTGCGAAGACATATCGCGGGACCTACGCGGAATATGTGGTGGTTCCGGAAAAATCGCTTGCGGCGAAACCAAAAACTTTAAGCCATGAAGAAGCGGCAGCCGTGCCCTTGACCGCGTTGACTGCATGGCAGGCAATGGTGAATCAGGGCCGGCTTAAGCCGGGGCAGCGGGTGCTGATTCATGCCGGCGCTGGCGGCGTGGGTGTGATGGCGATCCAGATTGCCAAGGCCTTTGGCGCTTATGTTGCCGCCACGGCCAGCACGCGCAACCTGGATTTATTGCACGAGTTGGGGACCGATCTGGCGATTGATTACACGCGCGAGAAGGTTGGTGCTGTGCGTCCGAAATTTGATCTGGTGCTGGATGGCGTGGGTGAGAGCGTATGGGCAGAATCGTTTCGAGCGCTGAAGGTTGGCGGTCGATTGGTTACTTTGGCTGTGCCCATTCCAGATCAATTCAGCAGCAAGCTCAGGTTCTTTGCGACGGCGATCCGTGGGGTGGTGTTCGGAGTTGCGCGCGGCTTGATGGGCGGCAAACGATTGTCGATGACGCGCGTTAAGCCCCGTGGCGGCGAACTGGAGAAGATCAGTGCGCTGATCGAAGCAGGTAAGATACGGCCGGTGGTGGAAAAGGTTTTTGCTCTGGAAGAGATTGCAGAAGCGCATCGGCTGAGCAAGGCGGGGCACGTAAGGGGGAAGCTGGTCATTTCTGTATCTTCCCAAGTCTCGAGCGAAGCGAGAGATCCCTACATCGATCCTGGATCTTAAGGCAGAGCATTTTTTAAACCGAATCAATTTTTCTGAATCGAGACATTCTGATCAGATATCCCTCGATTCAAAACCTCGGAAAAAGCTATTCCGCTTCGATAAATCTGCCATATAATCGCCTCACCGGAAAGCGAGACCACCCCCTTCGTTCTTCCCAACGGCACAACTTTGCCCGTAACGGAGCGCTGCCACCATGGCAGAGGAGAGGCAAAAAACGTTTTTCAGCTACGCGCGCGAGGACTCTGCGTTTGTCTTGCGGTTGGTAAAAGAGCTTCGCGCTACTGGGGCTGACGTGTGGCTGGACCAGCTCGATATCGGCCCGGGAAAGCATTGGGACGCCGAGGTTGAAAAAGCATTGCGCGAGTGTCCCCTGCATGTGACTGTTTTATCAACAGCTGCGGTCAATTCTCCGAATGTTATGGATGAGGTATCTTTCGCGCTGGAAGAAAGCAAAGAGATCATCCCATTACTTCATAAAGATTGCATGGTGCCTTTCCGGCTGCGGCGTCTCCAGTGGGTCGATTTCCGGACAGACTATGCAAGCGGCTTCAAAGCTCTGGGCGAGGTTCTGGGTATCAAGAAAGCGCCATCAGCTACCGCCCCGGCCCCCACGCAACCCGTGGAGCAGGTTCACGAGACGCCGAAATCATTGGACACTGGCATCCAGGCTGGCACGGCCACTCAAATCGCTCATACAGTCGAGCAATCGCAGCATGAAGCCGAAACTGCCGAAGTGAGGAATCAACAGAACGTGGGGAGCACCTCGGGAGCGCTTGACGCGCCTACGCTGGATCATCGGAAGGTCGAACCAGTCCCAATTATGCCGGAGAAGCCCAGGATTGGGCTCACGCCGGCGGCTCTATGGACGATTGCAGTGGTCTTGGTCGCGTTGGTGCTCATCGTTTGGGCAATAAGCACCATCGAAACTCCAAACAAATCCGGCAGCAGCAACCACGAGATCGCGCCAACGGCTACTCCGACTTCCGCTCCTGCCAATCCTACCCCGAACAGCAGTCAAACCAGTGGCGCTAAAGCCAGGTACAAGCGCGGCAACCAGGAGATCGCGCCCACGGCTACTCCAAATCCCGCTCCTGCCAATACTCCCCCTGACACTAGTCAAGCCAGTGACGCCAAAACCTGGTACAAGCGCGGTGAGAGCTTCTACGTGAAAGGCCAGTATGACCAAGCTATCCAGGCCTTTACTGAAGCTATTCGGGCAGATACTCGTAACGCAGATGCATTCTTTCATCGGGGAAGTGCTTACGAGTTTAAAGGCGATTATGATTCGGCCATTCTGGATTACAGCCAAACGATAGCATTGCAGCCAGATCATCAGCGAGCCTTCGTCGATCGCGGTACGGTTTATGATTTTAAAGGAGAATACCAGCTAGCCATTAAGGATTTCGACAAAGCACTGCGACTCGATCCCAAGGATGCTCGGGCTTTCCGTTGGAGGGGAAGGGCATACCAAGACGAGGGGCAGTACTCCCGTGCGATCCAAGATTATCATGAGGCCCTCAAACTGGAGCCAAATGATGCGACCACTCTGCAATGGCGCCAGGAAGCTCTTGTGAAGCTTAACAAGTAGCCCGGATGTCCAAGCCCAAGCCCGGTTCAACTCAATAAATCCTCCTTATCCCCCGATAAAAACAATCAATTTCCTCCGGTTTCGTCGCTTCTATATCTTCATACTGCGGAGGAGTGCCTCGTTATGTCTGGAATCCAAGCTGATCCCAACGCGGTGCTGGAGTTTGCCCAGAAAAAAGGCGCCAAGCTGCTGGACCTGCGCTTTACTGATCTGCCCGGACTCTGGCACCACGTTTCTTTTCCCATCCAGCAGGTGTCTGAGGCGAGCTTTGAAGATGGCTTTGGCATGGACGGCTCGTCGATCCGCAGCTGGGCGGCGATCCATGAGAGCGACATGCTGCTCATCCCCGATCCGAATTTCTACATCATGGACCCGTTTACACATGCGCCAACGCTGGTGATGGTGGCCGACGTGATCGATCCGGTAACCAAACAGCGTTATGACCGCGATCCGCGATACATCGCGAAGAAGGCGGAGATGTACCTGATGTCGACGGGGCGGCTTTAGCCATTACTCTAACCAAAGTGGCTGGGCCGTGGGGCAGGCTTTTTTGCGCGCGGATCAAGGGCGAGACGCCATACCGGACGTAAAGGACGATAAAATTTGAATCTCCGCTGCTTTCAATTGAGTCTTGGGTAGGTCTCTTAATGTTTCCGAAAGGAAATTGATGAATCCAATTCGCCTGCTTGGCTTATTGCTGCTGTTGATAAACACCGCAATCGCACAGAACGCAACGCCCAGCCCAACGCCGCCATTACTTAAGCCGGATGAGCGGCTGAAAGTTGATGTGCTGCTGATCGTCGCGCATCCGGATGACGAAACCGGCGTGGTTCCTTACCTGGTGCAGCTCATCGATCAGAAAAAACATGTGGCCGTGGTCTACACCACGCATGGTGAAGCCGGACACAACAATATGGGCCCGGAGCGGGCGCAGTCGCTGGGCGCGGCCCGGGAAATGGAGTTGCGGCACGCGCTGGAGAGCGTTGGCATCAACAATGTCTGGTTCTTGAGCGGGCGCGATACTCCCAGCCAAAATGTTTTAGAGTCGCTGGCAAACTGGCGACAGGGCGAAGTAGAGGAAGAGCTGGTCAGGATGGTGAGGCTGACGCGTCCGGAGGTGATCATCACATGGATGCCGGGATTCTTCATCGGTGAGAACCACGGCGACCATCAGGCCGCGGGCGTGCTGGCGACTGAGGCCTTCGATAGCGCGGGCGATCCTTCCGTTTTTCCGGCGCAGCTGGCAGGGCCGGTGAAAGTAAATGAGACGCTGCTGGACGGCCTGCAGCCATGGCAGACGAAAAAACTTTATTACTTTCCTGACGCGGCGGATGACATATTCAAAGGCACTGGCCCAACGTACCAGACCAATGGCATGTCCAAGGCGCTGAAGATTCCTTATTGGCGCGCAGGGTTTGAGACTTTCAAGTATCACCTGACGCAATACCGCAAGTTCATTGAAGGGCTGAAGGGGATGGACGAGAAGCAGGTAGCGGAGCAGGAGAAGAACTGGGGCGGCGAAGGAAGTTTCGTTTTTGGCAAATCGCTGGTTGGCGGCAATGTAACCGGAGATGTGTTTGAAGGCATAACGCCGAAGTCAATTGCATTTGTTCCGCCGGCAAGAGAGCCATACCCGCAGCCTGCCGCACTTTCTGTCGAACTGGGCGGGCCATGGGGATTCTATGAAAAGTTTCGTCAGGCGCATGCAATAACAAAATTACCGAAGGCCAAAGAGCCGGAGATCGCGATTAAGCGCGGCGCGACGCTGCTGGTCCCTCTGGAGCTGCACAACCACACGGACGCGGCGAAGACCATGACCATCGCAGTGAAACTGCCGGAAGGATGGACGACGCAGAGCGGAGCGGGCAGCCTTTCTCTTGAGCCGCAAAGTGATTACTACTGGCAAGTGCTGGTGGATGCGCCAAAGGCGGAGACAAAAGAGCGGCAGGAAATCGAGTGCACGGCAAGCGCGGACGGAAAGATGCTGGCGACGATCAAGATTTCAGTGCAGTTGAGGAATGGTGGCTTGCCGCAGAATTGAGATGACTTCATCAGCACAAGCGATAATCGCGTAGTCTAGCGTCAATTACAATATCGCGTCCGAAAGTTAGGAGTTCTTATGCGCGCCGTGCTGTGCAGAGAATGGGGTGGACCAGAAAAACTGGGCGTCGAAGACGTTCCTTCGCCTGCGATCAAAGATGGCGCGGTTCGGATCGCCGTACATGGCGCGGGAATCAACTTTGCCGACTTGCTGTTGATCTCCGGCCAGTACCAGGAAAAACCGGCGTTTCCGTTTACGCCCGGCATGGAATGTTCCGGCATGGTCACGGAAGTTGGCGTCGGCGGGAGCAGCTTCAAGGTGGGCGATCGGGTAATGGCGCTGACCGGCACAGGAGCGTATGCCGAAGAGGTGGTGATCGACGCGAACCGCGTTTACAAAATTCCCGACAAGATGGATTTCATCTCCGCCGCGGGCTTCCCTGTAACGTACGGCACGTCGCACAGCGCATTTGACTGGCGCGCGCATCTGCAGCCCGGAGAATGGCTGCTGGTCTTTGGCGCCGCCGGAGGCGTGGGACTCACGGCCGTCGAGATCGGCAAAGCCATGGGCGCGCATGTGATTGCGTGCGCCAACGGCCCGGAAAAACTGGTTATCGCCAAAGAGCATGGTGCGGACCATCTGATTGACTATTCGCGTGAAGACATTCGCGAGCGCGTGAAGGCCATTACCGGCGGCCACAATGCCGACGTAATTTATGATCCTGTGGGCGGCGATGCGTTTGACGCCGGGCTGCGTTGCGTCGCGTGGGGCGGTCGCGTCATTATTATCGGCTTCGCCTCCGGACGCATTCCTCAAGCTCCAGCCAATATCCTGCTGGTGAAGAACATTGATGTGATCGGCTTTTACTGGGGCTCTTACCAGGCGCGCAAGCCCCAGTTGCTGCGCGAGTCGTACGCAAAACTGCTGAGGTGGTTTGAGGAAGGCAAACTCAAGCCCCACGTTTCGCAACACTTTGATCTCAAGGATGTCGCGCAGGCGATGGAACTGCTGCGACAAAGGAAGTCGACAGGCAAAGTGGTGCTCACGACTGGGAAACCCTAGCGCCAGGAATTTCACCACAGAGGTCACAGAGGAACACAGAGGAAAACAGAAGGGTTTTGCATCGAGAGATAATGACACTGAGATTGATATCGGACGACATTCGATTATTCCGCTCTTTCTTGCACAGCCGTTCTTATGTGTTCCGGACGAAATCCAATGCCCACCACGCGTGCGGGCAGGCGGCGTAGGTAGGGAAATCGGCGGAACAGTTTCAGAAACCAGGGAAGCGATAGCGGTTTCGTCGCGCCCAAAACGCGCCTGATCACGTTATTTTGCACAACCAGTTGCATGCGTTGCGTCGCCCGAGTTGGAAACATCCGTCGGCGCTGGACGGCCTCAAGATCATCCACGGAAGGAGTGCCTTGCCGCAGCTTGCTGCTCAGGATGTTGGAGGCAGCAACGGCGTCCTGAATTGCCAGGTTGATCCCGACGCCTCCGATGGGCGACATGGCATGCGCGGCATCGCCGATGCACAACAATCCCGGACGATACCAACGCGCCAGCCGGTCCACGCTCACCGTAAGCAGGCTTATATCTTTCCAGTCACGCAATTCCTCCACGCGGTCACCCAGAAACGGCGAAAGAGCGGCAATCTCTTCGCGGAACGTCGCCAGCCCTTTGCTCTTGATCTCTTCACCCCGACCTTTAGGAATCACGTAGGCGCACTGCCAGTACTCTTCGCGGTCAAGCATCACAAATATTTTGCCGGGTTCCACGTGGCCAAAAGTCTGGGCAGGATCGGTGGGACCCCGCCCCAAGCGCATCCAGAAGACATCCATGGGCGCGCCCAGATCGATGATCTGCAATTTGGCGCGTTCACGCACGATTGAATGGCGGCCGTCCGCGCCGACAGTAAGATTCGCGCGAATCTCTCTGATCCCGTCAGGCGTCTCCGCGATCACGCCCGCAATAGCGCCGTTCTCATCTATAAGATCAACCACCTCAGCCTGCATGATGAGGCGGAAAGTTGGATAGCGCCGCGCGTGCTCGACAATGAAGTTCAGGAAGTCCCACTGCGGCATGAGCGCCAGGAATTTGCAATGTGTCGGCAGGTGACGGAAGTCGGCAATAGTCACCATTTCCTTGCCCACCTGTCCCGCCAGTTCCAATATTTCCTGATGGGGCCGCTTCAGGAAATCGTGCAGGATGCCCAGCTCATACATGAGTTCAAGCGTTGAAGGATGAATGGTGTCTCCGCGGAAATCACGTAGAAAATCCGCATGCTTTTCCAGCACACAAACATCGACGCCCGCTCTGGCCAGAAGAAATCCCAGCATCATGCCGGCAGGTCCTCCTCCGGCGATGCAGCAACGAGTGTGAATGGGTTCAGTCATTTAAAGAACGCCATGAACATGGTAGAGATCAGGGAGGGGAAGGCAATCTGGGCGAAGACCTCTTTGGCATTTGGGTGTGCGCTCAACCGAATACTTGAGTTGGCTCGGGACTCCTGTGAGGTGCTTCGCGTCATGTGCCGTATCAACCCAGCCTTTCAACAGCGGCCTCTGTTTATTGTAGGTGCCCCGAAATTTTCTGCTGGTGGAAGACTTCGGTTTCGATGGTGATGCCAGTGACTGTGGCGCGTTCATGGCGAACAAAAAAGTCTATTCCCTCGATTGGAAGCCAGTCATATTTTCGCAGCTGATTGATACCATTCTGGAGGTTGTCAGAATTCTGGAACATCCAAAGCAGGGCATCAAACTCGATCAAAAAGATGTTGTCCTCCGGCTCGATCCAGACCAAATGGTCTCGTCCGATCAATGCGTACGACAGAATAGGGTTAGGCGGAATATGACTGTGCTGCAAATAATCGGGAGTGCGATTGAGGAAATCTTGTATGCGACCAAGTTGCTTAAAACCCTTGTGCAGTTCCTCATCCCTATCAATGTGCTCTATCGCTCTGATGGTCTTGCGTGTCCACTTTAATTCGCCAATCAAAACATGAGAACTCTCTCTATCTGACATGAGCAAATCGATATCAGGATATGGACTTGGCAATTTCACGGGCCCTATTACTCTAAAACGACTTGGAGCTAAGGATGCGATCATTTTTCTCATCTCGCCTTCTTTGGCATTGGCTATATTGCTGTAAAGGCGTGGTCTGAGATATGAACAGGTACGTAAAATATTTTCTTCTGCTCTGCTGTTCATAATGAATTGTGGGGCAAGGTATAGACTTTTACCGTTTGCCGAAGGAAAGAATGGATGAATATAAATCTCAAGTGGCCGGATCGTGCCAAAAGTCATATCGCTCAAGATTATCTCAATTACCTTATTTGGAAGATTGCTGATGCTGGATAGCAGGCTGGCCCATTCAGAAACAGTTTTAACGAGAATCGCTGACTGGGAAGGATAGCGGTGGCCGAACTGCTCCCAGAGGAAGCAGAAATGTTCATGCACGCTAGATACTGCCATTAGGGCTGCAAAAAAGCGGCGATACTGTTCCAGGGTATAGCCGCCAAGATCGAATTGTGAATTGTGCCTAAATTGAAACTCTAACCGAGCAAAATAAGTTTCATTAAGTCGGTCAAGGAGGACCCGATCAGTGGGGTATTCAACAGAGAGTGCGCCCGTGACGAGCGCGCTTTGGCAGAGTTTCTGCAAGCGTATTTTTATCTCTGGATCCTCAACGAATGACGTTGCAGGCGGTGAATCAGGGGTTGATGGCCAGTTGGGGCGCCGTACTCCTTGCTGATATGCACGCACTCTATGTTGCATTGATCCTATTTCCGCTTCTGTTGGAGTAAAGCGGAGATGACGGCGAGACAAGACCTCCACGCCCATGCGGTTCTTGTGCCACATCGTAAAGCACATGACAAACGATTGATAATTTCGTGCGACTTGCTCCGCCTCCATGGATGCCTGTGAAAGAGCAGGAGTCCAACGCAGCCACGGCTCTTTGATAGGTAGATCTGCGGACCGAAGCCAATCGAGCAGCCAAGTAGCTGACTTACTTAAATTGATCATTGCTTCGCGATGTCGCTGTGAGCCAAATCCTTCCTTCTTGATCACCTCTTCAATCAAGAGTGTGACATGCGTTAAGACGCCCCAGGTTGCGGTGTCGTGGGGAAATCCGACAATAGCAAGCTCTGCCCCCCGGAGGTTGCTGCGATCTTCAGCCACCTGGACCAAGGAGAGTAGACCGGGCGTCGCGTCGGTTTTTAATATAGGTGGCATTAGGTTCGTTATATATGATCAGGTGTGGTGTCGTCTTGAGCTTCGGGCATCCGGCCATTCACGAGGCGGGATATGCACGCCGTGCTTCTGTGAATGCGTCCTGCGCTCCGCTTTGCTGCGCGCGGGCCTTCGGCAGAGCGGAGGGAAGTCGTTTTTGAAGTTTTTCGGCCCGACTAAGAGTCGTGCCCTGACACTTGTGTCGCGTGGGGGGACGCACCGTGTTCAGGGAGGAATTTGGGAGTCTCCTCCTGACAGCCAAAAGGGCGAAGGCCTCAGTGTCTGGTGTCGCCGCCTACGGGGCTCGCAACTATTTTTCTCGTTGTTACCCAGGGCTTACGCGCCTGGGCTAGACTGTTTCGCCCTGCCGGGGCTGGAGCGTCGATTATATGGGAGTGTTCATCATCCTGAAAATTTCTATATAAGGAGGCTGCCAGGTGCATTACCCAGAACTATCTCTTGGCTTGGACTAGCACGCTCCGTGAACTGGGCGGTTTGAGCGAGCGGGGCACGGCAAAAGGGCGGAATTTTTCTCTGAAATCCGTCATTTTTCTATTGCTTTGTTCGCTGTATATTTGCTATATTGTGAGGGTACTTCAGCCGGGAGCGGCGTCGGCGGGAGGAGCGGCAAGCAACAAAAGCTTGCTGGCCGGGGAAACCCGAAACGGCCTGCATCCCTGTGGTCTGTGGCCTATCGTATGGGTCCCAGTTACCGCGGCCCCTTAGGACCTGAAGTGTGAGCCGGCTGAGGCTTCATTTCGGAATGAAAAAGCTCCTTTGGTAGGGGGCCGTGGTGTGCGAAAAAAGAGCGGCTCTTGGCCATTGGCTCTTAGCCTTTGGCTTTTGTGTTTCAGCTGCGTTCATTCCTCCTGTTTCAGTATTTGGTAGTTGGTATTTGGCAAGAAAATCACAGGCAGGAGTGCCTGTGCCACAAATTCAGTTCGCAGGCGAGGGCACCTGCGGTCCACATGATTCGTTAGTAACCACAGAATCGTTCAGTAAACCGTGGAATTCGTTTAGCAAACCGCATTAGCAACTTCAATTTTTTCGATTTGGTACTTAGTAATTGGTAGTTGGTAAGAAGACACAGGCAGGAGTGCCTGTGCCACAAAATCCAGTGCGCAGGCGAGGGCGCCTGCGGTCCACATGATTCGTTTAGTAACCACGGAATCGTTCAGTAAACGCATTAGCAATTCAATTTTTCAATTCGGCGCTTAGTAATTGGTAGTTGGTAAGAAGACACAGGCAGGAGTGCCTGTGCCACAAATCCAGTCCGCATTAGCAATTCAAGTTTTCAAAATCTGAAGCCACCCAACACCTGGGTGGCTTTTTTATTGGGAGAAGAACATGATCAAGAGAGACAAAGGCCGGACCAGTTCTGGAAAGGTCGTAACCAAACAACAAATCCTAGCCGCTATTCTGAACTGTGCCGAGAAGCTGGAGCGAGCGCCCACACATACAGAACTGATGAAGACCCTTGATGTGAGCAAATGGACGGTCAGAATGCTTTTTGGTTCCTACACAAAAGCGCTGAAGGAATGCGATCTGGAAGGGAAGCACAGCGGTGGGAAAGTGGAGATGACAAAGCTGTTCCGGGACTGGGCCATGGTGGCACGGGAGCTAAAGAGAATTCCCAGCTCCTGCGAATACTCCTTTCATGGAAAGTACAGCGAAGGGCCGTTGCGAACCCGCTTTGGCACATGGGCGCAAGTGGCACCGGGTCTGAAGCGGCATGTGCAGCGGCATGGTTTGCAGGAAGAATACAAAGATGTGTTGGCGATGATCGACCAGCTGGACCCTGAGATGGAAGGAAAACGAGGCCGGGCCTATTCCACCCAGCCGACCCTGGGAGAAGTGAGAGAGGGGCGTGCGATAGAAGGGCGACCGCTGTATGGGGCCCCGATGAAGCCTTGCGCATTGGCGTTTTGCCCGACGAATGAGGCGGGAGTGCTCTACCTTTTTGGCTCTATGGCGGTCGATTTGGGTTTTATGGTGACGAGCCTGCAAGCGGCCTTTCCGGATTGCGAGGCGATGCGCAGAGTAGAAGGTGGAAAATGCCAACCGATAAGGATTGAGTTTGAATTTGAAAGCCGTAATTTCATGAAGCATATGCACGATCTGAACGGATGCGACCTGATTGTGTGCTGGGAACACAACTGGCCGGAGTGCCCAATAGAGGTGTTGGAATTGAAGTCGATCATGGGCCACTAGCGAGTACCGGAAAAACCTACCACTGATAAACACTGATGACACAGATTAATCGGCAGGTTTTTTGCCGCAGATTGCGTAGATGACGGCAGATTGAGGCGCGGGGCATAATATCTTTTCAGCAGAGAAATAACAAAAATGAAATTGCTTATTCCATGCGGAGCTGTATTGCTCCTCGCGCTCATCTTCCCGGCAATTCTGTGCGGCCAGGCGGGACCGTCTGCACCCGCCCAGGCCCCGCCGCGCATCTTCTTCTCCGATCTTGAGAGTGGCCCGAACATCGGAGGACAAAAAAATCAGGGCGCATGGGTGACGATCTGGGGCAAGGGCTTTGGGGCGGAGCGCGGCGCTTCAACGGTCACAATCGGCGGCGGCGCAGCGGCGGAGTATCCCATATGGACGGACAACAAGATCACGTTTCAATTAGGGCCAGCGGCAAAGACAGGCGACATTGTCGTGAGTGTTCGAGAGAAGGCGGCGAGAGCAGGAGAGGGACAATCGACCGCAAGAATGGCGAACCGAAGCGGGCAAGCCGGCATAAATAGGCAACCCGGCATAAATAATGGTGGCGGAAAAATTGCCAGCAACGGCTTGCCCTTCAGTGTCCGCGCGGGAAAGATTTATTTCGTTGCGGTGAATGGCAGTGATCGCCAGAAGGGAAGCTTTGAAGCGCCGTGGAAAACGATTGTCCATGCCAAGGACCGGATGTCCGCCGGCGACGTGACATATATAAAAGACGGCGTGGCCCAAACCACGGAAGATAGTTACACCGCGTACCTGAGCATGGACCGCAATGGCGGCAGCAATTCCGGCAAGCCGGGTGCGCCCAAGGCGCTGGTGGCGTATCCGGGTGCGCGGGTCACGATTGGCAAAGCGCACGGCCTGGGCGTCGATTTTGGCATTCGTACGCCGAACATTGCCGCGCGTGAAGACTGGTGGGTGATTTCGCAGTTGCATATCGTCGGCGGCAGGCAGGCGATTGATATGGGCGCCACCGGATGGAAGATTGTGGGCAATGACATTGAATGTCCCGGCGGCAATGGCCAGGTGGGCTGCGTGGAAACCAGCCAGGCCAGCGGCATAAAATTTTATGGCAATGAAGTGCACAATGCCGGCGCGGGGCCGGTGGCGTCAAAGTTTTATCACGCCGTTTATTTCAGCACGGACTCCAACCACATTGACGTGGGCTGGAACCATGTTCATGACAATATGACGTGCCGCGCGGTGCAGTTCCATTCGTCGCCGCTGTGCAAGCCAGACTGCGGCGCGCGCGACCAGACGGGCCATGACCAGTTCGATCTCCATGTCCACGACAATCTGATTCATGGCGATAGCTGTAACGGAATTAACTTTGCCACAGTGGATCCCAGCAAAGGTCCGGTAGAAGCCTATAACAACGTGATTTACCACGTTGGCGTGGCCGATCCTAAAGATGGCGGCGGCGCGTTTTCCTGTATCTACGTTGCGGGGACCACGAACACTGGTCCGGCGGGCCGGGGCACGGTGGAAGTTTTTAACAATTCTTTGTACGACTGCGCTGCCAATCGGTCGCGAAACTCTGATGGATCGCGCGGTGCGTTCAGTGTTGGCGGCGGCGCCGGATTGACGATGCGTCTGCGCAATAACATTGTTTATCAGCTGCCCGGCGAAATTTACATTGATGGCAGCAAAGCGCAGATTACCGGCGAAAAGAATTTATGGTTTGGGGCAGGGAACGGGCCGGGGCAGACTGCTGGAAACATAAACGCAGATCCGCAATTCATCGATCTGGGAAAATTTGATTTTCACCTGCGCAGCATCAGCCCAGCACGCGATGCAGGCACAACCGTGCTGCCAAATAATCCATTTGCTGTGAGCAAGGGCCGCGCGACGGACAAAGATGGAGTGACACGTCCGCGGGGAAAGGCGTTTGATCTGGGCGCTTATGAAGCGCCTTAACGCGCTATTCGGTGGCGTTGCCGGCGGCCAGGCGAAGCAGCCCGCGAAACTTTTCTGTCTGCTCCTGGTCTTCTTTAGTTTCCTGCGCGAACTCAATGCCGTAGTTATAACCACGGCGATGGCGCACGATGCCTCGGGCGCGAACCGGTCCAGCGGCAAACGGCGGCGTAAATTCGATTAGGACAACGTCGTCAGTCTTGAGTTCCATGCCGGCAAACACCAGGACGCCGCCTTCAGACATGTCGTTCCCACGGCCCGCCATTATTTTTGTTGTTCCGTCATGGGTATAAATGAGCCGGATAGGGAGGTTGAGCCGGTAGCGCTGCCAGCGTCTGAAAACTGCTCTTTCTGGAGAAGCTTTGCCACCCGGGACCGAACGTAAGCGTGCCTGCGTTGCCATACACGGATGATATCCGCAGAGAATCCAGAGTAGAAGGTTACCGAGGTATCAAGCGTAGTGGCTATGTTTCTAAGAAATACGGGTTACACCTTAGCCGCCGAACCGTGAGCCGCCGAACCGCGCAACCATCCGCCCCAAGTCTGGCTCACGGCAGAAAAATGCTGGCCAATTACGGCCAGCCTTATCGAAGAGAGGAAGCTATGGGCCCAAAACTCTTAGCAGCGCACGATCTTAGCGCTCTTGATGCCTTTGGTTGCGTTGCGCGTATCCACCACCAGGTTTGCTTCGGCCACAATCTGCGCGTAATCGTAAGCGGAATGATCGGTCACGATGACCACGCAATCGTATTGGCCAAGATTTTCCAACGGCGTGTTTTTCATTTCAAGGTTGTATTTGCGTCCGCGTCCCACGTACTCAAAGAACGGATCGTTATAGCTGACCTTGGCGCCTTCTTTCTGCAGCAGCTCAATAATGGTCAGCGACGGCGACTCGCGCAGATCGTCAATATCTTTCTTATACGCCACGCCCAGTATCAGGACGTTCGCTCCATTCAGGCTCTTGCGCTGTTTGTTCAGCGCAGCCGCGGTCGCTGCGACGCAGTGATATGGCATCCCAAGGTTGATCTCGCCGGCCAATTCAATGAACCGCGTGTGGAAGTCATACTCCTTGGCTTTCCATGAGAGATAAAAAGGATCAATCGGGATACAGTGTCCGCCCAGCCCTGGCCCCGGATAAAACGGCTGGAAGCCAAATGGCTTGGTTGACGCCGCGGCAATCACTTCCCAAATGTCGATGCCCATGCGCAGGCTCAACAGCTTAAGCTCATTCACCAGCGCAATGTTCACGCACCGATAGATATTTTCCAGCAGCTTGGTCATCTCCGCCGCAGCCGGCGTGGAAACCGGAACAGTTTTGTGAAAGATAGTTCCATACATCTGCCCGCCAAACTCAGTCGCCTTCTTGTTCAGCCCGCCCACGACTTTCGGTATGTCACAGCGCGCCACCGTATCATTACCTGGATCTTCGCGCTCCGGCGAAAACGCCACGTAAAAAGTGTTTGCGGTTTCTTCATCGCCGCGCGCTGCCTTCAGCCCCAGCGGATTCTTCTCCAGGATCGGTATCAGCAACTCTTCCGTCGTGCCTGGATATGTCGTGCTTTCCAGAACCACCAGCTGTCCGGCGCGCAGATGGGGAACAATCGCTTCAGCCGTTGCTTCAATAAAGCTCAGGTCCGGTTCATGGTGATCATCCAGCGGCGTCGGCACGCATATGATGATGGCGTCCATATTTGAAATCTGGGAATAGTCGGCAGTCGCGGTAAAGCCTTTGCTCTTGGCTGCCTGAATTTCCGTCTCCGGGATGCGCACAATGTACGATCCGCCGTGCGTGATGATGTCGACTTTCTTTGCGTCCACGTCAAATCCGGTCACGCAGAAGTCTTGTTCGCTAAAAAGCAGTACCAGCGGAAGGCCAACATAGCCCAGGCCTATCACGCCGATCTTTGCCGTACGGTCCTCCAGCTTGGCGGTCAAAGAGTCGGTGGTTTTAGAACCAAGCGGTCTAGCTATATATTCCAAAGTGCTCATAATGGTTGTGATAAGGGCATTTAAGCTGCCAACTTTCCATTGAGCCCTCACGTCGTGTTCCAGCGCCAACGCCCTTTAATTTCTTACCGATAGCCTACTCTCAACACTAACCAGCCTAGCGTATCCCGTCGAGCAACGCAAAACTTTGCATAGTCTTACCGAAAATTATTGCATTCTGGCTGAACTCGAAGGGCTTTGCTCCAAGAAGCAAATCTCACCACGGAACAAAACGGATGACACGGATTGCCAATTCAAAGTGATCTGATTTGAAATTTTTGATCCGTGTAAATCAGTGTCATCAGTGTTATCTGTGGTGAGGTTTGAGATTTGTGCAAGGCTACGCGCAGTGTTCGCCGCCCAAGTTTGTGCTGGATGGGTGCTTCCTTTTACTCTGTTGGGAGCCAATCATGAGCTCAGTTCCCAGCCAATCCGCCCAGGCCACGCCTCCGACTCTGATTTCCCGTATCCATCGCCGGGCCGGCAAACGCAACTTGTTCCTGCTTCTGCTCCTGGCTTTCTTGCTGTTCGCCCGATTCGCCGGCAGCATGCTGGTGCGTGACCATCCGGAAAAGTCTGACGTCATCGTGGTCCTTGCCGGTGACAGCCAGGACGAGCGCTACCGCCGCGGCATGGAACTGCTGCGTGCCGGCTACGCCCGCCATCTGCTGCTTGACGCTTCTTCTGATTCCCGCTATTTCGGCCACACACCCGCCGAATATGCTGAAGCCTTTCTCCGCCAGGACGCCAACAGCAAAGACATGTCTTCACAAGTCAGCGTCTGCGCGTTTGAACTGGACTCCACGCTCACTGAGACCGGCTATGTCGGCAAATGCCTTGAGTCATTCCATCCTGCCAGGGTTTTGCTGGTCACCAGTGACTGGCACACCATGCGCGCTCTCTCCATCTTCGTGCACCATCTGCCGCAATATCATTGGTCCGTGGCCGCCGCCAAAGATCCTCGACTCTTTGACACACGTTGGTGGCGTCGCCGCGAATGGGCCAAGATCACATTCAATGAATGGCTCAAAGTTATTTGGTGGAATGCAATTGATCATTGGAGATAAAGACCGCTGGGCTGAGCCGATGGAATACATCTTTAGCAGGTCTTACTTGTGAAATGAAGAGATTACTTACGGCTGGTCGACGATACGGGAAGTAAAGTCGCAACCGAGTCAATCAATGCAGGGACGTTTGTTAGTGCTTAATCTGTAAACTTCCTACAAGCCGACTTATATGGGTCGGTTCGGCAACTCGTTGCTATGAGGTGCCATTTTAATGTTCCCGCAGCTGATTACATTTCCTAAAACTGTAAGTAATTGATTTGTCAACACTGACCTCGGAAATCTCAAGCGTCCGCAACAGTCCTAAACATATTTCTAAATTTCATGTCAGTGATGATCATCACACTGCGAAATTGTTTTCTAGAAGTAGAAACTTATAAATCATCTACAAGCTTGTGTCCTGATCCGGTGTACATTACTGAAGTGCGTGATGCTCGTTCTTAATCCATCTCTTCATCGCGAACACCTTCTCTTTTGGTACTGGATACTTAACACAGACTTCATTCTAAGGAGGACGCCAATGGCCACGTTAAACCTACAACCGATCCGTGAGATTCCTGGGGACCGGGCCAAGCAGCCCCGGCCAGGAATAGCCCTATGCCTCTCCGGCGGTGGATACAGGGCGATGGTCTTCCATCTGGGTACGCTGTGGCGCCTCAATGAGACAGGGTTGCTGAAGCAGCTTAACCGTGTCTCCAGTGTCTCTGGCGGTTCCATTACGGCCGCCATGTTAGGCCTGCAATGGACAAAACTTATCTTTAATGGAAAAGGCGTGGCCACCAACCTCTTGGAACTGGTCATCAACCCGGTGCTCAGCCTTGCCGATCACACGCTGGACGTTGGCTCAATTGTCGGTGGGATTCTCAACCCGTTCAAGTCAATAAGCGAAGAGATTGCCGATTCCTATCGCAGTCACTTGTACGGGCATGCTACTTTGCAGGACCTTCCTTCCGACAATCAAGGTCCTCGTTTTGTAATCAACGCGACGAACGTTCAGACAAAGGTCTTATGGCGTTTCAGCAAGCCTTACATGGGTGACTATCGCGTGGGATTGGTTAAGAATCCAACTCTGCAACTTGCGGTGGCGGTGGGCGCGTCGTCGGCCTTCCCTCCGGTGCTCTCACCGGTGCAGATCAAGGTTCATGCTCAGGACTTCGATCCTCAATCTGCGGGTGACCTGCAGAAGCCACCCTACAACAGCGACATTGTCCTTAGTGACGGAGGCGTCTATGACAATCTTGGATTGGAGACTGCCTGGAAAGAGTACCAGACCATCCTCGTTTCGGATGGCGGAGGCATCACGGCTGATGATCCTAAGCCGCATACAGATTGGACGCTGCACGCGGTACGGATTATGGAGCTGCTGGATAGTCAGGTGGGCGCACTGCGTAAGCGCTGGGTGGTTGGTTCATTTCAAAATAAGCAACGTGAGGGAGCCTACTGGGGTATCAGGACTAACATCGCCGATTACAACCTTTCCAATGCCATGAATTGCCCCTACGCGCGTACCATCGAGCTTGCAAATACTCCTACGCGACTAAAGGCGATGGGCCAAAACCTGAAACAGCGTCTGGTGAATTGGGGCTATGCCGTTTGTGATGCCGCTCTGCGCAAGCACGTGGATCCGAATATCGCCGCTCCTCCGGACTTTCCTTTTCCAGCCGCGGCCGTTTAAACGCAAAGGAGGCGTGTTATGGCCGGCAAAAAAGCTCGCAACCACACGTTTTATCAGCAACGTTGATTTCCAGACGACCAAATGGATAGGAACCAAAACAAACAGCGCCACATAAGATCGCAAATTATGGCTCGATTGTGGAACAAATAAAGAGTCCCGAACCGTTGTCAGGAAGCGTCGCGATCTCGAAATTGGGCTTCGAGGAAGCCAGCTTGGGGACCGCATGAGCTTCCCTCCTTTAAACGAACCTTAGAATTACCACTCCTCCGCCCCTCCTCCAGTGGGAAACCCGTGTTCCCTGTGTGAAAATGTTTTCCTATTTTCCTTGATCCCGCTGTCCTCCCAGATAACCCTGATCGCTATGAACTCAGCGTCCAATCCCAAGGCAATTCCATTACTTTCATAGACATACCCACAAACTCTCCCATTCATGCCCGTGTCCCTTCGGCCATGCCCTTTCAGCAGCTTTGGCTCTGAACATGCACATATTAGGTCAGATTAAGAAATCAAAAACGCGCGTTCGGCAGATGGAGCAAGAATGAAACACACGGTAGAGCACAATTTTGACGTCCCACCCCAATCCGTAATTTTCGGCACATCGGACGCTATGAAGAAGGTCGAGCGCGATCTCGCTATGATCGCGTCGGCCGATGTCCCTGTGCTGATTCAAGGGCCTAGTGGCAGCGGTAAAGAAATTATTGCCAAGCTAATTCACAGGGGCTCGCCTGTGGCCAGGGGGCCGTACGTAAAGGTGAATTGCCCGGCCATTCCGGACGCGCTGCTTGAAAGCGAGCTTTTTGGTTATGAAAAAGGCGCGTTTACCGGAGCAGTAATGGCCAAGCCCGGCCTGATTGCGCTGGCTGATGGCGGCACGCTTTTTCTGGATGAAATCGGCGAGCTAAGCCTGGGACTTCAATCCAAGCTGTTGCAGGTTTTGCAGGACGGAAAATTCAGCCGCATTGGCGCGCAAGAGGATACGCGGTCTGAAGCGCGTGTGATCTGCGCTACCAATCGTGACCTGAAGCATGAAATTGCCGCCGGCACTTTCCGTGAAGATCTTTTTTATCGCGTGAATGTGGTGAATATCACCATGCCTTCACTGCGTGAGCGCAGTGCAGATATTCCTGAGCTGGTGGAATATTTCCTCGCTCATTTCAACATGATGTATAACCGCCGCGCTGTTCCGCTGTCGGCCTCGCTGATGCGTCTGTTGCAGGCATATCACTGGCCGGGAAACATCCGCCAGCTTGAAAATCTGATCAAGCGCTATGTGATTCTTGGGACGGAAGCCTGCATCACTACTGATCTAGCTGAGCCCGCGCCCAACAACTTCGATTTTGAAATTCCCATGGAAGGCCCGGTGCCTCTCAAAAAGATCACCAGCCAGGCCGTGCACCGCCTTGAAAAAGAAATCATTCTCAAGGTCCTGCAGGCGCATCACTGGAATCGCCGCCGCGCCGCTGAATCGCTCAAGATCAGCTATCGCGCGCTGCTTTACAAGATTCGCGATGCCGGTCTGTCACCCAATCGCACTGCCAACCTGAAAAGCATGCCTGCGGAAAGCAGTGCTCCCGTCTCGCATAGCGATTTGGAGCCTGAAGCTGCCGCGCAAAACATGGAAAACGTGCTGCCCATTGCCAAGGTGAGCAATGCTTAAAATCGGCGGACAAAAAGTTCCCACCAAGACGCTGGTGCTGTTGACGAGCGAGAGCCTGCTGATCGTTATAGGCCTTGCCCTCGCCACGGCCATGCGTTTTGCCTCGTCTCGATGGGAATACGCCGGCGGCAATCCTGTTGTTCGTTTCCTCATCGTCGTTCTGATGTGCGAGTTCGCCCTATATTACAACGATCTTTATGACGTTGAAGTCATGAAATCGCGCGCTCGTTTGTTGATTGGTCTTTTGCAAGCACTCGGTGTTGCGTGCATCGGTCTGGCGATGATTTATTACATCGCTCCCGGCGTGAGCCTGGGCCGGGGCATTGCGGCATTTGCTATTCCCACAATCATGACGTTGATTTTTGGATGGCGCGTCCTGCTCGATTCTAAGGGCTTCTTCTTTCTTCGCAGCCCGGAACGCGTCTTGATCGTCGGCACAGGCGCTACCGGAATTTCTCTTACGCGCGAAATTTGCTCCCGTCCCGACCTCAACCTCAAAGTTCTGGGCTTTCTGGATGAAAAGGGAGAAAACATCGGCATGTCGCTGGTGAATCCCGGAATCATCGGCGGCCTGAGCGAATTGGAAACCCTGGTGCGCGAAAAGAATATTGATCGCGTGGTGCTTTCGCTCAAAGAGCAGCGCGGGCGTATGCCGTATCGAGAGCTGCTGCGGCTCAAGTTTGCCGGGGTAACTGTAGAAGACGCGCACACGGTTTTTGAAAACATAAGTGGCCGCATCGCCCTGGAAAAGCTTTCACCCAGCTGGCTCATATTCAATGACGGCTTTCGCAAGAACCGTTTCCTGCTCGCGGCAAAGCGCGCCATGGACGTAATGGCCGCGTTGATTGCCATCACACTTACGCTGCCGATCATGGCGCTGGTTGCCCTCGCAATTCTCATTGAGAGCGGATCTCCCGTGCTCTTCCGGCAAAAGCGCGTTGGACTAAACGGAGCGCAGTTTGAAATCCTAAAGTTCCGTTCCATGCGGCAGGACGCCGAAAAAGGTGGTCCCAGTTGGGCTGCCGATGGTGACAATCGCATTACCCGCGTCGGCGCGTTCATCCGCAAATATCGTCTCGATGAGCTGCCGCAATTCTTCAACATTCTGAACGGCACCATGAGTCTTGTGGGGCCGCGTCCTGAGCAACCCTATTTCTGCGAGATGCTGGAGACCACGCTCGATTTCTTCTGCCAGCGCCACACCGTCCGGCCAGGACTCACAGGCTGGGCGCAAATCAAGTATCAGTACGGTTCAACCGTAGAAGACGCCAAGAGGAAGCTGGAACTCGACCTCTTTTATATCAAGCACCTTTCCATCTCCCTTGACATGGTCATTGTTTTTGAAACGGTCAAGGTGATTTTTCTGGGCAAAGGTGCCAAGTAGTGAACTGCAATTTTCCCCCGTCGGCTGCTAAAGCGGACTTGACGGAAGAGTCGGAGCACAATATGTTTTCATTTAAGAAACAAATCGTCCTTATCGTAGTGATTTGCTGGATCGCCTGCGCCGGCAGTCTGATGTCGCAGACGCAAGCTGCTAATCTTAAATCCCCTGATCCGGCGGCTTCGGACACTGCCAAGCCGGTCGACATTCCCAAATCCGCGGACACTTCCAAGCCTGCTGAAGTGGTTCCGTCCGGGTATGTCGTCGGCGACTCCGACGTGATTCGCGTGAATGTCTGGAAAGAGCCGGAAGTTTCCCAGACCGTTGTTGTCCGGACAGACGGAAACATTTCACTGCCGTTGATTAATGAAGTGAAAGTGAGCGGCATGACCCCGCTCCAGATTCAGGATCTGGTCGCCGAAAAATTAAAAGGTTTCCTGAATAATCCGCAGGTTACAGTCACGGTGATTGAGATTCGCAGCAAGCGCGCCTTCATTACCGGCGAGGTGTCTCGACCTGGCACCTATTCTCTCAATGCGCAAACCACTGTCCTGCAACTGATTGCTCAGGCTGGTGGCTTCACGCCTTTCGCTAAAAAGGACAGCATCGTGGTCCTGCGCACGGAAGATGGCCGTCAATCGCGCCTCAAGTTTAAGTACAAGGAAGTTGTCCAGGGTAAAAAGACGGAGCAGAACATCGCTCTTCATCCAGGAGATACGGTGGTGGTCCCATGAAAACACAAAACATTTCAAAACTAATCTTGCTTGCTCTTTCTGCGACCCTGTTGCTGGCGGTACCGTGTGCGTTCGCACAGAGCGCAGCAACCGACCAGAAAGACGTTCCTGCGTCTGATCCGGTGTCTGTGCAGCCGTGGTACGCCAACAGCGATGGCGCTTACAGCGTCTCTCTTGGCACGGGGCAGTTGATCAGCTTGTATCCGCCTGCGCGCAATGATCAGACGATTCCCAATGGTGAATACGTTGAAGGCCAGCAGTCCGTCTCGCTGAAGAGCAAAGATTACAAGTATCAGATGTTCTACGGAGTTTCTGCGTCCAGCGTTTACACCAACAGCATTGGTGGCGTTGGGACCGGTTCGGACCTCGTTTCCACGTCGATCAATCCGTATCTCGCGCTCTTTATTCCGACCCAGACTGGCCGCTACCTGCTGCAGTACTCCGCGGTGGTCAATCCCAATGACACTCAGAGCGGCGGCCCGCAGGCTTACCACACTGCAACATTGAGTGCGATGGGATCAATCAGCCCGCGACTGTATTGGACCGCTTCTACCAGCGGCAGCTACGGGTCAGAATCGGCGCGTTTGCAGGGCCCATTAAGTTTCCTGATCGTACAGAGTACGCCCATTGCTGACACTACTTCCACGGCTGTATTGCTGCAGGCCAAGAACGTTGCTTTTACTGAAACCAGTTTTGGCCTGGGCTGGCTGAGAAGCCGGCGCGACAAGATCAGCGTCAGCGTTTCCCATGTTTACACCGGTATTGAAGGCGATCCCAATACTCAGTCCTTCGGCTCTCATGCCAATGCTGTTGGAGGAAAGCTTGAGTATGTCCGCACTGTTACTCCCCGCATTGACCTCCGCAGCTATGGTGAAACGGATAGTGTTTTGAATGGGCCAACGTGCAACACCTTTGGAGGTGGGCTTGGCATCGCGGTACGCATGACTCACTCTATTTCATTTGATGTACAGGGTGGCCCACAATGGTCCACCGCCAGTTGCGGCTCTCCGCAGTCGGCCAATTTCAGCGCCAGCATAGTAAAGAATTTTGGCAACCAGGACAAAATCTATGCCAGCGTAAAGCGCCAGTTCACTACTATCGCGCGGCTGGATAGCCGCTGGGAAGATAATGCTGCCGTCGGTTTCGCCAAGAGCATTCGCCGTCTCACTTTCACTACTGACGCAGGTTACCTGCGTGGCGATTCCATCACTACCGTAGTGCCTGCTTATCAGGGATACTTCGTTGCACCTCGCGTTCGCTACAAGATCATGAACACCATGGGATTCAGCGCGGGCTATCGTTCATTCCATGGGTCCGGCGGAAATCTGGTAAGTGGAAATCTGAGCTATGCGGTCGTCGGAATTGAATGGTATCCGGCGCCTCTGCATTTCCGGTAAGGCCATTAGGCAGGGATGAATGAATCGGGGAGAAACAATGAATCAAGCAACCAATAACGAGAACACAAACCAGCTGATGGCTTTTTGGCATACCATTCGGCACTATCGCGGGTGGATTCTTTTTGGTACTGCAATGCTTTCGCTCGTGGGATTCGCCATCGTGCTCCTGATGCCGGATCGCTATAAGGCCACCACGACGATCCTTGTCGATCCCCAGAAGGTGTCGGAGAAATACGTTAGCCCTACGGTGAATTCCGATCCCGGCCAGCGCCTGACGACCATTACGCAGCAGGTACTCAGTACTACACGCCTGCAGCAGATTATCGATGACATGCACCTCTATCCTGAGTTGCGGGGAAAAATCTCGCGCGAAGAACTCATTGATCTCATGCGCAAGGACATCACCATCACCGTGAAGCAAGGCTCATCTTCTGGATTAAGCGCTTTCACTATCGAATATGAGGGCCGCCAGCGCCAGCAGGTGGCGCAGGTAGCCAACCAGCTTGCCGCCAGTTTTATTGAATGGAACGTCAAGAGCCGTGAACAGCAGTCGCAGGACACAACAGAATTTCTTGATGCTCAACTCAAAGAAGCGAAACAAAATCTTGAGCAGCAGGAAGCCCGCTTAAGCGCTTTTAAGATGCGTCACCTGGGTGAAATGCCGGAACAGCAACCGGCAAACATGCAGGCGCTCACACAATTGCAGGGACAATTCCAGGCCAATGCTGACGCTCTCAATCGCCTTGAAGTGGAGCGCACGCTGCTCTCACGCGGCCTGGATAGCCCGAATACCGGTGAAGCTAAGACTGCACCCGTTGTCACTGAGCGCGCCAAACTGGAAGGCGAACGGCGGCGGCTTCGCGCTTTGCTGCAGGATCTGCAAAATCGTTATACCAGCGCGCACCCTGAGGTCCTGGATACGGCTTCACAATTGAAGCGCGTGGAAGACAGATTGAAAGCTCTTCCGCCAGACCCGCCTGTAGTGGCTGAAGTGCAGGACAACACCGCCGTGACTGTGCGGCTGCAACTCCTCGATCGCGAATCAAAACGCCTCACACAGGAACAGCAGCGCCTCACCGGCCAAATGGCTTCCTACCGCGCTAAGGTGGACGCCGTTCCCGTTCGCGAGCAGGAGATGGCTGAACTGAATCGCAATTACAGCGTGTCCAAAGACCACTATCAATCTTTGCTCGATAAAACTTTTTCGGCCGGCATGGCTGCCGATCTTGAAAAAAAGCAGCAAGCTGAGCATTTCACTATCCTTGATCTGGCGCAGGTGCCGGAAAAACCGTTCAAACCCAAGCGCGACCTCATGTTTGTGGGAGCATTCCTCGGCGGCCTGGCAATGTCACTGGGCTTGGCGTATCTCGCAGACATGATGAACAGCACAGTTAAGTTTGAGCGCGAACTGAAAGGCATGTTACCGGCTAACGTCGCGCTTCTGGCTGTTGTGCCTCAACTCCAATCATCGGCTGACCGGCGTAGTTCGATCCGGTTTGCCGTCATCGCCGTGGTGATTTCGCTGATCGGCTGCGCGTTGGAAGCAGGATTGTTTCTGAAGCTGCATTCGATTCTATAAAGAACGCGACGTTAGCAGAACCAAAATGTGGCAACCCTATGGAGCGAAAAAACGATTCGCCCGCACCGATAAGGAAACTTCGTGGCTGGAACTTCCATGAGCGCACTCAAGACACTCTATCGCCATTCGTCCCACTATCTCGGTGGGCGAGTGGTTGTCATGCTCATGGGATTTATTTCCTTCCCGGTTTTCACGCGCGTCTTTTCCGTTGCTGAATACGGTGCTATCAACCTGATTACGAATACCGTCCTGCTTTTGACGGTGCTATCTAAATTTGGTTTTCAGCATTCCGTTCAGCGTTATTACCCTGAAGGCGAGTCTGCCACCAGCGCCGATACTCTGCGTCGTTACTACTCAACCCTGTTCTACAGCACTGCGCTTCTTGCCTTGGTTTTGACTTTGCTGTTCGTCGCGGCACTGCTCCTTGGAGCCGGACGTTTCTTTGGAATCACAGCCGTCGGCACGCTTCTGCTTGCGTGCAGCCTGGTGATGATCCGCTCGCTCCGCTCCATGCAGATGAATCTGATGCAGATGGAGAATAAGACGCGGCTCTTCAATGGCATGGATATCCTGCAAAAAGCGCTCACCATCGGCGTGATCTGCGCATTATTGTTCTTCTGGCAGAAAACCATCTTTGCTTTCTTCCTTGGACTGGTAATCGTTGAGGGCATTATCCTTCTGCAATATGTGCCCATTCTAAGTCGCCGACAGCTGCTTTCTCCCAGCATGTTTGACGTAGGTTTCCTCCGCACAGCGGCTGCCTTCTCACTGCCATTGATGGCTGCGGAAATCTCATGGTTCGTCCTAGACTCCGGCGACCGCTTCTTTATCCAGCATTATCTTGGCGCGCAGGCGCTCGGCTTTTATGCCGCCGCTTACGGTATCGCCATCTATCTTCAGGATGTAATGATGGCGCCACTGCAAATGGCGCTCTTTCCCATCTGCATGCGCGTCTGGAATACTGAAGGCAAGAAGGCCCTGCAGGATTTTCTCTCCCGCAGCCTGGACCAGTTTATTTTCGTCGCTGTTGCAGTCGTGTGCGTGGCAATCGTAACCTCGCGCGATGTCATCGTCCTGCTGGCCTCGCGAAAATTTCAGCAAGCGCACACCCTGCTGCCGTTCCTGGTCGTCGGGCTGGTTCTTTCGGCAGTGACCATCTATTTCCGTCCGGGTCTCATGATCCACAAACGCGCTACCAAGATCGCTGCCGCAACTTTTTATGCGGGCTTTCTCAACGTGGCGCTGAACGTAATCCTGCTTCCGAGGATTGGCCTTGTAGGCGCGGCGATTGCCACCACAATAAGCTATGCCGGAATCGTGGTGTTTCTTGCCTATCAATCATTGCGCGTTCTGCCATACAAACTTGAACTCATTTCTTTTGCCCGATACGCCATAACCGGCGCTGCCATCGCATGGCTGGTTACTCAGCTGCCCGTGGAAACACCTTTGCTTAGCGCGGTAGTGAAGGGAAGCCTCATCCTGGTGCTGTATGCCGCAATCCTTTTTGCCATCGATCTGCGCGTGCGCGAGTTGCTTACCAGTATGTGGACCGCACTGACTGGCTGGTTGCATTCTTCCAGCGAACCGGCTCTTAAGCCGATTCCAGCCATGACGGAGAGGATCTAAGCCATGCATTTTGGACTGGAACAATACGTCCCTCTGGCCCTCTATATCGGCGCAGTCGCTGCCTTTTTGCTTTCGCTTTTCTGGAAGCCACAGGCCGGGTTATATTTTCTGGTTCCGCTGTTGCCTCTGCAGACCATTCGCTATCGCATCCTCGATTTTCCTCTAGGCAACAAACTGATCGACATGCTCTTGCTGGGCGTGGTACTGGGCGCGGTCTTTAAAGACGGCTTCCGCTTCGCCAAAACGCCGATGAACAAGTTCCTCATCATCTTCGGCGTCTTCTGCTACGTCCAACTCTGGCGTGGCGCATTCTTTCTGAATACAGAAATGCCGCTCTCCATCAGTGATCCGCGTTTCTCCAATTGGAAGAATTACATGGTCATGTTCATCATCTTTGCCGTCACCGTGAGTGTGATCAAGGATGTAAAGCAGATCAAGATTATCGTCGTGCTCATGTGCCTTTCCGTGCTGGCGGTGAACAAAGGTTATTACGGAACCATGAGCGACCGTGACACGTCTCACTTCTCCTATGACGTGCGCGATGGCGGCGCTCTGGGCTATGCCGGCGTAAATGGCGTTGCGACATTTGAAGCCGAATTCATGTTATTTGTGCTGGGGCTGAGCGCTTTGCAGAAACGCAAATCTCTCAAGCTCGCTCTCTGGGGACTTTTCGCCTTCAGCGCTTATTGCCTTCTGTTTTCTTACTCGCGCGAAGCCTATGTAGGAGTTCTCGTTGGTTTGTTCTTTCTCGGACTGGTCCGGCAGCGCTGGGTGCTAGTCGCGCTTGCTGTTTTCTTGTTCAGCTGGCAAAGCTTTGTTCCGATCTCTGTCCAGGAACGCGTGCTCATGACCTATGACAAGAATGAGCAGCAGCTTGATACCTCGGCGCAGGACCGCGTCGTCCTGTGGGATGACGCCATGAATCTGTTTCATCAGAATCCCGCGCTCGGCGCCGGTTTTGATACCTATGAATGGCAGCATCGAGTGGGTATTTATACTGACACGCATAACTATTTCCTGAAAGTTCTGGTGGAAACCGGCGTCCTGGGGCTGATGCTCTTCCTCTTTCTTCTGGCCAAAATGACTCGCCTGGGAGTGAAGCTGTACAGGACCGCTCAGGACCCATTTCTTCAGTCGGTCGGTTTGGGCTTTTCTCTCTTGATGGCATGTGTCTTCGTCGTGAATTTCTTTGGCGATCGCTGGCTGTATGTGGAAGTAAACGGCTTTCTCTGGGTCATGCTGGCGTGTGTGGTACGCGGCCAGATGATAGAAAGCGAACGCAGGGAAGAGCCTGTTATGCTCGCAACGGAAGTTCCGCCCCAGCCGTTACCCTGGGACCGTGAAGAAGAGCCTGCGTTGGTGTAAGAGACAGAAAAATTATTATGTGTGGAATCTTTGGACAAATCGGCAACTCACCGGCAGATGAAAAATGCGGGCTGCAACTCCATCATCGCGGCCCTGATGATGCCGGGCTTAAGTATTTTACATTGTCCAATGGCTCCGTCTGGGTAAGCTTGGAGCACCGCAGGCTGTCCATTATCGACCTTTCCTCCGCCGGACATCAGCCCATGTGCAATGAAGATGAGTCTATCTGGATCACCTTCAACGGCGAAATTTACAACTTCCAGGAATTGCGCACCCAGTTGCTTGCCGCCGGCCACACCTTCCGTTCCCACACTGATACTGAAGTCATCATTCATGGCTATGAGGAGTGGGGCGCTGAGGTGGGGAAGAAGCTGCGCGGCATGTTTGCTTTTGCCATCTGGGACAATCGCCATCGCCGCATGTTGCTGGCGACCGATCATCTGGGCAAAAAGCCGCTCTTCTATTCGCATATCGATGCCGGCCGAAAATTCGTTTTTGCCTCAGAGATCAAAGCCATTCTTCAGGCCGGTGTGCCTGCGGAACTCGATCCCGTGGCCATGCACGACTATCTCACGTATTTGTATTTCCCTTATCCCTCCACCGCCTTCAAGCACGTGCGCAAGATGCCGCCCGGTTCCGCAATGGAGATCGTGGTCGACTCTGATGGTGACCTGCACAGGCGCGAATGGAAATATTGGGACGCCGCCGAGACCGCTGCCACGCCGTTGCACATGTCGGAAGCGGAGATGATTGATCGCGCGCGTGAATTGATGGAAGAATCCGTGAAGCTGCGCATGATCAGCGACGTTCCGCTGGGACTCTTCCTGAGCGGCGGACTTGATTCCAGTGCGATTACTGCCTTTGCTGCAAAGAACAGCCCGGAGCAGGTCAAAACTTTTACCATCGGATTCCAGAACAGTAAGTTTTACGATGAGCAGCCTGTAGCCAAACTCGTCGCTGAAAGATTCAACACTGAGCATCATATTCTGCAGGCAGATGAAGCCTGCGCTGCCTACATGACAGACGTGGTGCGCCACTTTGATGAGCCATTCGGGAATCCTACGGCAATTCTTGAATACATCATCACCAAACAAATGCGGAAGCACGTCACAGTCGCGATCTCTGGTGATGGAGGCGACGAACTCTTTGGCGGCTACGTGCGTTATGCCGGCGCTGCCATGGCCCGTCGCTACCGCCAGTTGCCGCAGTTCGTCACCAAAGGCTTAGTCTCACGGTTGTCCGGCTTCATGAATGACGCTACCGACGGACGCCACGGCTTCCGCCGCATGCGTGAATTTGCGCAATCGGCCTGGCAGGCTGAAGAAGATATGTACATTGATTGGGTCGGATATTTTTCTGAAAGTGAGAAACAGGAACTTTACACGCCTGACTTCTCCGCGTCCGTCGGCGGCCGCAACTCAGGAGACTTTCTGCGCCAGTTCTTCCGGCGTGGCGCAAAGCTGGATCCCATGAGCAGGCTTGGATACGTTGATTCTGCGTCGTTCCTCTGCTGCAATTGCCTGGAATATGCCGATCGCATGTCCATGGCAAACTCTCTTGAAGTGCGAGCGCCGTTTACGGATTATCGGCTTCTGGAGTTTGCCATGCAGGTGCCGCAGCGCCTGAAGGTCCGTAACATGACCACCAAATGGATCACCCGTCAGGCGATGCGGGATATCCTGCCCCGTGAAGTGCTCACCAAGAAAAAGATGGGCTTCAATCCGCCATTGCCGCAGTGGATCAATGGCGAACTCCAGCCGGTAATCAAAGAATTTCTTTCACCCTCGACAATCGAGAAGCGAGGGCTATTTCGTCCGGAGGCCGTACAGAAGCTCTTGCGCGATCATGCAGAAAATCGCCGGGACAATGCCCTTAAAATCTGGGCGCTCCTGATGATTGAAGTCTGGCAGCGCATGTACTTCGATAAACAGTCAGCGGAGTCAGTGTTGGAATCGGCCATGGGCGAAACCAAACGAAAGCCGATGGTTCAAGCGGATCAACTACAAAATACTGGCGTGGTCTGCATTTAGTAGGAGAACAATGTTAGCAGTTGTGCTAGGCCAATTCGGAGCGGGCGTAGTGGACATAGCCAGAGTAGCATTCTGGCTGGCCGCGTTTTTAGTGTTTTATGTCTACGCCGGCTACCCATTGCTTCTTGCCGTGATTGGTCTGTTCGTGCGCCGCCCTCGCAATGAAACCGGGTACACTCCGCGAATTTCGGTCTTAATTGCCGCGTATAACGAGGAAGAAGCCATCGAGCGCAAGATTCAGCAGACGCTGGCGTTGGACTACCCTCATAAAAAGCTTGAAGTGTTGGTGTTGTCGGATTGCTCCACGGACCGCACCGATGAAATTGTTAAAGCGTTTCCTGATAGCCGCATTCGCCTGGTAAGAATGCCGGAACGCCGCGGAAAAACTTTCGCTCAGAACGTAGGCGTGAAGGAAGCAACAGGCGAAGTCATTATTTTTTCCGACGCCACTGCAATCTATCACCCTAAAGCTTTACTTTATCTTGCGTGCAACTACCAGGATGCCTCGGTCGGCGCCGTAAGCGGGCGTTATCAATATTTTGATCCGGGCCAACAATCTCCCACCGGCCTGGGCAGTATGGCTTTCTGGAACTATGAAAACCTGATCAAGAAAATGCAATCGAGCATCCGCACGATCACCGGCTGCTGCGGCTGCATTTACTCCGTTCGTAAAGTCGCGTACACTGAATTGCCTGCCGATATCATCAGTGACCTGGTGCAGCCACTTCAGGCCATCAAAAAGGGCTATCGTGTGGTGTTTGAAGATCGCGCGCTGGCCTATGAAGAAACAACTCAATCGACGAGTGAAGAATTTTCCATGCGCGTCCGCGTGGTGACGCGAGCCATGCGCGGACTTCTGAGTGTCTCTGACCTGCTCAAGCCATGGAAGTTTGCCTGGCCGGCGTTCCAGCTCTGGTCACATAAAATTATGCGCTGGATGGTGCCGCTGTTCCTGATCGTCCTATTAGGAGCCAACATGGCGCTGATCGACCTACCTTTTTATAAATTCACGCTGGCTGCGCAATTATTCTTTTATGCTGCGGCCCTGCTGAACATGCTTCTGCCGCTGCATCGCCAATGGAAGCCTCTGGGCATTCCGCTTTTTTTCTGCACTCTCAATGCCGCGGCCCTGGTCAGCATGTTGGAAATCTGCCGTGGCCGCAAATATGTGACCTGGCAGACTGTGAGGGCCCGTAGATGAAAATTGAATTTTTAACCCAGGAAGATTCGCTGTACTTACTGCCTTTCTTTGAGGAATTTCTGCGGCACTACGGTGGCGAGTTTGAGATCACGCGAATCTCCTGTTGCCGGGCCATGGGCAAGCGTTCCAGGCTGCAACTCTTGCAGGAACTCAAGTGGCTTTATGGAGTCACTGGCCTGGGCAAGCTATTGCTGCAAGCCGCGAAAGCCAAAGTATTTTCTCTGCTGCCGAAAAACCGGTCATCGCAAAGCTTTTATTCCATCGCCCAGCTGGCTCATGCCTATGGCATTTCTTATGAGCATGTCGATAATCCAAATAAGCCGGAATTTACAGATGCATTACAGCAGCGATCTACCGATCTCTTGATTTCCGTTGCGTGCCCTTACATATTGAAAGAAAAACTTCTGGGAATTCCGCCCCGCGGCTGCATCAACATTCATCATGCTCCTTTACCCCGATATAAAGGTATGATGCCTACGTTTTGGCAGCTCTATCATGGCGAGCAGCAGCTGGGTGTGACAATTCACTACATGGCCGCAAAGGTGGATGAAGGCGATGCGCTCTTGCAGGAGTCTTTGCCCGTGACTCCCGGCGAGTCGTTGCATACGCTTATCCGCCGCAGCAAGCGACATGGCGCGCACTGCATGGCCAAGGTTGTACGCAGCCTGCAGGCGAATTCAGCAGTAGCAACACAGATGGACCATGCACAGGGAAGCTACTTTACTTTCCCGCGTCGTGAAGAGGCGCAAGAATTCCGTCGGCGGGGGTTGCGCGCTATTTAGACGCAAGAACATCTATGCCAAGCCCGTTTAGCAGATCGACATTAAGGGCCCGCGGAAAAGTATTCTGGGCAGGCTTGCTGCGTGCTTCGGGCATGCTGTCGCTGGCCAGAAAATGGGTCCAGCGGCATGGCACAATCGTTCTTACATTCCATCGTGTTTTGACCGATTCTGAACTGCAACAGACTGCTTCGCTGGGCGGAATGATTGTTCGCCAGGGGACCTTTGCTGGCTTCTTAGAATACACATCGCAACACTGCAAATTTGCCAACCTGGATCAAGATCCCGAGTGGAATCCCGCAGGCAAGCTCAAGCTGGCTATCACCTTTGACGATGGATGGGCGGACAATGCAGAGTCGGTTTACCCAATTGCCTCCCAGCACCGTGTTCCGTTTGTCATTTTCATTGTGCCGGAAAGAACCGGTACAGCCCTTCCATTCTGGCCGGAGCGAACCGCCGCAGCGCTTGATCGTATTCCCTCCGTCAACGGTTCTCGGCGCGGTGCCTCTATTGGAGGGGCCATTGAAAAGCTAAAGGCACTGCCGGCGGTGGAACGCGAAAGCCGTATCAATCAAATACTGGGCCACGGCAGCGCTGTTGAGTCTTCTGCCGCAGTGGATAAGACGATGACATGGGAGCAGATTGCGGAACTTCACGCCAGCGGCGTGACATTTGGCTCACACACCAGCACGCATGAGATTCTTACCGTGATCCCTGCAGCCCAGGCCGAGCAGGAGATTGCATGCTCGCGCGAAGCCATTCAACAAAAGCTTGGAGGATCCTGCGATTTATTTTCGTATCCCAATGGAGACCACTCGGAGCAAGTTCGCAAACTAGTGGCGCAGGCGGGGTACAAGTTCGCTTTCTTGAATCAAGAACCTGGTGTCTGGACGCGTGATTGCAATCCTTTTCTTATTCCCCGCATCAACGTCTGCGAATACCATCTGGTCGATTCAAAAGGCAATTTTTCTCCGTTGATCTTTGACTATGCCGTGGTCTGGAGCGCAGCTAAAGGTTTGCTGTCACAGATGCTGTCAAAGCGCTTGAACAAATTTAAAAGAGGCGATCAGGTTCCCGGCAAGGCTTGGCATCCAGCCGAGATTAAGCCCATAGAAAAATCGTCTTCAGAAACGCGTTTCGCAGCAAAGAAATAAAGCTGCTTCTATCGCGTCTTATTTCTCTCCACCAGCAGATCATAATAAACCGCTATCAATTTCTGGATCATCACATCGGCGCTGAATCGCGTTTGGACGGACTTGCGTCCGTTTTCTCCTATCTCGGCGGCCCGCTCAGGATCGCGCAGCAGCGTTAGCAGTTTATCGGCCGCCGCCGCATCATTTTCAACCGATACCAGAAAGCCGTTCTCGCCATCAGTGATGGCCTCAGGGTTGCCGCCCACCCGCGTTACCACGGAAGGAATGCCGCATGCCATCGCTTCCAGCAGAGCATTGCTGAAGCCTTCACTACGTGAAAGCAGACAGAATGCATCACTCATCTTGAGCAGCGGAACAGGATCTCCCACAAAGCCCAGCAGCTTGACATTTTTCTCCAGACCCAGGGAAAGGATCATTGCCTGCATTTCTTCCGAGTAGTCGCGTTCATAAAGGCTGCCCGCAACTACAAAGACGGTATTCGGCAACTCTCGGCAGACACGTTGCGCTGTCCTTAGTAGTACATCTATGCCTTTGACCCTCCGGATGTTGGCCACACATGTGACAATGTGTGAGGCTTTGGCCCAATCGGCATCTGCAAAAGGGTTCTCGCATGAATTTCCAGCGACAATGTGCTTAAGATCAACTCCGTTATAAACAACCGTAATCTTATTTGGATTTATTCGGTCAGCATCAACCCAGAATCTTTTGACCTCTTCTGATACGGCAAGCACGCCGTCAGAAAGACGGTTGACCACGCGATATGCGAATGCATGTTTATTCTTGCGCAATATTCCCATGTCACGGCGGGAAGACAGCAGCAACGCGCCGCTCAGCTTGGCCACCAGCCCGCCCCACAAATTCGAACTTTCAAAATAGGTCTGAACGATATCTACCTTTTCCGTCCTGATAAGTTTTCGCAGCGCGACAGCTGCTTTCCAGGCATCCAGATGGAAAAAACGCTTCCAGGGAAAAACATATACAGGAACGGAAATGCCCTGTCGTATTTCAGGCTTGATGCGAAAGGTGGCAATCGAGCAGCGAACCAACTCGGGCGGCATCAACTGGACAACTTTGAGCAGGTTGGTTTCTCCGCCGCCCAGCGCCATCAAATGATCGATCAAGAACAGCACGTGCGGCGGTCGTACCTTGGCATCACCGATGGCAAGCTCTTGAGGCGAGGATTCGGTGCCCGATGAGATTGGGGATTGTGGTGGATCCAGGGCCCGAGTTGAAAATTGTTCCATACCTTCCATGCGAAAACCCAATCCATGCGGAACTCAACGAACCACTACCAAGGTACAAGGCTTAAGACCTTAAGAGTGCAATTTATAAGCCACGAAGCCTTAATCGCTGAAAAAGTTTGCATTTTGTCTCAAGATTAGGATTTTCTTCCTTTTCAGTGACTTAAGTGCTGAACCGGCCCGATTTGCGCGCTTGTCCGTTCCAGCTATCCATCGATTGTGGCACTTTACTGCAAGCTTTTGCACATTAACCTAAACTTTGCCCCATATGTGCTTGATTTTAGGGGAACTCCGTTGGCCCTGGCCGTGCATATATTGAAGTTACCCACGAAGCCAACAGTGCGCGATGATGTCGCCCTTCCGGGGCGCGCACTGTTTTGCGAATTACTTGAAGACGGATTGGACGGACGAACCATGGTGAAAAAATTTACCTACTCTATTATCGGAATCTTGTTGTTTTTACTGTCAGGGAGTTTGTTTTCCGGAGCCCTGGAATTTCACAATGTAATTTCTGAGCACATGCAGCGTATTGATTCATTTCCCGAGTCCGCATGGCTGATCGTTCTGGGATCACTTCTGATTTCCGGAGCAACCGTTCTGCGCCGCCGGCGTGCTGCCGCTCGTACCCGCTAAGACTCTCAAGGAGCAGCGCAATTGGTTCCCGTTGGTCCTTTAGAAAAAACGAAGCCCTCCGCGAGGAGGGCTTCTGTTATTTCACTGTCTTTTTCATCTTTGGCCTATGCGCCTGCTCTTGCCGTGTACTTGTAGTATCCATTTTCCGGTGTTTCTTCAGCAGCATTGAAAACCACTCCTGTGATCTTGCGTGGATCCACCTGGGCCAGCACTTTTGCTAATGACTCACGGGGTGTCTTGCGCGCACGCGCCACCACCATCACGCTCTCGCAAGATGCGGCGATCAATTCAAAATCGGCAAGATTCAAGGCCGGAGGCGAATCCACCAGGACCATGCGGAAAGATTCCGCCGCCCAACCCATGAACTCTTTCCAGCGCTGACCGGAAAACAACTCTGAAGGCGAGGCGTTCGTTTCGCCAGCCGGCAAAATGTGGAGTCCGGGAATATCTGTGCGTAGCACCGCGGATTGATACGAACAATCTCTTTCCAGAATCTCTGCCAATCCCGGTGATTCCGGATCGCCAGCCAGGATGGAAAGCCCGCGGGTACGCAGGTCGGCGTCAACCACCAGCACAGGCCAGTTTTCGATCTTGGCGTAACAAATGGCCAAATTAAAAATTGTCAGCGTCTTGCCTTCACCCTGAGCGGAGCTGGTTACTACCAGCGAACGCGCGCCGTTCCGCGTCTGCTGTTTCACCAGGCGGGTACGCAGCGTGCGATAGGCTTCCACCGCTGCCTGCATCGCCGGATTATATTGTGAAACCAGGAAAGACCTTTCTTCCGTCCGCGGAAGGCGGATGCTGCGGCAGTTTTCCAGCCGGGCGGACGCAACCTGGGAAGCAACGTCATTCGACTCTTGCAGCGGTTGCAGCAAGTGCTGAAGATCGATCTCGCCGGAATGCGAGGCTGCGGCGCCGTTGCTTTCCATGTGCTCCTTCAGCGAGCCGACCAGTTCTTGAATGTTGACGTTGGCCGTTGCCGGAGCGGATTCTGGCTTCCGTACAGTGCGAGTTTCATTAAAAAATTTGCTCATGCCGTCTTTGTTCCTGTCTGAACTTATTTCAGTCCGTGTTCGCTTGATGCTAAGAAGCTGTCTTGGCCAAACCTGTGGGCAAATTCGAGTTTCTTTCCTGCGCTACGGGCGCGGGCTGCTCCCAACCCATTTCCTCGGCCGCTTCAAGTACCGCATCGCTGCCAAGTTTTGTCAGCTGGCGCCGAAACCCAACGCCAAGAGTGTGGTCGCAAACCGAGTTGATCAGGCGCGGGACGCCATTTGTCAGGCGAAAAACTTCTTCCAGCGCTGGCGTGGTAAAAGGGCTTTCTCCCCGCAATCCGGCAACATGCAGCCGTTCCGCGATATATGCGCGGGTTTCAGTCAGAGTCAGCGCCCGAAGCTTGGTAACCACAGAAATCCGCTGCTTCAATGCCGCTAATTCAGGTCTCGCCAACAGCGGAAGAAGCTCCGGTTGGCCGCAAAGAATGATCTGCAGTACATTCACCGGGTAGTTATCCAGATTCATCAGCAGGCGTACTTCTTCAATAAGTTCCGGCGGCATCAGGTGCGCTTCGTCGATGATCACTACCACGGCGCTGTTGCTCTTGTGCGACGCCAGCAGCAATTCGTGCAAAGCCCGCAGGCGCGCTGGCTTCGTTGTGGCAGGCGTATGAATCTCTAACTCATCGAACAAGGCTTCAAACAGTTCGTCTGCGGTCAACGTTGGATTCACCACAAAGGCTGAGCGCAACGGACGTTCGCGCGTGGCTTCATGGGAAAGAATATGCTGGAGGCAATAAAGCAGAGTTGTCTTGCCGGTACCTATAGGGCCAATGGCCACCTGCAGTCCTTTGCGTCCCACTACCCCTTCCACCATAGCTCTCAGCGTGTTCCGATGAGGCTCCGCCAGATGAAGGAAGCGGGGATCCGGAGTGAGCCGGAACGGATCTTGTTTTAAGCCGTAAAACGTTAAATACATTGCCTGCTCTCAAGCGCGAATGATCCCCGTTAGCCCTGGGAACCTCGGCTGAATAACTTAGTGGCAAGTCGGCTGCCAAAGCCACTCAAGTAATGTTTTTTATAATCAGTTACTTACATGGAATTAAGTTGAATTTTGCGAAGTCGCTTTCATCCTTTGTGCAAGAGATTGCACATTTTGCAGCAGAATTTCCTTCAAGTTTAGGAGGACGCCTATCGGCTGCCGGCAGCAGTAGAGGGGATGGCAGGGGTGCAGGCGGCGGGTTTCGCTTTCGTCACCCAGGAGACCAGACCGTCAATACTGGCGTGAACCTGCTCGCAAATCCTTTCGGTAGCAGATTGATCCACGAGATAAGGATCGGCAATGGCAAGTACTTCTGGCGTGCCGAAGAGTCCGAGCAAGGTTGTGCGATCCGCAATCTCCGGAAATTCCTGGCGCACGCGATTGAGGTTCTCCAGGTCCATAGCAATCACCAGATCAGCGTTGGCCAGTTGGTTACGCGTGACGCGGGCAGAACGATGGCTGGAAAGATCGAGCCCGAATGAATTTCCGATCCGCAGGATCTTTTCTGGACAGCTTCGGCCAGTCTGATCATGGAATCCTGCTGAATCAATAGTTACGCCGCTCAGCCTTTGCTCTGCGAGAGCGGCTGCCAACGGGCTGCGGCAGATGTTGCCGTAACACACAAAGACAATCTTGCCTGGCCCGCCTGCGACTTTTAGCCGGCGCAACAAGGCTACATGACCTTGCAGCAATCTACGTTTGACTTGCCAGTCTTTGATCTTGCGGTATACCGGACGCATCTGGTCCATTACAGCCAGTGCCAGTGTCCGCCGTGCGATCCCAAGATCGCGCCAGTCAAAGTGGTCCCAGCTTTCGCGTCCGCTTAAGGGTCGTAGAAGCTCCAGAAAAGAGAAAGCTCGAGAGCGTGTGTGCAGCAACGGATCTCTGTGGTCTGCCCGGAGATTGCATTTGAGCCAGTCCACATCGGTACGCAGGTCACGCGTGTAGTAAGGGACTTTGTACTTTGGTTGCGTAGCCGGTTCGTTGCCACTGGCAATTTGCAGCAGCCCCAGCGGGAAATCCACGCCGGCATCAATGGAAAGAGCCAGAGATCCCCAGAGACGCGGGTTAATCTCCATCAACCAGTATTGGCCGTTGGCGTTCATTTTGAATTCCACCATAGCCACGCCGTGCCAGTTTAGTGTTGCTAGAAGGTTTTCGGCGTCACGCAGCATTGCAGCAGGTGGATCAATGGAACGGCGGTATGAGCTGGCTCCGCCGGTAAGCGGATATTCATGCACCCGTTCATGCGCGAAGTGCCAGATTTTTTTGCCGCGATTGAAAAGAAACTCAATGCCAATACCGCGGCCAGAAACATATTCCTGCTGCTGGACAGCAGTAAGTTGAAGCCAGCGCCGCAATTGCTCCTGCCGTTCTGATTCGTTTTTCACGACGGCCACGGCGAGCGTCCGTAGCTCGCCATCGACCATTACTTTGCTGTGCGTCGGCTTCAGCACTACCGGGAACTGTTGTACCTGGCCGATTTCCCTCAGAGTTGAAAGCAAAACTCCGCCGGGCGCCGGAACCCCCAGTTGGTGCGCCAATTGCCATGTCTTTTCTTTGTCCAGTGCAATCTCAAGTGCTTTGTCGCCAGCGATGACGGCCTTGCGGCGAAGAGGATCGTCTTTGCTCAACTGGCGCAGACTCAAAAGGGATGTTTCAGTCGCGGGTACTATCAACGAGTAATTGCGAAGCTTATCCTGCTCGCGCAGCCATGCCTGGAAGTCTGCCGCGTGTTCTTGAGAAGGCTGCTGCAATTTGCGCGAGACGTAGCGTGAATGCATGGCCAGGCAGTCTTGGGCTTCCGCCGCAAGGTCCACCCGCACGCCGGCCCGGGCCAGGCTTTGCAGGGTTTCAAGCGCCGCGCGGCTATGTCCATCTAGAACCAGTACAGTTATTTCGCTCATGCTTCTGGCCTGTGCAGCCGCCATGCTGTTAGCGCGGCACTTTCCGCGCTGGGAATTCGAGGCAATCGGTGAAGGTCAATTCCCTCGCTGCCATCGATGACACCGCTTTCAGTGGTTACTGCCGCACGATACGTTTTTTGAACTAGCTGATAAGCTCGTTTGTCGTAAGCACCATTGGGATAGCAGAAGAAATCTACTTTCCGCTGCAGCTGCTGTTCCAGACATCGGCGGCTTTCCAAGATTTCCGATTCGATTTCCTCTGCGTTCAACATAGTCAAGATGGGATGGCTTAGCGTATGCGACCCCACCGTGATGAGATCGCGATCCAGGGAACGCAACTCATTCCAATCCATGATGTCAAAAGCTTCGCGCTGAGCGTTTGTCGGCTGGAAGTCCGTAGTGGCTTGTTTGATGGTTGCTTCGGCCTCGCGGCGTTGTTGCAGCCGCAGTTTCTTCATCCACTCGATGATTGCATCAACCGAGGTACCAGGCGACAGAAGCTTCATGCGAAGCTCGGCTAAGTCGGGGGCGGCCAGTGTCTGCAGACGGCACCGCATTTCGTGGTTCCAAAGCCACTCTCCCGATTCAACCAACGCCGGACAGACAAACATCGTCGCCGGTACCTGCAATTCACGCAAAATGGGATAAACCACTGTCAGGTTGTTACGCAAGCCGTCATCGAAAGTCAAAACAATTTCATGGGCGGGCGGCAAAGAGCCATTCGTTAGCCGATCCAACATAGCTTCCAATGACACGATCTTGAAATGCCGGACGAGATAACGCAGTTGCTCCGCCAGTGCCTGCGCGCCTTGCGGCGCAACGCCGTGGTACATCAGGATGCGTCCGCAGCCCTGGTGCCGCGCAATGACCGACGAGAGTCCGCTACGGAATGAGAGGGCGTGTCCAAACGACTTCAATTCGGTCGCAACTGACAAAAAATTAGCTCCATTAGCGCCGTGGTCCCAAGGCGCACGATCGCAGGGATTAACCAAAGATAAGAGCAGTTCGCTTGCCGTTTGGTATCGCTGGGGAGGAATCAACTAAGCACGATATAGCGTATGGTTGTGCGCTTGTTTCCACCAACTTAGCCGCATTTGCCATTTTCCGGCCAGGATGCCAACCGATCAGGAAAGACAATGAGATTGCTCACCATGTGCAATATTTTTCACACCTGCTGAATTAGTTCTGCAAATTCCACCGTAACCTGTTGCTTTCACAGAGACTTCGACAAGACTCCAACGGCATCCGCGTTGCACTATCCGATGCCAATAGCCAAGTTGCGCCTGAAAGGTGCCCAGGAATGAGGATTGGTTGAAGAAGCAGGAGCAAAATCCGAAAGAAATGACCCATATTCTCAGCGTGGACGTGGAGGACTATTTCCAGGTTGAGGCATTTGCCGGATCGGTTGACCGAAAGGGCTGGCACAGTTGGCCTTCACGGGTGGTGACTAATACGCACCGGGTGTTGGATCTTTTCGACCAACACAATGCTAAGGGAACATTTTTCTTTGTAGGCTGGATTGCCGAGCGATTTCCGCACCTGGTACGTGAGGTCCAGTCTCGCGGACATGAGCTTGCCTGCCATAGCTACTGGCACAGAACGGTATACAGCCTTACGCCGGATGAGTTTCGTGAGGACACGCGGCAGGCAAAACAGGTGATTGAAGACGCATCGGGTGCTGGAATCACTGGTTATAGAGCCCCGAGCTGGTCGATTACGAAATCTTGTCTCTGGGCGCTGGATATTCTGGCGGAAGAGGGATTTACGTACGACTCCAGCATTTATCCCATTCATCATGATCTGTACGGGGTGCCCGGCGCGCAACGGTTTCCCTACAAGCACGCGTGTGCGAACGGGCTGGAGCTTCAGGAGTTTCCTCCCGCAACCCTTCGTTTTCTTGGTACAAACTTTCCCACTGCGGGTGGTGGATATCTTCGGGTTTTCCCGGCGGCGTTTACCGAGCTTGCATTTCGCACGTTTGAAAAGAAATATAGGGAGCGAGTTGTCGTTTACCTGCATCCATGGGAACTCGATCCGGAACAGCCGCGAATCCCAGGCCCGATGAAATCACGCCTGCGTCATTACACAAACCTCAAACACATGCATGCCAAGCTGAATACGGTTTTGATCCGGCACAAATTTCAGCCCTTTAAAGACGTGATGGCCGCCGAGGCCGTGGAAAAACAGCGTGGCCGCCATTCTGGCGGCGTATCGATCGATAAAGAACTGAATGAACCGATTGACGCGGTAGTGGAAATTGCAAACGGTGGAAGATGACGGAGCACTCTGCCAATCGCAATATGGTCCTTGCTTACCATGAGGTGATGCCTGAATCGAATTATGCTTACTGCGTAACGTCAGCGGCATTTGCTGAACAACTACGCTTGCTCGATTCACTCAAGAACAGCAAGTCGCTTAATGCCGCGATCGCTTTTGATGATGGTGAGCAATCGCAATTTCATAACGCCCTGCCATTATTGGCTCAACACGGATTCAAGGCCACATGCTTTGTCACTCCAGGCCTGATCGGCACAGCAGCAAAATTTCTCAGTTGGGATGACTTAAGGGCATTGCAGGCGGCGGGGCATTCCGTTCAGTCGCATGGCTGGTCGCATAAGTTTCTTACGTTTTGTTCTGAAGCGGAACTCGCTCACGAGCTGCAAGCTTCTAGGCAATCCCTCGAGGATAACCTTGGCAGTGCTGTTGAAGAAATATCAGTTCCTGGCGGTCGCTGGAATAGGCGAGTGATTCTTGCCTGTGCTGCGGCGGGATACCGGCGCGTTTACGTTTCCGAGCCCTGGATTCAGACAAGAATCGACCGTGTGGAGGTAGTTGGCCGCTTTATGGTTCGCCAGAACACAACCCTAGCCCAATTAGAAAAGATTGTAAGCAAAGATCCAAGCGCACTGCGCAAATTGCGCCTGCGCTCACAGCTCAGAGAAGGCCTTGTAGGACTGTTGGGCGACAGCCTATACCACAAGCTCTGGTGCCGGTTGACTGGATACAACGATTTTGAAACGGCCCGCCAGCAGGGCATACATTCCTAATGGAAAAAGAGATGAAACGCGTAAAGGTTTTACAACTCATCAGCAGCGGCGGCTATTACGGCGCAGAAAACATGCTGCTGAACCTCTGCGCGAGCCAGCAGAAAGCCGGTTGCCAGAACAGCCTTGTGCTCTTTTATAACGTGCATGCGCCCAACGTTGAATTCTATGAGCGGGCACGACGTCGCGGCCTGAGCGTACGAATGGTGCATTGCCAGGGCAGAGCAGATTTGAGTGCTGTCCGCCAGATTGAAGAATACATAGAGGAAGATGGCATTGATTTGCTCCACACGCATGGTTATAAAGCCGATCTTTACGGCTACATCGCCGCGCGGCGTTCGCGTAAACCCATTGTTGCAACCTGCCATAACTGGGTCGGAGGCACCGCTGCTTTAGGAATCTACAATCATCTGGATCGCATGGCGCTCAAGAGATTTCATGCTCTGGCGGCAGTCTCGGATTCGGTGGCGCAACGCCTGCTCGACTCCGGTGTTTCCGCCAAAAAGATCAGGACTATAGCGAACGGAATCGATGTACAGAACTTCGAGCGTGCGCACCCTTTGCCTGCCCTGGACTTTGATGGAAACAAAGTGATTGGAATGGTGGCCCGGCTTGATCTTCAAAAAGGCTTTGAGTATCTGTTGCGAGCTGCTCGTGATCTTTGCGTCGCTTTTCCCGCATTGAAAATTGTCATGGTGGGTGATGGATCGGATCGCCAGGCGATTGAAGAAATGATCCAACGCTTCGGCTTGCTGTCCAATGTAATTCTCGCCGGCCAGCACTCTGATATGCCGGGTATTTATGCCGCCATGGATATCTTTGTTCTTCCGTCGCTCAATGAAGGATTGCCGATGACCATCCTCGAAGCGATGGCCGCTTCAAGGCCGGTGATCGCAACCAGGGTTGGCGCAATTCCAAGTGTGATTAAGGATGGAGAAACCGGGCTGCTAGTGGAACCCGGGGACACTCAGAGTTTGCGCAGCGCAGTCGCGCGCCTGCTTTCGCAGCCTGATCTTTGCCGCCGCATCGGCGCCGCCGGACATAACTGGGTGAGCCGCAATTACACCTCTGAAGCCATGGCTCTGAAGTATCGCCAGATGTACGACGATGTCCTGGGTACTCCGGCGATTACTACGGTCCATACACCAGCGCTGGATAACAGGAACGCTGATGCGAGGCGCGCGTGAGCCCGCTTGAACAGGCCGTGCCCTCGACGAGCATTAAGCATTCTGTATCAACATCGGTAGTAAGTATTTCCATCATCATCCCGGCGCTGAATGAAGAAAAGATGATTGGCCGCTGTCTGGAATCGCTGACGCGGCTGGCCTTTGCCCGTGATCGATTCGAGGTATTGGTGGTGGACAACGGATCTCGCGACAAGACGCTCACCATCGCCGATTCATTCAAAGATCGCCTGAACCTGAAAGTGCTGCAACAGACGGGTGTTCGCATTTCTGCGCTGCGCAACATGGGCGCCCATGCCGCAGCGGGCGCTATCGTGGCGTTTCTGGATGCAGATTGTCTGGTTCCGGCAGACTGGCTGGATCGAATTTTTACACTCGCGCCGACCGACGGCGCAGGCGTTCTGGGTGCGCACTACCTGCTTCCGGAAAACTCATCGTGGGTGGGAAGAACCTGGCATCGCTATCAGGAAGCTTCCAAATCAGGTGAAGTGTCCCATGTTCCCGCAGGGGACCTGATCATGCGCCGCGAAGATTTTTTGAAACTTGGCGGCTTTGACGAAACGATTCAGACGAATGAAGATTATGAGCTTTGTGACCGTGCGCGAAAAGCGGGCATGCACGTTCGCGCTTTTCCGCAGATCGGCGTCATTCATCTTGGGACAGCACAAAGCTTGCGGGTGTTTTTCCGCAAACAGGCGTGGCACGGGACGCATGTGATCAAAGTGTTCTTCCGTGATCCGCTGAAATCACACAATCGCAAAGCCGTGTTCTTTGCCGCGTACGCTTTGCTCGGCCTCTTGGCTGTGGCGGTCGGCTTAGTATGGACCATTGGATGGCGTGGGTCTTGGTTATTGCCTATGACAGGGTTTGCAGCATTGTGCCTGCCGCCTTTGGTTTTGGCGGTTAGGCAAGTGCTAAGCAGCCGGCGATATTCTGATTTCTTTCCTCTGTTCGCGCTCTACCTGACCTACGGAATCGCCCGCGCCAAAGCGCTCATAAGCATCAAGAACTTTATCTAGATCCTCTGATTAGTGGACAGCAGCCCGGACGTTCGTCGGTGGATTCGGTCTGGTTGCCGTTCCGGAGAAAAACTCATAAGCGCCGAGGTCGAATCCTGCTCCCTGGGCGCGCAGCACTCCATCTTTGTCTGTATCGATGGTTGGCCCGGGATTCGGTTCAAAAGGATTATTGGGCACAATCGTCAGTCCTGTGTTGATGGCCGGACTACCCGAGACGATGTGGTAATCGCCAATCGCGCGGTTTGCCAATAAAGGATCCGCATTGAAGTTGTTGGTGGTCTGCGCCGGCCCTGTACCAACTCCAAACCAGAGATTTTTATCTCCTGTGATCTGGGCCAGGCTACCGTCAATATAAATTTCTCCCGGCAGCTGGTAAGCGACATTGTTGCGCAAGTGCATGATCAGTGTTGCCGGGCCGCCACCTACGCCAAAAGCTCCGCGAGATCCGCTGGCATTGGCTGAATTGTTGGCAGCGCAATCAGAAAGAGTGTTGTTGAATACCTCCACTGAGCCGGTCCCGACTACGCCATTGTTGGTAATGCCTGCAACATAGATGCAAGAGAATGCCGCGCCCAGTTGCAGGGGATCCATGCGGCCAACGTTGTAAATGACATTGTTGTAAGCCTCCACAGGGCCTTTGGAAGGATCAACAGTCGCAAAGTTGATGCCATTGCAATTGTCGCCATGGATCAGGTTGTCATGCACGTGGAGATCGAATTGATTAAAGCCGGTGGTGTCTGCGGCGCCGCAGCTTGGGGTGCAAAGCGGCGATGAATGGAATTGCAGCGCGCGGCAGGTGAAGTTATCGTGAATATGGTTCCAGCCAACGTCTACATGGTTGGAGTCAGTGCTGAAATAGACCGCATGATAAAACTTTGAGGAAGTGGGATTGATGCCGGCATTATGTACGTCATTGCCGTAAAATTTTGCCTGGTTGCCCTCACTCATTTCAAAGCAGCCCACCTGATCGTCAGCCCCAGGACATTGCATTTCATTTCCGATGATCCGCCAACCCGTGCCACCGATATCCATAGCTTGCGTTCCGCCAATAATGTGCAGCTGCGAGATGACCCAAAAATCTTCATTGGCGCCGATGTTCGGCGTGCGGATTCCGTAATGCAGACCGCCTGCCACTCCCACAGTCACAGTCGCGTTAGGGTACGCAATTAATGCTTTCGGCGCGGCGGCCGTGCCGGAGTTGCTGGCGCCGTTGTTATCCATGCTCAGGTAAGCCGTGAAATTGTCCTGCGATGTTTGCGAAACTCCGTCTTCAATATATGCCGTATCGCCTGCGGCAATGGCGTTTTTGGCTTTTGGAATTGTCTTCCATGGCGACGCAAAGCTGCCTGTGTTGGCGTCATTGCCAGTAGTGGCGACAAAAAATATGTTGCCAGCACGTACCGTGAACGGCAAACCATTACTCGCGCCGGTTCCCGGCACGTTTACGACAATGCTTCCCGTTTTTGCCGCAGCTCCAAGTTGAAAAATGATCTTGCCATCGGACCAGAGAGGATAGCTCGCGGCAACACCTCCGCCAACCGTGACCGTCCCAGTTCCTTGCGTGGCCCCAAAGCCTTTGCCCCAGATCGTGACCCATACGCCATTGTTGTTCTGGCCGCCAGTATTCGGCCCGCTCTCCAGGTCAGAGAAAAAGATGCGGGGCGCGATTTGCGCAGACATGCATGCCGCAGACAAAAACAAGGACAAGATTGAAACGATTTTTAAAAATCTAAGCATTGCAACTCCAACTTAATATCTTCAGTGGCGAGCGAGAGTGTCGCGTCGCATTTAGGGCACCGGAATTGTCACAGCGACCTGCGTGGACGCCGCGCTCTCTGCGCCGCTGGTATCCACAGAGGTGACCACATAAAAGTACTGCTTGCCTGAAACGGGGGTGGTATCGGTAAAAAGCAGTGCCGAGGCTCCGAGCGCCGGAGAAATCTTGGTATAAGGCCCTCCGCTTACCGTGCTGCGATAGACGTTGTACCCTTGCAGCGCGGCGGAGATGCTTGCATCCCAGGCGATATCCACTGAATGAGCAAGCGGCGCGACCCCCGTACCCGAAAGAGGAATGGAGAGTAAGCTTGTTCCGTTACTCATCAGGGCCAGACTGCCATTCACCGTTCCTGCCGCGCCCGGATTGAACACAACCGGAACGTTGACGCTTTGCGCCGGATTCAGATTGATCGGCGTGGTGATACCAACTGAAAATCCGGAGCCAACAATCGTGTCCTGCGTAATGGCGACAACAACATTCCCGGTATTGGTAATTTTTGTGGTCTGAGTTGTCGGAGTGTTCAGCGCCTGCGTGCCAAATCCAAGGCTGCTGGGGGTCGCAGAAAGACTGGCTGAGGATGGTACCGGTGTAGGCGTGGGTGAAGGAGCGGGAGTGGGTGTAGGGGAACCCGAGCCACCGGCGGATTGTGCGCCGCCTCCTCCACAACCGATCGCGCTCATCACACAGATGAGTAACACAAGGAGAAGACCGGCATGAACCACCTGATTTATTTTGTTGCGCACAGCAACTCCTTCTTTCCGGAGAAAGGGTTCAGACTCTTTTCAAACAGGGTCTAAAACTCCTTATCACTTCAGCATGTTGGTGTTTACGTCTCAAGGAATAAGTGCCTGCGCGCGAGTCGTTCGACCATGCACTACGCATGTATGGTCCACTGGACTTCCAGTGATGCGCTTCGCGCAGACTGCCCTAATCTCTTGTTAATGCTTGGCCAGAAAAACCAAAGTTCCCGGAAGGAAAAACTAATGAGGGTACTGCTCAGATGTCTCAATCGATTTGCAAGAATGTGGCCACAGATCCGGAAGCTTGAAAATGCTGGAATTTAGCGGGTATTCAGGACGCACATCAAGAGGAGGGAGGAATCAAAAGTGTAAATTGTTCCGGTGACGCAAGAGAGAAGATGTAATTTCGAGATCGGTGGTTTAACTGACGTAAGAAATTGCGTAGTGTGCAATAAATTGCACACTACAAAAGGCTACGCGACGCGAGTCATCTCAAGTCGAAATACGCTTTGGCCAAAATAAGACAGCATTTTGGGAATCGAAGTGAGTCTGGCGTATCGGAGCAGCTTGCCGCTGGCCCAGGTAATATGGGGCTCGTTAAAGCCGCAGCCGCTCAGCAGTTTCGCCCAGAACTCCGGCTGTTGATGTTTAAACCATTCGATGTTGGGCGTTAAAGGGTTTCGCATTCCCATGTCGCCAAACACATTGTGTCGTGCCGCGTCCATGATAATGAGCTTGCCTCCCGGTCTCATCATCGCGCCAATGTTCCGGAAAATGTTCTGGTACTCGCGGACCGCATCAGTCGAATCGAGCAGAGCGACGCAGCTCTTTTCGTCCAGATGGTTAATAGAAGCCACGGATAGCACAATGTCAAAGTAGTTCTTGGGACCATGAAAATCCTGGACAGTGTGCGGAAGAATTGTTGCTTGCGGCAAGTCGAGTTTTGCTGCCATCAGCTTAAAAGCCTTGTGGCATTCGCTGGAGTCGTAACAGCCTTCAGCCATCGGTTCCAGACCCACTGTTTCAGCGCCATGAAGAGCTGCCCACAGGCACAGCATTCCCTTGCCGCATCCGATTTCAAGCATTGTCTTGTCGCGGAAATCTATATCGCGAAAAAGCTGCTTTGCGAACCGCGCGAAATCGAAGCCATGGTTCCATAACCCCATTTCCTGGCCAAGCTTTCTTAGGCGCTCAGCGGGAGAGGCAATTGTTGGCTCGGTTGGAACGCTCTGATAAATGGTTGACATGTTTACTCCGATTGAAAGTTTTGTCGCGACGGTTCAGCCGCGCGAAACGTTGCATTGCCACGCACCACATCTACGACGCTTGCCGGCAGCTTGCGTTTTAGCCATGCTTTGATTCCGCGCTTTTGCTTTTGCACTTGAAGATAAAGACGAGCAAGCTTTGAGGGTCCTGCAATGAATAAGTTGAGATAATTTTCCTGGTGCGCTCCGAACTTCGACTTGTACGGGTCTGCTCCTCCAAGAAAGTCATAGCGTCTGGCGCCTGTGCCAATCATCTCTTCCAGCAGATGTGCCTTTAATGCGTAACCGATCTTTTCTGCCGCATATTTGGGATGAAAGCCTTCCTGAAGAAGGGAGACTGTATCGTTATAGCGAAAACAAAACTGGGCCCCTACCGTTTCGCCGTTCAGTTCCAGTAGCCAGAATTCAAGCCACCCGCTCTGCAGGAATGCCGCGGCCATTTGATAGTAGAAGCCGCGCCGCTCATTGCCGGCAAATGCGCCGGTCTCACCGCGACGAGTCCACCGCATTTGATGCAGGTCAAACAGTGTGTCCAGTTGTGCTTTGAGGTCGCCTGGATTTTCGCACCGCGAAAATTTAACCGTGAAGCGTGATTGCAGGCGTTTGGGATAACGCGTGAGCAGCGGACGGAATGACGGTTCCAGCGCGTTTAGATACTGTGGCCATGCAGCCGGCAAATCGATAACAAAGTTCGGCGTGAGTGTGGTATCTACGCTCCATTGGGCTTCATGCAGCCGCGTGCCAAGCCGCTTTGCCACGAGCGAAACCTGCGGAAGCGTCTCCAACGCACAGATGTCCCAATCTTTCTGTTTGTCGAGCCATGCGACGAATGCTTCGGCGCAGGCCTCTTCGCTGCCGGGCGACGTAATGAAATCGAGCGCGTCAGAATCTCCTGATCCCGCACCGACCATTCGCAACGTGGTGAGCGTACGCCCGAAAAAAGAGTTTTGCTCACTATAAAGAGGAGCAATGCCAAGCGTACAGCCTTGCGCATCAGCGAAGACCAGACCGAGCAATTCCTTGTCCCTGGCAAATGCCTGCCACCAGGCTGCAAGCCATTCCGGGGTTTGAAATATGGAGGACGTTGGATTTGCCTGCAGCAGGCAATTCCAGCTTTCGCGAAACTGCTCCAATTCTTCCCAGGTATGGCATATGCGAATTGTGCATTCTTCTGCCGTAGGGCGGGATTTGAGCGGGAGCGCCGTTTCTGTCTGTGCAGCGAGCATGGATTTGCATCAGGAGAAAAGTGCAAGTGGACTGCCAACCCATCCGGATCTTACAGAGGATAAGTATAAGTAAATAAAGTAATTATATGCAGCCATACCGGCAATCTTGGCAAGAAATGGGCCAGCAATATGAAATCATTTGCATATTCGTGACAAACCAAAGGCTTGTGATAAGTGCAAAATTTTGAATTTCCAATCTTTCTCCTTGCAAATGATTTACATATTGCCTATAGTACATTGTACTTAAGGACAATATGTAAATTGGCCAAGTGGACGATTGCCAATGGTTTTCAGCAAGCCCCCTAGGATCAATTCCTGCAAGTCAGGAAAAAATTCTTCGGCTGAAAACTGATGGTATTTCGACGGAACCGGACACCTGGAAGGGGTTAGAAATTGCAGATCGACTTATCTCGATTTAGCTTGCCTTGCATTGGGCTCGAATCCTGTGCAGTGCTGCTGAAAGAGGTCTTCCAGTCGGGCGTTCTTGAAACTGCGCGGCATGTCCTGCCGCAACGGTTTTACAACTGCCTTCGCTTCCATTCCACTTCAGATGTTTGCTGTTTTATGCATTGAGCAACTCCGAGCTTTTGCTCGAGCGCAAACTTTAACGCATAAAGCGCAAAAAATTGATTGCAAGTCACTGCATATAGTGACAGGTGTCACAGGTAAATCGAGAGCTGGATACTTATGATCGATTTTTTGGCCTGAGGCACGGACCCATGGGCCGTTTGGCCGTAACACACGGCTGGGCCGGCGGATATGAGGAGTGATGGAAAAAGAACAGATGAATACCAACACCGAATGTCCGGTATGTCACAGCCTTATTCATTCCACACTGCATTCGTCTCTTTGCTCTGATAGCGAAATTGTGGAGGTGATTCCTCCTGAACGCCGCAAACGTCAGCTACGTTGCGGACATGAAGAAGTTGAGCCATCGGCATTTCCTCTGGTTTCTGCCGCACACGAATTTAAAACCCCGCTGGTGGTCATGCTTGGTTATACAGACCTTTTGCTGAATGGCCATCTGGGAGCAGTGAATCAAAGACAGAAACAAGTGCTGGGAGAAATACAGGAAGGCGCACAGCGCCTGCAAAAATTGATTCAAGACCTTTTGCTGCTTCAGGAACTCAAAGCAGGCCGGGTGATGGCCCAGAACCAGGAATCTACCAGCGTGGATGAAAGTGTAAGCGAGATTTTTAACTACTGGTCTCCCACAGCCACGCAAAAGCGGATCAGGTATCAATTTTATCCATCGGAAGGCAATGAGAGGGTCCGGGTCGAGCCGCTCAAGCTCCAGCATATTATTTCCAATCTGATTGAAAATGCTCTGAAGCATACGCCCGCACAAGGGCAGGTGACGGTGAGCGTTACCCCTTGTTTCTGGGAGAGGCGGAAGGCACAGAGCGAATTTCTGTTCAACATGGAACGGAAAGAAACCCGCAAGGTGGAAAACGCTATTCGAATTGACGTAAGTGATACCGGACGCGGCATCGCGCCGGAGCATCACGACGAAATTTTTGGAGACTTTGTGCAGTTGCCGGGCGGATCCGCTCGCGGCACCGGGTTAGGTCTGGCCATCGCCCGGCGCCTGGTGGAAGCGCACGGCGGGGTCATCTGGGTTGAAAGTGAAGTCGGTAGAGGAAGCAAGTTTTCATTGTTGTTGTCCCAGGCCAAACAGGAGGCCAATTGAGCGCGCCAAACATATTACTCGTCGACGATGAGCCGAGTGTCCTTCGTTACACCAAGACTCTGCTTGAAATTGAGAACTATCACGTGGAAACCGCAGCTAGCGGTGAAGAAGCGTTGCAGCGCATGACGCGGGGACCTGCTCCGAATTTGCTCATCCTGGACATGGTGATGCCGGGAATGAATGGGCTGCAAACACTGGAGAACTGCAAAAAAATTCACCCTGAGCAGAAAGTCATGATGATCTCCTGTGTGAACGATACCAATCAGGTTGTGGAGGCGATCAAGCTGGGAGCGTCCGATTACGTGACGAAACCATTTTTATCGCAGCACTTTCAGGGAGCAATTCGCAAAGTCCTGAACACCGCCATGTTGAACAGTCCACCGCCTGCGCAGGCTCCGGTAAAAGGCTCTGAGTTGGTTGACAACCTTGACGAGGATTTCTTTTTTCTGGCCGCAAGTCCGGCCATGAAACAGATTCGCTCACAGGCTGCACTGATCGCCAAGGTGAATGTGCCGGTTCTTTTGCTGGGTGAAAGCGGCGTGGGCAAGGAAATTTTGGCGCGCCTGATTCATAAAATGTCGATCCGGGCCCACCGCCCCATGGCGAAAGTGAACTGCGCGGCGTTGCCGGCTGACTTGCTGGAAAGTGAGCTTTTTGGCTATGAAGCAGGAGCCTTTACCGGCGCGAACAAGTCCAAGCCAGGCAAGTTTGAGATGGCGCATAAGGGAACGATTCTTTTGGATGAAATTGGAGAAATGAGCGCAGCGTTGCAAGCCAAGCTGCTGCATGTTCTTCAAGACGGCACGTTCTCTCGTTTGGGTGGGCGCGTCAATGTTACAGTCGATGCCCGTGTTTTGGCCGCAACCAATATCGACGTGAAGAAAGCAATTGCCGAGCGCCGTCTCCGGGAAGATCTTTACTATCGGCTGAACGCGTTTACCATTACCGTGCCGCCTTTGCGTGAACGGCGTGAGGAAATCCCGATCCTGCTGCGCTATTACATGAATAACCTTGCCCGCCAGTTCGGCAAGAATACGTTGCCCATCTCAGAAAAGCTGCTACAGGAATGCATGCGCTACGCATGGCCCGGCAATCTGCGCGAGTTGGGAAACCTGGTAAAACGTTACCTGGTGCTGGAAGACGAAAATCAGGTATTGGATGAGTTGCAGACCAAGAGTAAGGATGGAAGCATTGAGGATGGCGCATCGTCATCCGGACACGGCGGCCTGAAAGCCCTGGTACGCAGCCTGAAAGACGATGCGGAAGCCAAAGAGATCCAGCGTGCCCTGGACGGTTCAAATTGGAACCGCAAAGTGGCCGCCGTGGATTTGAATATCAGCTATAAGGCGTTGTTGTATAAGATTAAGCAGCATGGCTTGTCTCCTGCAGGGAGCCGCGAATTCGGCCTGCGCGCCAAAGTCAATTAAAAAGTTTCCGATCAGCGAAAACATGCTGCTGCGGCTGACGTGAGGGTCCATATATAGATGGCGAAATATCTGGTAACCGGCATTGCGGGTTTCATAGGTTCTTCGATTGCTCATGAGTTGGTCAGCCGTGGAGAGACGGTAAGAGGGCTGGATGATTTTTCCACTGGAAAAAAGGAAAACATCGCTGATATTCAGCGTGATATCGACTTCCGGCACGTCAGTCTGTTGGACAATCCCGGATTGGCCTCGGCATGCGACGGAATAGATTTTGTTATTCACCAGGCAGCGCTGCCTTCAGTGCCAAAATCAGTGGTCGAGCCTGAACTGACGCATGCGGTCAACGTAAACGGCACGTTGAATCTTCTGCTTGCCGCGCGTGACGCTGGCGCAAAGCGTGTGGTGTATGCCGCTTCTTCTTCAGCGTATGGCGAAAGCGAAGTTTTGCCCAAAAGGGAAGACATGCTTCCGCGGCCTATCTCGCCTTATGCGGTGCAGAAACTTACCGGCGAATATTATCTGCAGACGTTCTCAAAAGTGTATGGGCTTGAGACCGTGAGCCTGCGTTACTTCAACATTTTTGGTCCGCGCCAGGATGCGAACTCACAGTATTCCGGCGTGCTGGCCAAATTTATTACCCAAATGCAACTCGGAGAGTCGCCCACAATTTTTGGCGATGGCGAACAGAGCCGCGATTTCACTTTTGTTGCCAACGCGGTGCAGGCCAATCTGAAGGCTTGCGTCGCGCCGGCGAATGATGTGTCAGGCCGCGTTTTCAACATCGCCACTGGCACAAGATTTTCATTGAATCAAATCTTTGAAATGCTGGGCAGGATCATTGGTTTCAACGGCCCTGCCCAATACGCGCCGCCACGCACAGGTGACGTGAAGCATTCATTGGCTGACATTACGCTGGCGCAGAAATATCTGGGCTATTCACCCGAGATTGGTTTTGAAGAAGGTCTGAAACGCACAGTGAAGTGGTACGAAGAACAACGCACAATCCAGACCGGGCCGGGTGTCCTTGCCGGGCAGCGTTAATCGGTGGCACGTTCTTTTTTTTCTGAAAGATTAGCTATTCGCCAGTGGAGCCTGCCCGCGATGCAACTGGTCGCCGTATTGCCCATTCCGTCATAGCGTTATCCTCCGGGCCCACGTAGCGCAGGAAATGCGGTTTGCCGCGTCTCTGCCAATAGTGCGATTGGTACGATGACACTTTCACGCCGGAGCGCAGGGCGCTCAAAAAAGTCGTCTCTTCCGGATCAACGACAATTCCCACATGACCGCGCCACACGATCAGGTCACCCGGTCTTGGATGGGCTACGCGCTTGAAACCATCCATTCCTTCATACAAAGTCTTGGAGGGGGCATATCCGTAATACAAACCGGCTTGTTCGTATAAATATTGGACAAAGTGCGAGCAATCCAACTCGGTTTCATGTATCTGCTGGCCTAGACGTAAAAGGAGACTCTTTGCGTCAAGTTGATTTTGGGGAAGGTCAGAACTGTCTGTGCCGGCTGAAAATTTGGTGAGTGCGGGCTTAATTTCATCTTGCGCTTTTACCAGTTTGGCCCCGCAGAAGCTGAGCGAGACTAAGAGGATCGAGAGGGCCGCTGGTGTATGGAATCTACGCATAGACATACCGGTTAGCGGTACCTATACTTCGATGCGGTCTTTTTGCAATCCAGAGCTGGATTTCTTGAATGCTTTTATTTTCGGAGGATGCAAAGATCCCCGTTAAGGATGGCTACGCGTGGTTGAGTTGGGAGATCAGTTGAGTTTGGAAATCGAACGATAGGCTTTATCAAATTCCGATTTCAAATATTCATTGGGAGAGGCAATCCCGGAAACCACTTGTCTTGCCCATTCAAAGTACTGCTGCTTTCTTTCCCGACTCCAGCCCATGGGCGGGCTGGAAATAATGGCGCGGAGATTTGAAATCTTATCGGCCAGCTTGAGTGTTTGCGCGCGTGGGGATTTCTCGGGCGTATGCTCTACTTGTAACTGCTTTCTGGTCTCTTTCGGCAGCGATTTATCGTCTGTAACCTCGGCCACAAGCCCGGCAACGTCTTTTCCAAACCGCTGCTCCAGTTCCTGCAAGGTGACGCCGGTATCTTCCACAGTGTCATGCAAAAAAGCGGCCATTACCAGTTCCACATCCAGATGAGGACTGCCGGCGGCGATTAACTCAGCGACTTCCAGTAGATGATTAAAATAAGGCTCGCCATTCTCACCTTTGCGTCTTTGCTGCGCATGCTTTTCTGCAGCGAAGTGAGCGGCAGCTAAGATGCGCCGGACAGAATCCCCACACTCATGATTGTCTTTATCGGTTGCCATGATGATTCCAATTAGCTGTTCTCTTCTTACTTTTAATTATCTGTTGGCGACCACAATCTTTGCCGTGGTAATCGCCTGACCTACGTGCCTCTGCGTGTGGTCTGCCACGTGGACCAGCAAACCTCCTACGGAAGTAGGCAGCTGTTTCTTGCCGACAAGGCGCTCTTCCTGCATCTGCTGTTCTGAGAAGGCGCGAATCCGCTTGCCGCTTTTGGCGATCGCCACCACCAATTCTGCCATTAGCTCATTTCTGCTGCCTCGCGGCTCCATCTCGGCTTTCATTACGGAAAGCTGCTCGGGGGAAAGCTGGTTGCCCTCGGCATAGGTGAGCAATCGATCAATGCTGCGCGCTATGTGGCGAAGATGAAATGCCACCGGCGCAATTCCGCCCGGACGAGCGTGCAACTCTTCGTCACTCAGGCCATCGCACCAGCGTTCCAGGTCCTCTCGCGCCAGTTCCAGCGCATGCAGCACGGCCCTTTGCACGGCCGGCACATCATTCAGAGTGCCGCGCAGCCAGGGCTCAGGTAAATCGCTCTTTTGCATCCAGTCATTTCTCCCGTCAACTAATACGGTACAACAAAGTGGAAGAAGATAGCGGATTTGATGGTGAAATGGACTTCAACAGTTCCCACGGCTACGCATGAGCGCCATGCCATCGATCCGACACCTTGATCTTGGAGCCAATGGAGCTTCAAGACGATCTGGAGCCGGGGTGCGGTTACATTCTTTCACGCTAGAAAAGCGGGCAGGGCAATCCCTTATTCGACCTTACTGACATCGCATTGACGAATGACTTTATCAATAGCGCCGGAACGCTCCGTGGAGTTGTCCAAATCATTCGCAACTTTCTCTTTGAGAGATGCAGCATTTCCTCCGCGCCGAAGGGCAACGATCTGGCTCATGATGCTCAGGGCGATTTCTTCCGGACCGGCAGCACCGAGATCAAGACCTGCGGGCGCCCACACGCGGTCAACTTTTTCCTCTGAGACTCCCTCCGCCAGCAAATACTCAAGAACCAGGCGTGAACGATGAGCGCTGGCAATCAAAGCTACGTAGGCAGCTTCACCATCCAACGCTCGCTGCAGCCAGAGATGATCATTTTTATGCAACGTAGCAATCACAACATAGCTGCTGGGACCGAAAGCAATTTCAGAAATGTCGAAATCTTTGTTGACGATGCGTTGGACTTCGGGAAAATTCTCTTGCGTGGCAGACGGATCGTGCACTGTGACGGTAAAGTTCATCAAGTGCCCCAACCGCGCCAGCGTTTCCGCAATGCGTCCGTGACCGGCGATGACCAATTCCGGCTTCGGCAGAACAGGCTCAATATATACATCCATCATTCCTCCGCAGGGCATGCCCACGCCCAGGATTTCATCCTGCATGTCGAGCGTGATCAGCTCAGGCTTTTGTGTGCGAATACAGCGGAGGGCTTCACTGCGGACCGCACTTTCTGCGCAGCCGCCGCCTACCCAACCCGTGATGATATTCCCGTGTGAATCGATTAGAGCTTTTGATCCGCGCTGTGCCGAAGATGATCCTTGCACGCGCACAACCGTCGCGATGGCAAAAGGTCTGCGCTGGGCCGCTAGTTCAGCCGCTCTGGAATATAGGTCCATGAGGAGTCTGCCTAACGCGTATCATAGCCGTCAGCGTCTTCAGAGTTCAATGCGCACAGATTATTGGCACGAGCCGAGCGGCGAGGCTTTCCGTGCGTCGTCGAGAGATATTTGGCCAGATAGCGACTCAAAAAGGATTGATCATTTCGAGAATAAACCTTCGCCGAAGCCACGGAGAGTGTCCACAAATGAAAGAGCACTCCACTCCTTACAATTGGTTGTCCCGTCTCAGAGCCATTTAGCCCGATTCTGACATAACATTAGTAACCATCCTGAGGCTTCCTAAGCGCTTTTTAATGCGCTCCTGGCATTGAGTTGAGATAACGTATCGGCAACGAGGTGTCAGAATGAG